>Ga0126335_1000372_pt1 | contig 21294 bp, 14 predicted proteins | sample OlaspJWI45metaG_FD_108409 | JGI IMG/M metagenome (GOLD analysis project Ga0126335, IMG submission 108409) | Marine gutless worms symbiont microbial communities from Oahu, Hawaii - Olavius sp. 1 OAHU.JWI-45 metaG | ecosystem: Host-associated > Annelida > Digestive system > Unclassified | place... | reverse complement strand
GAATAATATCTATTACACCAGCGATACGAATAGCGATACGGATGGCGACGGACTGACCGATTCAGCTGAAATCAACGACTACGGCACCAACCCGAATGAAGTCGACAGTGACCAGGACGGCATTGCTGATCAGGCCGAACTGGCCCTGTGGGAAAACGACGCACACCTGGATTCGGACAACGATTCACTGCCCAACCTGTTGGATGCGGATTCAGACGATGACGGTATCGTTGACGGAGAGGAAATCGACCGGGGAACAGATCCGGCGGATGCCTTGAGCGCCCCGCCGACCGTGTACGAAGATGCCGAAGCGATAGATACGGATGGCTGGTTTGTTTACAGCGGAGATCCGGGCAGTGCTGCGATTGCCAATGTTGAGGATGTTGAAGGCGGCAACCGGGCAATCGATCTCAATGGCGACGGGCAGATCCACGGTTATGCACTGTATGGCGACAATTATCTGCCCTGGCAAAACGACCGGCAATTCATTATCGAATGGCGCCTTAAATTCAACGAATTTTTCACCGTCTACGTGGAAGTCCAGACAACTGCCGGGCGCCGCTATCTGAAGTACACACCGGTGGATTATGACAACCTGGGCACCGGGTCCATCGTGCATCACGGTGTCGGTTTCGATTCGATGGACGGCAGCTGGCGTCGATTTATCCGAAACCTGGCAGATGATCTGAACTCGGTCCAACCCGAGGCGGTCCTGCAATCGGTGGAGGGCGTTCTCATCCGCGGCTCCGGCCGCATAGACGATATCAAACTGTGGACTGTGGCTCCGGATACGGATGGTGACGGGCTCACGGACCTTGAAGAAAACAACATTTACTACACCAGCGATGCCAGTAGCGATACGGATGGCGACGGCATCAGTGACAGCGAAGAAATCACTGACTATTCTACCGATCCCACGGCAGCAGATACTGACGCGGACGGCTCAGAAGATGGCACCGAGCTTGCCTTCTGGCAGCTAAGAGAGGACGGCCGCTGGAACGTAGATTATGACGGGGACGGTTTGGTGAACCTGGTAGATCCCGATTCAGATGACGACGGTGTGCCGGACGGTGTAGAAATCAGCCTGGGATCCGATCCGGAAGATGAAAGTGACTCACCGGCTTCGGTGTATGAAGACGCTGAAGACGAACAGACGGTCCGATGGGATATCTACGATGGTGATCAGGCAACCGGTTCTATCGTCAATGTGCCCGATTCCGAGCGCGGCAACCAGGTCATCGCCCTGGCCGGTGAGAGCACCATGCACGGGTTCCGGCTGGGCACCGAGACCAGCAGGCAATGGAAAAATACGGCCCAGTTCACCCTCGATTTGGGTATCAAGTTCTCCGAATACTACATCATTTATGTCGATGTACAGACCAGCAACGGTCACCGCTACCTCAAATACACCCCCAGTGATTACAGCGACCTGGGCGGCGGTGAATATGTACACCATGGATTGGGCTGGGATAGCCGCAACGGCCAGTGGCACGACGTGACCATAGACCTGCTGTCCGACCTGCAGGAAGCCCAGCCGGAAGCAGCTATTATTGAAGTAAATGGTTTGCTGATCCGCGGAAGCGGCAGGATCGATGATGTCCGTCTCCGGAACTGATGCCTGCATGCTGCACAGGTATGTTCCGATAGCATTTAGAGCGTTTGTCAAAAAAACGTTCCAGAGATGCTTTTGGGGTTATTTCGGTACGGTCGTTGATATCTCATACGCCCTGGTCCAAACGCTCTAATAAATTCCCCTTCGGGAAAAATGTTAACGGGTTAAATAATTGAGCAGTCGGGTAGTTTTCGGATAGAAGGACCGTCATTCCTGCGAAGGTCTAGTGAAGCTTTAGCGCTATCCAGGAGCGTCTGATCCGGATTCATGTCAGCGCTATTTCCAGATGATAGACACCGCTTTCCAAAATGGCTTTGACCGGCAGGTCGCCTTTCCGAAACACTTTCATCATCGCCGCATTTGAGAACATGACATCGGCGACAAACTCCTTAACCCCCCTGCCCCGGGCCAGTCCTACCAGCATGCTGTAGATATGGGTAGCAATCCCGACACTCTGATATTTTTCGTCAACCACAAACACGACCTCCGCCTTTTCGGTACCGGGAATCCGAATATATCTGCCTTCGGCAATAATACATGCCTCCCCTTTTTCGTCTGCCAGGCCTACAATCGACATGACCTGATTCCAGTCGACATTGACATATGCCTGCATTTTGGCATGCGGCATCGCGGTAACGGACTGAAAATAGCGTGAATAGACCGAATCATCCGAAAAGCGGTAAAAAAGGCGCCGCATCCCTTCTTCGTCCGATGGCTTGATAGCCCTGAATCCGATCTTCAGGTTTCCTTTGAAGGTGAGCGACTCAAAAATATCGCCCGGATACAGACGCGCGCTGTCGGACAGAAAAATTTGGTCTTTGTATAAAATTCTTTTTTCCCGGGCCTGCTCCACAAGCCGGCTGCGGTCATCCGGATGGGCGATATCGATCAGTTTTTGGGCTCTCTCCCTGACGGTGTGGCCTTCCAGGTAGGCAATGCCGTATTCGGTAACGACGATGTTGACGGACTCGAACAGACTGAATTGATTGGGCTCATCGGCTATGGACAGGGCGACATTTGCTTTTTGGTTATGATCGCGGCTGGTCAAAGCAAATATCGCCCGCCCTCCGGGAGAGAGTTCGGCCCCGTTGAAAAAATCCATCACCTCGGCCGGTCCCGTGGCGATATTCCCCTTTCCGGCCTGCAGGCTGACCCGACCGAACAGGTCGATTTTTTTGACCGGAATGACCGTTACAAACCGCCGGTTGCGACCGATATTGGATGGACTGAACACCCTGTCAATCCTCTGGAACTCAACCAGCGGATTATTGTCCAGCCATTCGAACAATCCCCTGGTGCCGATGGCATACGATGTCAAAGACCGGTCCCGATGGGTTTCTTTGCGACGGTTGGTCACGGCGCCGCACAGCATCAGCTCCATTAATACATCCGTAAAAAACGGGGAGTGGATTCCCAGATCTTTTTTGTCGCTCAGATTCCGGCCGAGCGCTTCATATAGAGGACCGATGGAAGTAGCGATACAACTGCCGTCCTCTATCAAGGATGACACATTGAACGCCGTCCGGTTTAATACATCATTAACCGGCCACCGCCGTGCATAAAGCGGTTCGTCATCTGATTCTATCAGCACATCGAAAGCATCCAGAGCCACAAAGGTATCGCCCAGCGTGCGGGGTATATACGGATTGATTTCGCCGACAACCAGGGTCGCCATCTCCATGGCCTCTCTGGCGACATCCACGGCCACGCCAAGACTGCAGTAGCCGGCGGCATTGGGAGGAGTAATCTGGACGATGGCGACTTCGATATTCACGCGGCCGGCTTCGATAAGGTGCGGAATCTGGACAAAACGACTGGGGATAAAATCGACCTGGCCTCGCGTAATCGCCGCCACGGCCGCCGATCCGGAAAAAAACGTCTTCAGCCGGAAAGTCTTCGACTGCAACGCCTCAGGCGTCAGCGCCTCGCCAAAACTCAACAGCTGGATCAATTCGATATCTTCCAGCCGGCCAGCACCGGAGGCCATCAGATGTCTGACCATGGTACGCGGCTCGGCGGCCCCGGATCCCACAAAAATACGCATGCCGGGCTTGATTTTTTTAATGACCCAATCGGGGTTAACGATTTTTGATTCCCATGCCTTGTTCATAAGGATGCGGGCCTGTTATAGATAGCCACGAACCAGGCTTCATCCTGCTATCGCAGGACTGCGCCCCGGCGAGTTCACATAAATATGCACCAATTAGAGCGTTTGTAAGAATAACGTTCCAATATGGGTGGTTTTTAGAGTTTTGTATGGATTGTCGATAACATCTAATCCTCCAAACGCACTAAAAGTTTTTTATCATTAGAAAAAACTTAGGTCGGGGAGTTTTCGGCGGTGTGGATGAACAGGCGGATGAAGGCCAGTAGGAATGTGGATCGGGATGGGACTCAATTGAGATGCAGGTTAGATCAGTCCGGTTGGGAGGCCGGTCAGTCTAATCGAGGTTGACACAAATGTATGCGGCAAATGACGCACCTGCCAGATTGTGGATTGACGGCGCCTGACAATTACCTGTAACCCCTGTAAATATAGTAGTAATTATAATCGGGGCTTTGTCAACGGATCAGGGACCGCTGTGTGAGTGCATGGGGCCCAGCAATGCCGTCAGAGACCAGCCGATAGAATAACCCAACAAAGAGATTGGGGCAAAAGATGTTTTAGAGATAACTTTTTAGTGTTTGAATGAGCGCTGACCGGTATACACCATCGTAACGTCAGCCTCGTTGCAGGCCTCGATCACCTGGTAGTCATTGGTCGAACCGCCCGGCTGGATCACGGCTGATATGCCCTGCTGGATGCCGACATCCACGCCGTCGCGAAACGGGAAAAAAGCATCACTGATCATGGCCGCCCCGATCAGGCCGCCTTTTTCGCGATTCACCCGAAAATCGATTTCCGCCAGCTTGTCCTTGTCTTTCATTTCGTTGTAGGGCGTTTTATATTCTTCCCAGCAATAGCGGTCGGCCAGTTTGCGGTAGGCCTTGTCGCGTGCAATTTCAGCCACGCCGACACGGTCCTGCTCACCGGTGCCGATGCCCACGGTGACCTCGTCCTTGACGTAGATGACCGAGTTTGACGTAATGCCCGATTCAACCAGCCAGCCAAAGAGCAGGTCCCTGTATTCCTGGTCACCTGGTTTGCGCCGGATACGGTACGTTTGGCCTTTGTACTCGCATTCGGCCAGCGTCAAATCGGCTTTTGTGCGTGATTTGGGCACAAATGACCACTGGGTGATGATTCCGCCGTCAATCAGGGATTTGAATTCCACACAGCGTTGACCCACATAGGTCTGCAGACGTTCAATGTTTCCGATTTTGACAACGCGCAGATTTTTCTTTCTGGCGAAGATGTCCATCACACCGGCCTCAAACTCCGGGGCAACCACTACCTCGGCATATCGTTGACTGATCGCTTCGGCCGTGGCCCTGTCCACCGGCCGGTTCAATGCGATGCAGCCGCCAAATGCAGCCACCCGGTCCGCGAGGTCGGCTTTCAGGTATGCTTCTTCGAGCGTGTCGGCCCGGGCCACCCCGCAGGGATTGTTGTGTTTGACAATCACGGCCGTGGGCCTGTCCTCAAAATAGCGCAAGATATTCAAGGAATTGTCAGCGTCGGTGAGGTTGGTTTTCCCCGGATGTTTGCCCGACTGCAGCAGTTCGATATCTGAAGCCAGATACTGACCGGGCTGAATGGTTCGCGAATCGCCGAGGACCAGGTTGCCGTTGACCAGCTTGTATAGCGCGGCTTCCTGACCCGGATTTTCGCCGTAGCGTAATCCCTTCTGCACATTGTCGATGGTCCAGGCCACTTTCTCATAGAACAGGGTCTGGCGATTGTCGCTGTCGACAAAGCTGATTTCCATCTGCGGCGGGAAATGGTCTTCCATCACCGTTCGATACATTTTTTTGAGATCTTCGGCCATCGTCTGTTCCTCCGTAATGAGTTAAAAGATGAAACTGGGGAAAGAAATTCTGTCTATTCCGTATTTGATTTGATTTCTGCAGTAATTTCAAAAGCCGATATTTGTCACTCCCACGCAGGCGGGAGTCCAGAACCGTCTGATGCTACTGGATGCCCGCCTTCGCGGGCATGACGAGGAGATACAAAGTTCCCGGGTTTAAATCCTTTATATGTAGTTTCCAATCTGTAGAAATCTGTGTTGATCCGTGTCCCATATATTCGAAGTTGGGTAAAAGAATGCCATTGTTATATGATCAAACCGTGCTGAGCATACCACGTCATAAAATTTTATGACGGCAGGCTCGTGCGATTGCGTGACCCATTTTATTATTCATCACCATGGTCTTTTGCTATGAGCTGTCAGCTGTGAGCTATGAGCTTATTGAGGGACAACTGACTGAGGACAGTGCCTCCGGCACCCATGTATCCCGTATCTTACAAACTGTAACACCCGCTCACTTCATCGATCCCCTTTATTGCCAGAAAGTCGGAAATCGCCCGGTCGTATTCAGCGGTATGTTCAAACGCTTTTTTGGCCAGTTCGAGTCGCAGGGCAAGTGAGGTATACCCCTTCCCGGTTTTTAAATCGGCGATAATGCGGTCATAATCTGAAGGATCGACCACCGGGGCCACCCGGATAAAATTTTTGGCCGACGCCCGGATCATGCAGGGCCCGCCGATGTCAATGTTGCCGCGGGCCTGCTCGGCGGTAACACCCTCCCGGGCAACGGTCTGCTGAAAGGGGTACAGGTTGACGATCACCATATCGATCGGAACCGCGGCGGTGCGCTGCAGGTCGGCCTGGTGTGACGCGTTGTAGGTTTCGGTTAATAGACCCAGGTAAATCTTGAAATCGAGTGTTTTGACCAGCCCCCCCTGGGTTTCAGGCTGACCGGTGTAGTCGGATACCTGGGTCAGTTTCTGTTCCGCACCGGGACCCAGGATTTCCTTGATGCGGCCAAAGGTGCCGCCGGTTGAAAAGATCTTCAACTCAGGGTTGATTTCTAACAGTTGCGGAATAAATTCGTCCAGACCGCTTTTGTCGGAAACACTGACCAATATATGCCGGACTTTAACCCTGTCGTCAATTTTTTCGACCACATTGATGCTCATGGCTGTTTACCCCTTTCCTGCAAGCTCCATTAAAAAACGGTTAAAGAATTCTTCCATGAAATGGTGTCGGACTTCGGCCAACTGTCTTCCGGCGACAGTCATCATCCGATCTTTGATTTTGCACAGCTTGACACGATACTCGCGATAACCGGTATCGTTTTCCGAATACGAACGGGTGGCGGCAATGTCCACATCCGGCGTATGCAGCCGGGCGCCGACTTCCCCGGCAAACAGATAGGCCCGGGCAATGCCGACCGCCCCGATGGCATCCAGCTTGTCCGCATCAAACAGCACCCGGGCTTCCGGTGTTTCGGGGATATCTTGGTTGCGGAACCGGTGGGTGCGGATACAGTGAATGATGTTTTCTTGCTGCCGCACCGATAGCGGCAGCCGCGCCACGATAGGGCCGGCCATTTCGGCACCCTGCCGGGCATGGCAGATGCGTCCTTTGGCCGCGTCCTGATAAGAACGGCCGATATCGTGCAGGTAGGCGGCGATGCCGACAACATCCAGATCGGCCATTTCAGCCGATCCGATCTGCTGGCTTAACCGATATACACGCTGGGTATGATCCCAGGCATGGCTGCCCTGGGCAGCCCGCAAACAGTTTCCGGCGGCCTGCGCCACAAATGAGAGCATAGAATCGCGTTCGACGAGCTCATCTTTTTTCGGAAATTCACATGACAGTCTGTTTTCATCAAATTCGGTATCTGTATGATCAAACATGCTTTTTTCTGATATCCTTTTAGTAATTCGAGTCGTTAGTCGGTTAAAACCGACCGAAGGCGAGTGTTTTCAACCATCCCCGATGGAGACAGTGAACATGCAAACTCGCTCGGAAGTGTGTTTTTAGATTCATTTAATTCGTGCTAATTTGTGTAAATCCGTGGCGATCAAAAAAATTGAAATGAAGTTACCCGGATTGCTTTGCGGTCATGGATTCCACCCGCACTTGAAAAACAACCGTGTGACCCAATGCTGAATCTTCATAATCAAAGGCATTGTCGGAGCCGGCGTATTGTTGCATAATAATGTCCAATGCGCGCTGCTTTGCGGCCGGGTCCTCCAGAAATGCGGCCCTTCCGTGCCCTATGACACTCTGATAATGCATCCCCCAATCACAAGCCTTGTCACCGCTGATTACCTTGCAATCCACATCCAGTTCAAAACAGACCCGGTTGTTGCCGCGCAGCAGTTCGAGCTTTTTACCGGTATTGGCCGAGTGAAAAAAGAGCGTATCATCCTGATATCCAAAACACAGGGGCACGACGTAAGGCCGGTTGCCGTCCACCATGGCCAGCCGGCAAACGGTCGCCCTGGCGATGATGGTTTCGATTTTAGATTTGTCGGTTATTTCTTTGTCTTTACGTCGCATGCGGATGACCTTTTTTTTGGGTCTCACAAGCTACCTTTGGAAACCGTGATTTGTCAATAGCAGTATCGCCGGCATTTGTGCCGAGGTTGCAAATAACTGGGAACAATGGGATTATCTGGAGGAGCGGATAATGGTTCTGTGTTGCCTGTTTTGAAAAGATTCGGACGCCTCACAGCAGACACTTTCGGATGGCGCAAACACTTGAGCACCTGTCCGGCCTTCCAGACTGAAGCGCACTTTATCATCCCGACCAGATCGCTATCTTACCCGGAGACGGCTTGGCCGATGCCGCTGTTGCGGATCTACTCTATTCGTGTTGTGGCCCATTTATGGCTGGTCAAGGTTTGCGGCCGTGCGCAATCGCGTGAGAGGATCGCCGAAAAACAACCAGGTCCGACGAACATCGGGGTTATCGATGCGCTGCTTGGCGCGGCGGAAGGCCTCACCCAGGGTCATCGGGGTGTCGCTGAATAGTAATCTGAACAACTGCCGGTTTAGCAGGGCCTGATCCTGCGGACCGGTCGAGCCGGAAGATGCCCAGACACCGATGGCACCGCCATCGGGTGTACTCAGCAGCGCTTCGGCCAGGCTTGTGGTGAACAGGTCATGAAAAAATCCGTTCAGGCAGGTCATGTTAATAAAAACCGGCAAGCAGTCACTTTTGGCCAGTGCAGTGGTTTCAGGCGTTGACAGTAAATTGCCGCGCCACAATTCCACCGAGCCGTGTCCGAAATAATTGACCAGGGCCGGCCCATCGGCGATACTTTGCCACAGCAATGCCTTGGCATCAGCCACCTCGGAGCGCATAATTAGATCGACATCCTGCTCATCCGGAACAAGGGTTTGCAGGGTGCGGGTGGTATTTTCGAAATCAAAGCCGTCATTGGCATCGGCAAACAGCAGCGCGGTTTGACCGCAGGTGGTTGCCGTATTGTCCGCGTATGTCAACAGTTTGTCCACAATCGTTTCGGTTTGGCCGGCGGAGCGAACCGGAAGGCGGCCGATATTGATATCCGCCAGACCGTCCCGGTCGAAGTCCACGAACCAATCGTCCGAGGCGGTTTCCATGGCCGCCGTATCGACCAGCCTGGTGGGAACGAAATCAAAATGACCGGCGCCCAGGTAATTACGCGGATCAAAGCTGGCATCGCCCACCAGCAGCACATGCTGGGTTCTGTCCGACCACCCGGTTTGGGTCGCCATCAAAAAATCACGGATCGCTTCGGGATCTTTGATACCGAAACTGTATTCGTCATAGATGTCCTCTAGATCAATCAGCGCCACCGACCAGCCCTGATCTTCGCGCAAATCCACCAGGGGCCACAGCGGATCGAGAAATTCGGCATGGGCAATCATAACCACCTCGGCCCCGATCCGGTCATCATGCCAGCCTGACGGCCGGTTGGCCGCCAACCGGTGCGGGGCCAGGATCCTGTCATCGGTGAAGGCAAACAGGCGACGCTGCCCCCTGCCCGGCACTTTCAAGGTCACGGCATATCCATCGGCCGAAGCCCTGATCCGACCGTGGATCATTTTTACCTTCAGCGGGTTGGTGATGTCCACCACCTTGATGTCACCGGAGCGGAAACCATCGATGGTCACGCGCCGGCGGCCTCTGGCGCTGAAGGTCAGTTGATCATCGTCGGCGGTGTAAGTGTGCCAGTAGGACAGACGCAGGTGATCCACGGTGCTCCAGTCCATCTCACCGGCCGTGGCCACCAGGGTGACCAGGTTGTCGCCATCGAATAACTGGTCCTGGGGAATAAAAAATGAGCCCTCGCCAGGGTTCATGCCGGCAAATGAAATGTCTCCGAGGACCTGATCGTTAAACCGCACCTGGACGCTGTGGGGCAAATCGGTAACACCTTGCAGAACCACTTCCAACAAAGCGTCATAGCGCGCCTGCTGGTCCGGATGCGGAACCCGCAGAACCTGGTCCAGGGGCAGCATCGAGACACCGGGACCAATAAAATTTTCGGCCTCCCCGTTTTTCAGTGCGGCAATGTAGATCAGTCGATCTTTGCGCCGGGCAGTGCTGATAAAATTCTGATCACCACGGCGTCCATAACCTTTCCCGGATACCTCTACAACGCGCTTTCCGGGCCGTTTGGCGACTTTCAGCCAGTACACCCGGGCATCGGTTGCGGGCCGGTCGAGCCCATCGCCCCAGAAGGCGATGCTGTCCTGCGGGTCGAAACGGCCGTCGCCAGCCCCGGCTATATGCAGCGGTATACGGCGACCGCTGGTATACAGCGCCAGACGTTTCGGATCGGCATCGGCCGGCAGGCCAGCCTGGACCAGATCCGTTTGCCCGATGCGATACCAGCCGCTGCGTGCCACCCATATCTTGATGGCCGGATTGGCTGCCAGTTTGCGCTGAACGCGAAACTGCTTTTCGGTCGGCGCCAGCGGATCGGCCGTCGCATTTTCTCCCCGGGTGTCCGACAATTGCCCTTCCAGCCGTTTGAGCCGTTCAGCCAGCCGACGATTCCGATAGGGTCTGGCCGTCTGCATTTTATGGCGCACACGGGCGATGCGGGCCTGCATTTGCGACGTCCGGTGCAAGCCTTGAACGGTCTTGTTCAGAAATTGGGACCGGATCTTATTGGGCGTCCAGGCGCGCACCGGCCGCGGGCTGATCGGTCCGTAGCGGGTGTGCTTGCCGTTAAGATCGACATCCTCCAGCCAATAGACCGCCGCCGGCGCGGTTCCGGGGGTCCACCAACGGTATGAGCGGCCCGCAACCAGGGGGGTTCGGTATCCGGTCAGCAGGGCTGCACCGGCAATGATCTTTGAATTCAAACGCTGCAGCCGGCCCGCTTGCTCACGGTAGATATGAAAGCCCAGGTTGTCGACCTCGTATCCGGTTTGCCAGGTCAATACCACCCCGTCCCGGTAGGCGCTGGCTTGAAAATCGATCAATTCTATCAGCGTCGGCGGATTGGGTTGCTGTGGACCGACCGTGATAAAACTGCCCGGATCGCTCTGATTGTTGTAGCTTGTACAAATCCAATCGGCCGATCGGGCGGTGGCCGAGATGCGCACCTCGTCCAGACGCCCGTCGATGGTCCGGCCGGACGCATCGGTGTTTTCACCGATACCGAGGTCAAAGGTGTCGGCCAGGGAAATTCCCCCGGCGGTGTTGCCGGGCCCGCTTTCGATGCCGTCAACGTAAATTTTTACATCGGTCCCGTCGTAGGTGCCGACCAGGTGATACCACTGATCGTTGTTCAGTGTCAGCCCCGAACTGGCCACGTTCCAGGTGCCGTCGTGGATGGTAAAAGCCGGTTCGTTGCCGTTGTCGAACTGCAGGTTATAGGATCTGTCCGATTTTTGAACCATGGCAATCCAGCCGGCCTGCGCCGTGTTTTTACGCACCCAGGTTGCTACCGTCACCTGGCCCACATCGCTCAGTTCGAGAGAATCATCATGGGGCACGACGATGGCATCGTCGATGCCGTCAAATTCCTGGGCATCGGCAATGATCCCGGGAGCATTGAAGCTGCCAAAGTTGGTGCCATTATTTTCAAATCCGGTCGAATCCTCGAAATCGTCATGCAGGTGCCAGACACCGACAAAATCCTGGTTCCAGACAGCCTGGGGATCACCGGAGGGCAGAACGATGCCGCAATTGCCGTAGTACATGAAAAACGGCGTATCGGTTCCTTTGGCAAGCGTTGGTATGTTTACCCAGGCAACCAGCGTACCGGTGACACCGTCGTATGTTTCGATCTCGTGTTTCAGTTGGGTCTGGCCGTCGGCCGCCCGAAAAATGATGTCATATCCCAGGGCGCTGTATACCTTGCCCCCATTTGCCAGGGTCCGCAGATCCGGATTGTTGGCGATCGACACCAGAATCGGGTAATCGGTCAGTGTACCGGCAGTGCCGCACACCTGGTCGGCATCGGCTGTCAGGAGCAGCCGCTGATCAAACTGGCCGTCACAATCGTTGAGTGTCTCAGGGCCTACGGCTACAAACGTGTCCGGTGAGTCCTGATTGTTGTACTCGGTTTCGATCCAGCAGCTGGAACGGGCCACCATGGAAAGTCGGGCCTCCTGCATCTGGCCGTCGAAGCCGCGATTGAGCGTCAGGGCGTTGCCCAGGATGGGTGGTCGCGGGTCGTTGAACAGATCCGTGCCGGGCATGCTGGTTTCGATCGCCAGCACACCATTTTGATAGATCCTGACGGCACCGCCGTCAGCCGCATCCCAGGTATACACAAAGTGGGTCCAGTCCCCGGGGGTAAAATTGTTGCCGCCGTTAAAGGTTTGAGCGCTGCTGTTGGTCCGGTGGCGGACTTTGATGTCCGCATCCTTTCCCAGCTGCCAGACGTTGTCATTGGTGGCCGTGCCCCAGGATTTTCCGAAAAGCCGGTCGTCGCCGCCGTCGTCGACATTGATCCAGGCCTGCACGGTCACCGCGGTCCAATCAAAATCGTCCACCGCATCGAGGCGGATGTGATCCTGGTCGGCATCATCAAAATCCTGGGCAAATCCGAATTTGCCATTGCCGACCCGGTCCGGGGTTTGCGCCGGATCGCCGCTGCCGGCCAATCCGCCGCCGGTACCGCTGTGATTGTTGCCAGAGCTGTCCCGGTACTCGTCGTCGCTCCCGATGCCGGCTTCCTGCAGGTGCAGGACCGCTTCATAGCCCGGCTCCCACACACCGGCCGCATTTTCCGGTGAAAAGGCAACGCATGGATTGCCGTACAACATCCGGATGGTGGTGTCGCTTGCAACGGCAAGGTCGGGCACCCGCACCCAGACGTCCAGTTCGCCGGCCACACTGTCATATCGCTGGATCTCATGGTCCAAAAGCAGATTGCCGTCGTTCAGGATAAAAACGATGTCGTACCCGAAAGGGCTCTCTATCCGTCCATTCACCGGATCGCTGGTGACCGTTTTCAAGTAATCCCCGGCCAGGCGCAGCAGCACCGGAAAATCCGTCAGATCGGCGCTGCAGCTGGCGCCGGTTTGGGCGGCATTGATCACAATCTCACGGACATAGGCAAAAGTCGCATCACAGGGTTCGAAAAACGGCCGCAGCCCCAGCACCACGATCACCTGTCGGTTGATGGTGGACGAATGCAGGGCGCTGGCAATGTCGGTTGCATTGCCAAGGGCCGGATGGTCGGCCGTGGACATGGTGGTGGTGCCGGGCGGCACCTGATCGGACCCTTCGGTCCAGCCGTTGCCCCAGGTGAAGCTGCCGGCGTTGCCGCAAACCACCCCGGCAACGGCCATGCCGCCGGCAACCACGTCGATCGGTGTGGTGATCGGATTGATGCCCGGATCGAATCCGGCCGAACTCTGGTTGACGGATTGATCGAAAATGGGGGCCGCCTGATCCACGTTGGCATAGGTCGTGGCCGCGTGCATGGGCAGGCCCGGTTGACCGGACTGGTAGGTGACCGCAAAATCATTGCTGCCGGGGGGGATATCGACCTCGAGCAGGTACCAGATTTCGCATCTGGCCTTGAATCCGGGCGCCGTGGTCACCGATCCGATCCCCTCGGTCAGCGGTTGACCGCCAAAAGTGACATTGATGATATTCGTATCGCCGTTGTTTTCAAAACCGGTAACAAATACAAGCAGACGGTTGGCTCCGGGCGGGGCCGTGTAGGCGGCCAGGCCGGTCTGCCAGTTATCCAGGCGGGTAACGGCCGCGGCCGGCCCGGCGAGACTGAAGATCACGAACATAGCGAACATGAACGGCTTCCATGACCTTTTTCTTCTACATCGCATCGCTTTCCACCCCACCGGACAGTATGAGGGCCCGGTTGTTTAGGCGTTCATTGAAATATTGCTTTGTATTGCATTAATTGACCAAAAAGCTTAGACTGGTAAGGATTGTTTAGACTGAATACCCCGAACAGTCAACCCGGCCGCATATCGTGCCCCGGCGGTTTCCGGTCAACCCGGTGGTAAGGCCGAAGCATCCGGTTACCATCAGCGGCGAAAGCCGGTCTCCGCTGTGGGAACGCAATAATCCGCGACCGGCGTCAATCGGTTTTGCAAAACGAAATGATAATGCGATAATGACGAACCTCAAAACAGTGATAAGCTGCCGGCCCGGCGGTCCCTGGAGGGATAAACCGGGCAAACAGGGGCGTGTCCGGCTAATCCGGCAATGGTGACATCAGTGGATAACAATGATCACGCCTACCGCAAGCATTTTCAAATCGGTGGTTTAACACTGCAACTTGAATCCGAACTGGCCTTTCGTACTGACACATTCCATCCCAAATTTCAATACTTTGAAGTCAATACACCGGGTCAGGACAGGGTTACGGTCGCGCATTATTTCGGGCTACCGGATCTGGAACGCCTTGAAGGCGCAACCCCGGTTTATCAAAAAGCGCCCTGGGTTATTTTCAAACGAGAAACCGATTGGATCTACTGCCAGCTGTCACGCACTATCCCGGGTGCCATAAGCGGCCTGTCGGATTGGGCGGCCGGTAGAAAGGGCGAAGGCCGCCCATTGGAAAAAATATTGCGAGACCTTGGTTACGGCAGCCATCAAATTCAATCCGTATCATTGTTCGATCAGGATGATCGCAACATACGTATTAACAATCGCAGCAACCGATATTTCCTCAAGGGCAACCTGCATTCGCTGACCATGTTTCCGACTGATCAGATTTTGCTGGCCCGCAGTCTGGCCCGATGCCAGGGCTGTATTGTGCACGCCGGCGGCGTTGCATTCAACGGTAACGGTCTGCTGTTTGTCGGTCACTCGGATGCCGGCAAATCGACCATGGTTGACCTGCTTAAAGATCAGGCCGACATCCTGTGCGATGACCGCATCATCGTACGCCGCCGGCAGGATACCTTCGATATTTATGGTACCTGGAGCCACGGCAACGTTGCCGCAGTCTCGGGTGCCGCGGCGCCCCTGGGGGCCGTGCTCTTTCTGAAGCAGGCCCCCCGCACCCGGCTGGTTCCCATGGCCTCCGGGCGTCAGAGCACAGCCCGTTTTTTGGCCTGTCTGGTCAAGCCGTTCGTCACCGCCGACTGGTGGCAACATATGCTGCTGCTGGTCGAATCACTGGTGCGGACCGTTCCCTGTTATATTCTGGAATTCAACCGCAGCGGTGATGTGGTCCACACGCTCGCAGCCTGGCTCGAGGCCGGCAACGGCCGGCGCGCTCATCCCAAAATGACGGCCGGGGCAAACTGATGGAAACCGTCGGCAAGCATATCGTCAGACAGCCCCTGGAAGCGCTGATCGGAACGGGGACCAGGGGCACGCAGCTGCGGGTTCTGGATATGGAACTGACCGAACGGTGCAACAACAACTGCATTCATTGTTACATCAACCGTCCCGAAAAAGATCGCGATGCCCTTGAGCGGGAACTATCGACCGACCGGATACGGATCCTGCTGAACGAGGCCGCCGCACTGGGCTGCCTGATGGTGAGATTTACCGGGGGAGAGCCGCTGCTGCGCAAAGACTTTGCTCAAATTTACCGGTTTGCCCGCCAGTGCGGCCTGAAAGTGCGGCTGCTGACCAACGCCACCCTGATCACACCCCATCTGGCGGAATTGTTTGCAAAACTGCCGCCCCTGGAGGCTATCGAAATCACCCTTTACGGCATGCAGTCGGCCACCTATGAAAGTGTCACCGGTTCGACCGGATCGTTTTCAGCCGCCTGGCAGGGGATCCGGTTGCTGCAGGACAGTAAAATCCCCTTTTGGGTCAAGTATGTTCGCCTGCCTCAAAACAGGGGCGATATTCCCTCTTTTGAAAACTGGGCCCGCAGCAGCGCCCAAACGGCAAACGGCCCGGCTTACACTGTATTTTTGGAGCTGCGCGGCCGCAGGGATTCAAAATTTAAAAACAGACGCATCGGCAGCCTGAACGAACCACCTGAAGCCGGTATCGATTTTCTGATCGAACACAACCCGGACTACCTGACGCAGCTGCATCGTTTTTGCGACCGTCTGGACGAGAGCCCCTCTGATCGACTGTTTTCTTGCGGTGCCGGGATCGGTTGCGGGTGCGTGGATGCCTACGGCATGCTGCAACCCTGCATTCTGCTGCGCCATCCGGATACGGTCTACGATGTAACCAAAGGCAGTCTCAAGGAGGCACTGGTCACCTTTTTACCGGTCATACGCCGGCAAAAAGCACAAAATCTCGACTACCTGGAACGCTGCGCGCGCTGTGTAATCAGAGAGCTGTGTGACCAGTGTCCGGCCCGCTCCTGGATGGCCACCGGTGAGCTGGACAGGCCGGTTGAGGCATGCTGCCGGCGGGCCCACGTCCGCGCCGAACGCGCCGGTCTGCTGCAACCCGGCCGCAAAGGCTGGCAGACCGGCGGCACTGTCGATACCCGGCCCGATATCGCACCGATTCGGTCTGAAAGCCGTTAGCATGCCTGGACCCAGGCCCTCAAAGACACTTTGAAAGGAGTTCGCCATGACCGCAATCCCCGACCTGGCCGGTGTCTATGTCCCTTCGGAAAACATTGTGGCCCGCAAGATCGAAGGAGAGCTGATCATCGTGCCGCTGGTTGCGGGAATGGGGGATCTGGAAGACGAACTGTTCAGTCTGAACGATACCGGCAAGGCCATCTGGGAAAAACTGGACGGGCAAAAGACACTGGGGCAAGTCGTCGCCGAGCTGGCCGACGAATACGCCGCCGACACGCATGTCATCGAAGCGGATGTCCGCGGCCTGATGGCCGAATTGCTTAAACGAGGCATCGTCGAGCCTGCGCCCGGACAAAACGGAAAGTAAGTGTGACAAGGTTAATGTTCACCACACCAGAGCACAGAGAAAAAATATTAATCAATCTTCTGTTCGCTCTGTGTTCTCGGTGGTTTTGCAATCGCTGGCCCGTAACCATTACCGGATGAAAGCGACAATGTAACAAGATGAGATCCCGGCAATCATCATATCTGTCTAAAAACGAAGAGGGCCTGCTCAGCAACGCCCAGCTAAAGGCCCTGTTGAAGGCCGGCTGTGACAAAGACGCCCGTTTCCGCCTGCAGGCGACCGGATTCAGTATGTCACCTTTCATCCGCAATGGCGATGTCGTGACGGTGGCCACACGATCGACCATCCGGTTTGGCGACGTGATCGCATTGGCGCACCCGCATATCGACCGTGTGTTGATACACCGGATTGTGGGGCTGAACACAACGCACGTATTAACGCGCGGAGACAACGCCGGCACCCCGGACGGCTGGATACCTTACCGGCGGGTCCTGGGACGGGTGGAACAGATTGAAAAACCCGATGGCCGCAAGGTCTGGGGGCTGGGACCGGAACGGATCATGATCGCGATTCTGACCCGCACCGGACTGCTGCCCTCTGTGGGACAACCCCTGTGGAACGTATGCAAACGCTTGAAAGGCAGGCATTGTGATGCAGCATCGCACCGTTCAACATAAAGCCCTGCCGGATTTCGGGCTCTGGGAGAAAATGCGGCGGGCACGCCGGCTGGCTTCATTTGATCTGGAATTGACCGCCCGCTGCAACCTGAGTTGCCGGCATTGCTACATCAACAAGCCCGCAGGTGACACAGCCGCCCGGCGCCGGGAGCTCTCGACGACAGCGTTTCTGGACATCGCCGATCAGGCCGTCTCCCAGGGGGCCCTGTGGTGTTTGCTCACAGGCGGCGAGCCCCTGTTGCGGGACGACTTTGACGAGCTATACCTGGGCCTCAAACGCAAAGGCCTGCTGGTATCGATCTTCACCAACGCCACCCTGATAACACCGGCGCACGTGGAACTGTTTAAAAACCATCCGCCGCGCGATATCGAAGTGTCGGTCTACGGCGTCACCCGGCAAACATACCAATCCATCACCGGTCGGCGGGGTTCTTTTGCGGCCTATACACAAGGTGTCAAGCGCCTGCTGGATAACAATCTCAAGGTTCGTTTCAAGGCGGTGGCCATGCAATCCAACTTGCATGAATTTGCAGAGATCGCCAGGTACTGCCGCGAGCGAACGGCCGACTATTTTCGGTTCGATCCGTTATTAAATCTGCGCCTGGACGGCGGTCGCAAAAAAAACGAGGCCATTGCCGCCGAGCGGCTGGCACCCGAACAGATCGAAGTGCTGGAAAAATCCGACCCGGCGCGTTTCAACGCACTCAGGCATTGTCAATCCGGCCGCTCGCAGGCCGAGCCGGGTCAGGGGGCGCTGCGGCTGTTGCGCTGCGGCGCTGGCGAAGGCCACTGCTATATATCCCATAGCGGCATGCTCTACCTGTGCGGGTTTTTGCGGCAGCGCAACTGTGCCTATGATCTCAAACAGGGAAGCCTTGCACAGGCATGCCGGGCCTTTATCCCGGCTGTCAAACAGATGCAAACAACCGATCCGGTTTTTCGGACCCACTGCGGCAGCTGCGATATGATCACCCTGTGCGCCTGGTGCCCGGCCCTGGCCGAACTGGAAACCGGCCGCCTGGATCGGCCGGTACCGTATTTTTGCTCGGTTGCCCGTCAGCGTCGGGAGTCATTTGCGCCTGATACGGACGGCTGACAACCTGCCGGGCCGCTATCGAAGCAACGCCGCCTGATATGTTAAGTCCTTGCAACCATTTATAAAATGACGTATAATGCAGGTAATTGACTGATTGGAGACCCACTTTTTATGGAACGTGAAAAAAAGCATTGGGAAAAGCCCAAACTCATCGTGCTGGTCAGAGGCCGACCGGAGGAGGCCGTCCTGGGCGGCTGCAAGGTTGGCGGCACGTCCGGGCCGGGCTTCAACAACCAGTGTCAGCCGGGTCCCTACTCGGGATTCTCGTGCAGTGCAATCCAGTCGACCTGACCGGGCTGCGGTATTTTTGTTCAGCATACCGGACCGCTCTATCATCGCCTCAACGGCCGGTGCCACCTGAAGGTTGGGCATGCTCCGGGCCGTTTTTTGCCACCTGGAAGCGGCCGTCTCCGGTCGTGTGTCCATATCGGGTAAACCGGAAATTAAAATGGACATGAATCCGCTCGTTACACATTTCAACTTTCATCAACAGGTTCACCATCTGCCGGACCACCCTGCCCTGAAACCGTTTATCGATCTTCTGGAAAATCCCGGTTGTTTTATACTCGAGTGCTCGGTCAAACAGACCGCCACCGCCCTTGAAGCTACACGCTTGCGGGCCGGATTTTTGCAGGATCGCATCCGCGATAAGTTTCAAATCATGAACCGGTTTATCGCCCGGCTCGCGGTTGATCAGACCATCCTGCTGGACAACAGCGTGCTGCGTCCTTTTTGCAATCAGGGCGCGGCGGCCAGCAAACTGATCGTCATGGGAATCGGCCTGGATTTAAAGCCGCAATTGGCCGATTCGAAGCTAAAATGTTATTTCATCGAAGATGGGATCCCGGAACTGCGTACCCGGATTCTTTCCCACCGGTGCAACAAGGATTTACCGGTGGCGCTGAACCATTTTATCCGGGATCGCGCCCTGCTTGCGGCCGTGGATTTGTATTTCGACGGCAGCAGCAGCCTTGAAATCTACCCTTTTTTTAAACCGTCGCAGTTGCAAGATTTGCAATCCGCCGGACTCATAGCCGATCATCCGATGCTGAACCGGCTGGTGTCGGAAACCGAAAAATTCAACATTTCCTTCGAGCCGAACGGCATCCGGGTCTTGCATTTTCATCCCATTGATATTGACCGTTTTGAGCGGATTCTGGGCCATCGCAACACCAGCCGTTTGCTGGCCACGGTCAAAATGTGCCGCTGGTACCTGTCACGCCATGGTATCCCGGCGGATATCAATGTGACCCTGGCGCTGCTCGAAAGAGAAATTCTGACCGGCGACATCCAAACCACCGGTCTTTACTATCGCACCATGGACCGTCGCAAAGCATTCCGGTCGGCGGCAGCATGCAATGCAGCGGCTGTCCGGCCGATTGGCCCGACACCACACGATTCTGTTCCGTCGGCATGAATGATCCCCGGACAAATAAAGCAAATTACGACGTAATTATCGTCGGCGCTGGACCGGCCGGCCTTGCGACCGGTTTGCACCTGATCGAAAAAGCGCCCCAGTTGGCCGAACGAATGCTGGTGCTGGAAAAATCCAGGCACCCCCGATTCAAGGCCTGTGCCGGTGGATTGAGCAGTGATGCGGTTCGAAGACTAAATGGACTGGGTGTTGATCCGGCGGCCGGCAGCCTGCGGATTGACAGCGCCCGTCTGGTACTGGAGAATACCGACTATACCACCACCGAGATTCATCTGGCCACCGATATTCAGATTGTCGCGCGGGAGGATCTGGACGCCGCAATGCTGCAACATGCCAGGCAGAAAGGGTTAACGGTACGCGAAAACGCGCCCGTGCAGGGGATTCAATGGCAGGACGATGGGGTCATGGTGCGCACCGAACAGGGGCTGTTGAAGACAAAGATTGTTGTCGGAGCGGACGGCGCCCGCAGCATCGTCAGGCGCAACATGCTGGCGGTCAAAGGTCTCGATTCTCCCCAAACCCTCGTCCCGACCCTGTACGGTCGCCATCGGCTAAACGATCCCACCGATGCACTCTTTTCCAAAAGGGAAGTGATCCTCGATTTTGCACGGATGTTCACCAATGGCTATTTCGGATACAGCTGGATATTCCCCTTCCGGTTCCAGGGCCAGGCCTGGGTGAATTCCGGAATCGGTGGGGTGGGATTGCCCGGTCGACCGCAACAGCCCCTGAAATCAATCTGGTCTGATTTCATCGCTCAGCACCGCTTGAATCCGCTCGCAGGGAAACTTCATGCGCACCCGCTGCGGGTTTTTCATCCCCGGTCGGTTCTGTCGATCGACCGCGCGTTGCTGGTAGGCGATGCGGCCGGGATTGACCCGCTGCTGGGGGAAGGCATATCCTTTTCGCTGGCCTATGCCCGCATTGCCGCCCAGGTCATTGCCACGGCCCTGCTGTCCGGAAACTTTTCCTTTTCCAGCTACCCGACCGCCCTGTTTAAAACTGATGCGGGGCAGTTGCTGGAACGTCTGCACGGCGCAGCCCTCAAATTAAAGCGTCTACAAACAGCCGCTGAGTTAAAAAAACAACTGCTGCCGATACTAGAATCTGCCCATGCAAAAGTATAGTATTCAGTCAACCCAACAGCTCATAAGGGCTTGCTCTGAGGCGTTTTATCATAACGAATAAGGATAGATTGTGTGAGCGAAGCGAACCACGATCTTATCCTGTGGTTGGACAAGCCCGATACGTGGGGTCCGGTTCTTATATAAGCAAATATCTTTTTTGACAGTGAGGT
>Ga0126335_1000371_pt1 | contig 21304 bp, 19 predicted proteins | sample OlaspJWI45metaG_FD_108409 | JGI IMG/M metagenome (GOLD analysis project Ga0126335, IMG submission 108409) | Marine gutless worms symbiont microbial communities from Oahu, Hawaii - Olavius sp. 1 OAHU.JWI-45 metaG | ecosystem: Host-associated > Annelida > Digestive system > Unclassified | place... | reverse complement strand
TTACGTGTATAACATTTGCACAGCAGCAGTATATAAGAAGCAAGAACAATTACAGATATGCACAGTATTGCGTGAATTTTTATTTACAGCACAACACGTAGGATACATTGACACAGCCGCAGGTTTACTATAAGTCCAGATGATGTGATAATGATCAGTGATGGGCAAATCAAATCATGATTTAGATTGAAGTCATTATTAATTTGCTCATCAGTGCTAATTGTTGAATAACCTGTTGACCATGTACCCCCTGAAGTGAGTGTAGGCCTACACCAAGCACTTTCGTCACTTAAGCCGGTAAGCTAGAACCTATTAGGCCTAACGCCACTGAAGTGAATAATTTAATAATGATGCCCACCAGGGGTTAATTAACCACCACGATGCATGGATACAATGACCGATTTACAAGCCAACGGCACTCACCCATAATCGTCACAATTAGCAAACATTTGAAATTAAAAGGCCTAAACTGCCAGCAGTGCGTTTATTGGTTTGACAGCATTTCCCATGTTACCCTCGTAAATCATTGCCAATCAGTAAGAGTAATTAAGCAATAAGCTTGCAGGCCAGCTCCAACAAATAGTGAGAGATCGGTATCCTGCAGCATCCTTTTGGTTGCCACTGTCATGGAGACAGATGACATCGTAGAGATTTTCTCAACAGTTGAGAAGGAGACGGAGGTGCGGTAAAAAGCGGTATCGTCCACCAGGAGGCACTACCTACATTTTCACATGGACAGACTTGGACGTTGTTCCAGCACCGGATGCAGACGTTGATGACGGCGCTACCAGCCGTCAACCGTTGCCAGACGCGGCATCTCTGCACAAAGCCGCAACGTGATACTGCAACAGGTGGCTCGACCAGCGATGATGTAAGCGCATCAGTTGTCATTCCGCCACTGGCAGCTGCCGGGCCATCTACGAGTAGACCGAGTCGAGTACAACGTAAGCGACGCAACTGCCAAAAAAACATTCGCCGTGATACTTGCTACTCATGCTATCAAGAGGAGCCTGCTCCTAGAAAAAACCGCCGCCACAAAGGAGACATAATCTGGGTGCAGTGCGATCTTTGTCCACGGTGGTTTCATACAGTTTGTGTTGGTGTACAGGATCTGAAAGATGACTACGTCTGTGACTTTTGTACATGTGATTAGCAGTTGTAGGCCCACTGGAATGCGTTCACAGTTTAATTTTCAATGAGTAAATTTTCTGTCATAAATGTCTACAGATAAAACGACAATGACGTTTATAAATGTTTATTAACGATGACAATTTGAATTAGGCCTAATGCTTTGCGATTCAAACTGTGAGATTAATTTGTAGCAATCATTTTCGTGTTTCGTGTTCTTTACAGGTAGGCCTATTGGAGTATTAAAGCATTATTGTCTACATGTAAAACGACAGCAATATAAACTGCGTTCCGCATTCCGCATTTAAACCACCATTCCGCATCAACATTCCGCAGATTACTTTCCGCATTCCGCATTGCGCAATTCCGCACTTTACCGGAACCCGTATTCCGCTACCTTCGCCTCCAGTTGTTTCTCAGCACAAGCTTATGTGACTAGAAACTTGGGTGCTCCTGGAGTTTTACTACCTCACATGGAACACACTCCACACTTACCACATCCTAACCCTAAACCCTAAGTCTAAAACTGACCCTAACCTTAACCCTAAACCTGTAGCCTGCTTTCCATGTGAGATAGTGATGCTACAGGAGTGCCGAAGTTTGAATTTTTATTGCATTGTGCTGTATTTTAGTGTTATTTGCCTTGAATTTTTTTGTCTTAATCCGACACATGTAAGTGTCTACTGCAGTTCCAATTTCATGAATGTTTATGTATGGTGTATAGTTGTATTGTAACAGCACACCAGTGTTGTGTGGTTTTTCACAGCCGATGAGTGTTTTGCTTAGTTAGCGACTGAGTGATGTTAGATGAACAAAAACCACAGTACATCTAACTCAGCCGCTGAGTGGGTGTGGCATTGTTGTGGTGGTTCTGACATTGAAATAAAAAACTTTGCAAAAAGATCAGTATTTATGAATAATGCACACATACAATAGTCCCTGAGTATTAACCCCTACAATTGCATCACATTCAACCTGCTGTGTAGCATTTATTTACCTTACTGTCTATATTAAACCGTCCTACTTGCTTCAGTGTAATTAACACTAGTGATTGTGGCAAACTAATCACTCACTCAGCACTAACTCAGCATACATTTTTTTGCTGAGCTCCAAACTCAGCAGTTGAGACTCGGCATACTGTGGTTTTTGTTAGCTACTCAACCGCAGCCACTGGCTGCCTCTTCAGCTTAGACTATTTTAAGGCACCACTTGTGGGCTCCATGGGTTCGCCCCATGCATTGCAGGGTCTGTAAGGCCGGTAGTTATGCTCAGGGGCTGCATACATTCGGATAAAAATTAAGTGATCTGTGCTGGTATTAACTAATGCTACAATTTTTTCTCCCAGTGGCGAAGGGCCCCCTTCGGGTCCTCTACATTGCGGGTCTGCTGGGGTGGTAGCTATGCCACTGCTTAGTCGCTGAGTAATCGATGTGTTAGCACTGAGAAAACCACAGACTGCAGTTAAGAAGAATGATCACGTACCTTTAATTCTTTTTGTCCAAGGTAAAAGTAGCCTTGTAGACACAGTGTTCATTGGGACAGAAAGCATTAGTAACATATCATGCTTCCAGGGGCCTTGGCATATGAGTTCTCTCCCTCACTGCCTTAGCTCAGCTGAGTGGCCTTGGAATGCCTGCAGCGATATTTTTCACAAATAAAAGTAAAACTCACTCATGGAGTAGAATTGAACACAGTGCATGTTGCTGAAGATAACACTATCAGTGCAACATTTTCTTTTGTCTGCTTGTATCTAAATGCAACGCGTGTGTTATGTGTTCATAGCAGTCGGTGTCGGATATAGCTGATCCTGTTCTTCAGCATGTATCGAATCAATGATCAAACAGTTCTAGAGGAAGATTATGATGAAAACTATCAACCAACTGAAGACGGTTCATATTTATGTCGTACATACTGTATACAACATCAGTTTTTGTGAAACAATCGTGGCAAATGTATACGTCATAAAAACTTCCTTTTCATAGTCACTTAGCTATCTATTGTTTTTGAACATACAGCGTGCAAATATCACTGTGATGTGTTCATTTTTTCAGAGATCCACGAGTATGCACGAGTGATAGGGATTGATCCGAACAGAGAAAAAGACTTGCTTTATATTGCCCGTGAAGGAATCAATGCTCCATTGCCAGAAAACTGGAAGCCATGGTAATGTGTAAATATGTTTGAGAACTGACAAAATATTTTGTAGAATTTATTTAACAATTTTTGGCTAATTTTTTGTCCCTCAAGTTTATGGCTGTGTAGGTGGTTAGTTTAAAATGTCTTTCTTACCTTATTTCTACTGTAGAAATAGGTGCTGAGTCAATATTTTTTTCAAAAAAGATTTATTTAAAATAAAATGATTGTTCTTTTTGTGTGTTATGATATCATAATTATTGCAAATGGTAACACCATGCCAAACATTTTGCATGCAGCAGACTAAAATTTTTAAAAGAGCAAAGAGTTTATATTTATGACTCTTGTTGTAGTGCGGATGCGAATGGGGACATCTACTACTTCAACTTTGCAACAGATGAGAGTATATGGGATCATCCATGTGATGAATACTACCGAGACATGGTCGTACGGGAGAAACAAAAACGTGCAGGTACTGTGGTGTTCTGATTTTATTTCAGGATTGAGTTGCTTTTGTGCAGTATTTTATGCAGTTTGTAATAGATGCCTAATGCAAATATAGTCTACACCGTGTCTAGATAAAATGGAACCACAAGTATTTTGGCATAATTTTGACAAAGTTCAACAAATTCTTGTAATTTTTGGCATAATTCATCTTGACATTTTAAGTAACTGAAAAAAATATATTTAAAAAGTACCGATCATTACTTGCAAAACATGACGTAATGATGACATAAGTGTGATGTCATCAAAATGCTGTTTTCATCACTAAAGTGGAGTTTCTGGAAAGAGAAATGCCAGAGTTTATTCCACCGCTACTGTGGCCTCAAAATTCACCAGATTTTGATCCGGTTGACTACAGTGTGTGGAGCATACTGCAAGAGAAAGCGTACAAAACACACATCACTGATCTCGACCTCAAACATCGCATCAGAACTGAGTGGGCCAAGCTGGATCACGCTGTCATTGCTGCAGCTGTGCGTCAGTGGCGTCGTCGTCTTTCAGCTTGTGTCGGGGTGGACGGTCGTCATTTTGAGCACTGCTTTTAATTCTGACATTGTGTTTTGCAATAACTGAGGCCTCTGAAGCCTTCGTTGACTGTCGAATTGAACAGTTGATATTCTGGTCTGATTTTCTTTCAGTAGTGATGTTGTGTGTTTTAATACGTGACGATTGTTTATTAATTCACAAGGTAAAGTAGTGACATTGTTTAGGTGCGGCAAACATTTGTTGTGTTAGTTTGGTTATGCATTACCTTAACAACATTCTGTGCAAAAATTACAACTATGTATTTTGTTATTGTCGAAGTTATGCCTGAAACACTATTGGTTCCATTTTTTTCTGGACATGATATGCAATGGTGTCAGATTTTTCACCTAATCTCTGGTCTTGGACATGCAAACCGTCTTGTATGGTGTGAATGTGGGTTACACTTAATGTAAATAATTGCCTGACAAGATGGTGGCAACAATACTGACCATGCAGTTAGTATTTTTCTTTTTATGAGTATATTTCCTGTTTTAACCTTTTGTGATTTGTTAATTCCTGTCTAATGATATTATGAAGTCTTTGCAACAACATTGCCATTACAGTTAATTGGCTATTTTGTTTACGTGCATTTGTAGGGGCTTCACTTAGAAGACCTTCAGATTCTCTGTTGAACACTGGTCAGCTGGCAACAGTGGCACCTACTGCTAAGGTATTATATGCAAATGCAACTCTGAAAATACCGTTAGTTATATAAATTAGCACACTAGATTGCTTTTTGAACTTTTCAAATTTCTTATTCTTATCAGCTTTTCTTTTGTTATTTTTTTGGTATATATGTATTTGTTGTTTGAATTTATGAGTAGCAGTAACATTTCCATCATGCATCATATTGCATGCTGTAAACATTCCGAATAGTGAATGGTTTTACATTCATAAAGTACTGTGTTATGTGTTATGCATCTTGTCTGCTTGTGAACTGTGTATTGTTTAAAGGGTTTGGCACCTCTCAAGACGTCGGGAGGTCAGCAGAAATCTGCATTGTCTGCCCAGCCAATGTCAAAAACGCTAGGAACAGTTCAGAGTAGTCAAGATGGCAAGGTAGCATTTTTAAAGTATATGAGAATGATATTTAGGTAGTACATGCCAGTATCTCGTATTTAGTGGTTTGGTAAAGTTATAGTGTCTGCTAGCTTCTGTGGGTGAAGTTGTTCTGTGGGTGATTTTTTTAACATTACATCCACCTTAGTCTAGCATATCTGTCTCAGTGCCCTACTTTAATGTGTGTGCATTGTTTATGATTTTATCTGTTTTTGCATCATTTGCCAGAAGCATTAGCATTGTGTGTAAAAATCTTTACTCTGTGTTATGTTGTGTAAGCTCGCATAATTAAGGTCACTAGTGTTCATATTGTAGGCCAGAGAGCTAATCGATATATCGTGGCATTTCATATCGCGATATCGTACAATATCTACAGTTCTACACTGTAGTATCTACACAGTAACACAACAGCATGCCCAGACATTGTGACACACGTCTTTATTATTGATTGTTAGAATGCATATTGCAAAACAGTGATGCAGCTTGTGTGGTTAGTAAGACTAAAGTGTCAACAGTAATCGGTGCCATGCACTAGATCATGGGAAAAGCATCTCCATTGGTGGCATGCAGCGGGAGACGTTACGAGTGACCTCAGCTGGCTCAGCGCCAAGTTCATTGGGGCAGATGTAGCTGAGTGGTCGTCCCAGGTGGTCAGCTGCTACAGGCGTGCACTTCTTGCAGTGGAGGTGTGCGGGTCCTAAAATTTTGAGTTCGTGTCAGTTTGCAGTTTTCGTCAATGATCCGCATAGGCTATGCATTCGCAACATCGTGCATAGGTCTGCAGTCGGTCTGCATCTGCAGATGCAGTTCATTAGTGACACTTGATACTTGTTAAGATATTAGTTATTACTTGAAAAACACTGGTATTGCTACTTGTTGTTGAAGGATCCAAATTAATCTTAGATTTTCAGAGACTTTTAGAATTCATACAAAGATAAAATTCTCGCCAACGAAAAGCAACAACAATGTTATGCCATTCTCAGCGCCAACTCGGCGGCGTAGTGCAGATGCGTGGGTGGTCTGGGTGTTAGGTGTAGGTGAAGAGAGGGCGTCAGCTGTCACAGCAGCGTCCTGTCACTGACTGGCCATCTTTTCTCACAATCAAATGACCTGATTATTGTTGCTGATCTGCATTGTTTGTCGAACGCTGCGGAAGCATGTGTATATGCTTGAGTGTTTCTTTGAATGCAGTTGTTTGCCATATCGTTGTATCTGTGAGCCACGATATCGTAAAGTGGGCACATCCGCAATCAATATGGTGATATCGCCTATTTAATGTGAACACTAAACATCACTGACTTCTTTGAATTTTTGTGCTATGAAACAGACGTATTTAAAGGTCACTAACTAACAAATAGAATGACAATGGTAAAAATGAGGCTGATTGTGCAGAATTATTTTGCTATTTTTACAGTTTACTGAAAAGTTTTGTGTCTTTTAATGCTGACGTTTTTGCATAAAAGAACATAATATTTTTTCTACCATAATCTCTTGTTGCAAACGTTCTGTTTTTGTTGGTTCAGACTGATGCCAGTGGCTCCAAGCTGAATGCTGTGCAGCTGACTGGGTCACTGGGTGAACCGATTAAGATGTCTGCAAAGGGTCCACGTTTATCAACTGAAGAACCAATGCGGAATTCAGCAGAAGCTTATCTTAAAGGGTCACTGGAAGTGAGTGGCAGTTCATCCATGTAGTCTAGTATTGCAGTTTTGAAATAATTTGCCATTGTATTTTTTGTTAATATTTACCTGCGTGCATGCTGCAAGCAGGTATTGTTTTTGTCAGTGTTTGTGTGTCTGTGTGTCTGTCCACACAAAATTTCGAAAACTACTAATCAGAAATTGATGTAAATTGGTAGGAATATGCCCTGTGATGAACGCTAGAAGTGTTAGAAGTTGGTGACATTTGACCTTGACCTTTGACCTTGAGAGCTATTTTCATATTTTTCCACCTCAGGCTATACCTTTCGAATTGCTTTACCTTGCAGCTTCATTTTTGGTGTGGTGATACAGCTTCAGAATATCTATGTCACAGTTTAGTTTCAAGGTCGTGGGTCCAAGGTCAAGGTCATGGCAACACGTAAGCCGTAGCATGCAACTCAAAAACTACTGTTCGTAAACTGCTGGGGCTTGATTGGAATATCTGTTATGATAACGCTGGAGGTAATTCGGAGCTTTTGACCTTTGACCTTCACTTTTGACCTTGAGACATATCTTCGTATTTTTTCTAATTTAAGCTCTAAGTTTTGAATGCCTTAAGCTGTCAGGTTTATTTTCGGTGTGAAGGTTCATCTTTAAAATATCTAGGTCACCTTCGAGTTTCGAAGTCATGGGGTTAATTTCAAGGTCACAGTTGCAAAACAGCAGCAGCACACAGGTCTGTGCTCCCCTTGGATGCAGTGTAATTGTTTTTGCAATCCTTGGCAGCTCACATAATTAACATCACCAGCTTGTTTGTCTGAATTTTAGTGCTATGAAATGGACATATTTAGATGTCATTAGTGAATAGAATGACAGTAGTAAAAACGAGACTGATATATGCAGAATTATTTTACAATGCACTGTGCTTCTTATTGTTGACCATTTTACACAATTTTTCAGTTATCATGTTACAATGACATGCATATGCAATATGCACTGTGCAGTCATATCTACACATGTCTCACAGTTCATTGAAGTCTGATTCACTCGGACTTGATTTGAGTGCCACGGCTCGTAGTGGAGGGGCTCTGTCTACTGGCCGAGAGGAAAATGTCAACTACATGCTAGATCTTTCTGACGATGAAGACGATGTAATACTGTTTTGTTGTTTATTAATGATGTTGAAATTTACTTGTTATTTTCACTGCTAACTCCTTGACTTCTAGCGTATTGGATATATTCATTGGCCAGCAAAATGTGTGCGCTACCACACTGGATAGATGGAGGGCCACAAACAGAAATGGAATGCCATAACATTGCGACATAGCAGATCTCAAGAGGATGACCATGCCAGATATATTTGGCAATATCTGTACTGTTACTGTTGATCTACCGCACCTCAAATGTCAGTGGCTTAAGCATATAGCTTTGTTGTAATAGTAACTGGCAGTTGGCATAGTCACATACCATACATATGGCACCATCATAATTTCCCATCATATAATGCTGTCTAACATATTGTCTAATATGTTATTTAGTTACAGTAATCTACTGTGTTGTTTATGTTGATTACAGTGTTGTTATGCTATTCAGATAAATTTAAATTGTATGTGTAATTTGATATTCATGTATTTTACATTGTATGACACGAAATATTTGTCTAAAATGTAGTTTTGTTTGTGTTAAAGGGTGATTGCTTAGACAAGAAGTTTACCCTTGACATGAAAGATATTAATGAGAAACCTGGCATTGATTATGAGGTAAGTGTGTTGCATGCATGCTGAGCTGTAAAATGTACTACGACGAAAACTGTTATTTCTAAAAACGTCTTTATTTTTTGTGTCAAATTGCTTTTATTTATTTGCTAGATTTGTCTGTATTAATATTGCAATTTGTTAGTTTATGTTTGTTGTTTTATTTATTTTTATAGTCTGGGCTGAGTGAGCTTGAGAATGTGGCTAAACGAGATGTGAGTCCATCTTCGTCAGATGCCGAGAGTGGGAAGTTCCACAAAGATCTTGTGAGTTTGTCTGGCTTAGCTGTTGCTTAACTCTTCTTTGGACAACTGATGCCATTGCACGTTGCATTCTGCCTGTTTGTCTGCCTAACTCTCTATCTCTAATACTCGTAGACTGTCAAAATGAGTCACATCATTTATTTTTCTTCACATTATAATAGACCAATTATTTGTTTTTCCAAACACTGCTGTGATTCAAGTGGGTTTCCATCTTACTACTACACCATGTTCCAAAAACACGTCCCACTATATCATTTGCTGTAACTTTAACATGCCTGCATCAAAATGGACAAAATTTGGCACATAAAAAGAAGAAACTAAGAGCTACAAAACGCACATAGCCATCCTCAAATATTATTTGATTTAATTATTTAATTTTACTAACAATCCTACGTGTATGCGAAGGCACTGTGTCGTGTCTTCTTCTGAAAGCTTTGAGTGGCTCTGAAAAGAGCCGGTTAGATATCGGAGGTGGCTCTGAAAAGAGCCGGTTTGCTACAGCAGGTACTCGAAATGACGTCTTTTTGCCTTCACACACACTTGTAGTCGCACTCGCCACTGGTCGATTGCGTCGTCGATGACGTCCTGAGACAGACTTGACCAGGTGTCGATGAGACGCTGTTTTAGCTGGCTGACGTCTGGGACTGCAGTCTGGTAAACGTGCTCCTGCGTCAAGCCCTGAAACAACCTGTTGATGCTACGTTTCGTCCCTCCTTTGTCAGGAAATTCTGCAAGCAACCTGCTAGCATTGTATCCTTTCGACAGATGCAAACTTTTGATCAATATCTTCTCTTCGTCGCTGAACGTTATTGTTTACAAGAACTGCAGTGACGTGTGAATGACGTAATATCAGCATATTAGATTTATACCTAAAATTAAATAAGTAAAAGTGAAAGAACCTGAGGATGGCTATGTGCGTTTTGTAGCTCTGAGTTTCTTTTTATGTGCCAAATTTTGTCCATTTTGATGTAGGCATGTTAAAGTTACAGCAAATGATAAAGTGGGACGTTTTTTGGAACACGGTGTAGATACATTAAATACAGGTGAGGTATAATAAACTTTTTGTCAGTTTGTGGATGGTTAGAATCAATACACGAATGGCACATGGTTACAATGCTGAGTATAGTAGACTTAATAGGCAATCACATATGATCGGTCGAGTGATGTTACAGCTGAGTGTTTAGTTGAAGTGTCTGTGGCTAGTTCCTTAAAAAGTACGCATGTATCACCTACAAGGATCTACAAAGCTAATTACAGTGATTAGTAGCTTAGAGCTACTACTTAAATTCACAGTAAGTCTATTTGAACCGAAGTATATCTGAAGGACTGTTCATTGATACTCACTGCTCATTGTTATGCAAGCTCCTGGTGCTAATATTATAAACTGCTCAACATAGCTGAGGTTTCGGGTGATTAAATTCAGCTAATTGGGTGATTGATTGGTTGGATGATAATGCTAGTTTTATGCATCTCTGTGCCTTAAGCAATCAATCTGTGCCATCTGTTTATCCACCTGTCTGTCTGTGCTTGCATGATGGCTGGTATGGCAGACACATAACGGGCTCGCCATAGATTTTCTAGTTGTTGTTGTGATTGCTTGGAAACTACAGAATGTCTGAAAGTTGAAACTTAGCATGTGGCTGTTGTTCTGTACGAGGATGATGGCCATGTAGGAAGTGTAAAAATTGTTGTATTGAAACTGAAACTCTGTTCAAGAGTTTATTGTCTTTGTTCAGTGAACTTTTTCTGTAACAGCTGAGCTTTCTGTTTTATTTGTTTTTATTGATTATTGGTAGCAGTATTGTTAGCAACGATATTTTTTTGCAGCAAATTGTGGATCAGAACTTGTCAGCACAAGTTGAAGAACTATTGACACCAATTGGAATTTACGTAATTTTTTCTATTCCCTTATTTGATAATTCAACATTTGCAAACGTCGTTGTCACTGCATGCTTTATACTATTTGCAGTGTGCTGTTATTTTGTTGTGGCTTTGAACTGATACTTATGTATTTGTATGTAGAACAGTTAAATCATTTGGGCACTTTTTGATTATATTAAACCGGTTTCTGAAATTATGCAACTGGTTTTTTTTTCGTTACTTGTTCGTAGTTAATAATTTGTAACTAACCATACATATGCTGCACCTTAAATACATGTAATAATGTGGTATTAATTCACTACTTTTAAACAACACTGTTGAACTTGCTGCAAATATCTGAAAGATACCAAACATTGCTGAGTTCATTTTGTGCCTGGTTACTCTTTATTTGAAGGCCGATAATGCTATTGTGCCATAGTCCATGTGCTGTGCCTGCATAGCAATGTGGATGGAGTTGGTTGTTAACACAAGGCTCATTTTTGATTGGAATTTCAGTGTATTGCATTGTCTTTTGCAACCCCATTTATCTTAAATTAGAACGAGTTTAAATTTGCAAATTAGTACAAGAATTTGTCAGAAATTGTGGACAACAAAATAGTTTGTGATAAGCTATGATATAGTGACAGACTAGTTAGCCAAACCTATAATGTGAAGTTAAGACTTATATGTGGACGAACAGTTTTGTCGTTGTTGTTGATACATGTGAAGGAACGTGACTTGGGAGTTAGCCAATCTCTGAGATCGGCAAGTGAACGACCAGAGCCGACAGGCAAGAGCGTCAGTGAAGCCAGAAAGATACAAAATGTTCAGACTTCCTTGAAAGGCACGGTTGAACCTGCTGCCACCACCACCGCCGCTGCTGCTGTTAATAGAAAGTAAACCCAGTTATTGATTTATAACGACTGAAATTTTTACTGAGTAGAATTCATTCGGAGACCTTGACACCTTTTGGAATTTACGTAATTTTTTCTATTCCCTTATTTGATAATTCAACATTTGCAAACGTCGTTGTCACTGCATGTCTGTTCAGGGTTACTCACAGATAGAACTGGAGTTTATCTGTTGTATAGTAAAGCAGTAATTACTCCAGTTGATGTACACATATTATGACAGTTTAAGTAGGACTTAGCTTTGACTGTGTCACTTTGCAACAGCTGTGTAGCCATTCCCTGGCATATGATGGCCGTCAGCTATCTTACAGAACTTGCTGTGAATTTTGTGCATATATTGTTACAACAAGAGGCCAAAGTAATTTGGCGAAAGCTGCATCGAATTCCCTCCCCCTTGCTGTGGGGTTGTCAGGACCCCCATCTAACACATTCTTCCTTGGGCCCCTAAGAGTGTTCACCCCAAACAGGATCTTGATACGTTTAGTCGTTTCTGCACAGTGAAGCTGAGTTGAACCACGTGACGGACTGATGGACAGACAGCACTGTCTGTCACATCGGTGACAATATCTCGTGCATTTGATGCAGCCTAATAATGTGATAATACCATGGTAATCAAAAGGATAAATGTACAGCTGAACACTTTAGTCCCGTTGGGTATTTGGCCTGCAAAAGTTTCCACAGTTGAACTAATTCGGGATTTATTTTTCAGCACATTGTGACTGTTTGCTGTTTGTATGTGCTTTAAAAATACCCTTACTCAGTTGGTAACTCATAGAAATTGTCGGTTCAGACCACGTAATTATTATAATTGTCATTGCTGTGAAGCATGTGCTAGTATTACCCTGGTGCCATTTTTGTTTGCCACTTTCTAGTGTTGTTTGCATGTTGCTGACATTCACATGTTCTCAGGTCACCGGTTGAAGCCATGGAGAAAGAGATCGATGTTGAAGCAAGGAAGCTAGAAAAGGTGACAGTCTGACTGGTGACGTTTATGTGTCGCAGTTATTTACTGTATTTGTTTGTTGCATCTTTTGTGATTATGCTTCTGTTTGCATCTTTGTTGGCTGCATCGAATGCGTGAGATGTAGACTTGTTACCGAGTTTGTGGTGTCTGTCTGTCAGTTTGTCCGTCCGTCAGTCTGTCTGTCACGTGGCTCAACTCGGCTTGAACACTCTTGGGGGCCCAAGGAAGAATGTGTTAGACGGGGTCCTGATCCCCCACATCAAGGGGAGGTGATTCGATGCAGCCTTTGCCAAATTACTTTGGCCTCTTGTTTCACACTGCTGTTTGTTACAGCTGATTAATATTTAATTGGTTTGTTAATATGTGATATATTTAGAAAATGGGTGCTAGTTAATTTAGTGAGATTGAATGTTTTTTTGTGTTTTGTGTCTAGTAATGTGGTAATTAAGTTAACTATACTTTAGCTTGCATATTATTGATTAGCTGCAAATATGTCTATAATAATTGGGATATAATCACATCTGTAGTCTCTTATATCTGATTACCAATAAGGTGTGTGTATGTCCTAAGTTGAAAAAGGTGACGGTTTATTGTCAGATATTAGTAAAGTTTTGATGTAATTTACATATTTGATTAAATATTTTTCAGCATCCAAAAATGATGTACAGAAGTATTTGTAATGATAGAGTTAGTATGTGATTTTGCTTGTCTGCCAGGAGAAAGAATTTCGCCTGAAAAAGTTACGTGATGCTGTTGATGAGGAAATCAAACAGGAAACACGGAAAGCAAAGAAAGACAAAGAATCTGCTATTAAGTAAGTTATTATTTTTTATACAATACAATATACCGATTATAATCTTACTGACTTAATATTTTATTACAAGTTAATGCAAATTTGTAATATGTAAGTTTTGTTTTAGCTTATGCTAACACAAAATGAATGCCACTTTCTGTTGCTGGTAATTCCCTTTTTTTCTGTCTAGTTGACTGCAGACTATAGTACTCTGCAACTGTCATGGTCTTTTACTGCTGACCATGGTTTTGCTGCATCCAGATTGGTGTTTTGTCGATGACTTGGCCAGGTTTGTCGGGGCTGCCCAGTCGGCAACCACGGCATCGCTGGAGAGCATGTTGACGGAGATTTTCAAAACATATTGAGCAAGTGCTCTCTTGACGTGACTGAACAGTACTACCATAGATGGCAGTCTGTGATAATGATATTGATGTGAAGTTTGACATCTCACTAAGCTTTTGGATGTACACGATTTGTCATTTATCAACTGTTAAATGATCGATTGCTGTTTAGCATTATAAAAAATTAACTGCATGATTTTTTGTTTTGTATTTGTAATTTCGTCCTTTAAATATATGACAAATATTCTTAGTGGACTTGACTGCTATGTCGACTTAGTAATGATGGCCTAACGTTTTATGCGTGTGACCGAGAAGAACGTTCTGATGTTTGCTGCAGGAAAGTTCGACTGCAGATCAAGTATGAGACGGAGCAAGAAGAAGCCAAGATAAGAGCAGTTCACTCAGAGAAGCTGAGAAAATTGCAGTATGATGTCAAGCAGCAGTTGAATGAGGAGAAGTCTAAGATCAAGTATGTAGTGTTGATGGGAGGGAATTGCCAACTGGTAATTGGAGCATTGGATTCATGTTTGAATGGTCTGTTGTCTGAATCCAGGACTTCAGTGATGATTACCATATACACTGACCTATATGCCATCCCACGTGTAAGCTGACCCCCATTCCCATAGCTAAAATTCTAGCAAAAGTTAGTGACTTGCATATAAGCCAGTAATGAAAATAAATGATGAATGAGCACCCTAGGTCAGTTGCCTGTTATGCCTAAGCATGACAGCCTTGCACAGTCTGAGTGTTGGAATGGTGTCAAGTTACAATGATTGACTTAGCTGCTATACAACAGCAGCAGCAGTCTGTGTGTGGTCAACTTCGCCACTACCACCTCTCACTCTCCCATGCATTCATGTAGGCCTAGCTGCCTAGTGGCAAACTAATGGTCCATGCTGTGTGCAGCACACAGACAGTGAGCATCACTGATAAATAGCAGTGATGCTGAATGTTGACTCTGGCTCTGTGGCATGACCCATGTATAAGCCGACCCCCAAAGATTTAGCATCACAATTCAGCCAAAAATTGTCAGCTTTCATGTGCGTATATAGAGTAGTCATCTTGCTTGTTTTTCAACAACACCATCAATGCTTTGACACATTTGTGTTTGCAGATGTGAAGCAGAGAAGCTGATAAACAAACTAAAGCTTGAAGTGGAAGCTCTCTCTCAGTCGGAACAAATGGCTGCCAAGTCACAGGCTGATGAAAGTGATCAGGTAACTTGAAAGTATGCAACTTTTTAAACTTGTGCATGAATTATTGAGTAATTTGGTTGCTTTATAAGTCAATATCAACTATTCACATTTTGTGGTTTTTATTGTTATTATTTGTATTAATAATCAGTTTTAAATATATTAAATATTAAGTAGTCATGTATAATTGCTTGTGTTAGTCACCTGCTATTGTCTTAGTAGAGATTCAATGGATGACTCTGCTGAGGACTTGTGTGCAGGCTGATCGTGATCATATGGCAACAAAAGTCAGACTGGAATCTGACTTCAGTGAGAAGCTGGAGTGTCTGCGGGAAAGACTGGAGGCTGGTGTGGAAGACAAACGCAAAGAACTGGAGGCAAAACATGCAGCAGAAATTGAGCTTCTGCAAACTGAATTAGAAAACAAATATCAAGAGGTGTTTCTTATTTTTGACATTAACACTTAAGATTTCTTCTGTTGCCTTTGGCAACCTCCACCATCAAAAATGTCGATGTGGGTTAAAATGATTGGGGTAAATACGTATGCAATCGAATGTTATATTTAGCTTGTTATTTTGCAGTTTTTAGTTTTTTGACATTTTGTAAGTATATTATCATGTTTTGACAATACACTTTTTGCATTATGATGTTGCAAATGAACGCTGTTGCTGGACATTTACGATTTTATTCAGGAAATGACCGATGTTGAGCAGAAGTTGTCTGAGATACAGCGTCAACAGCTTGAATCCAAGGAGTTGGAACACAAAGCTATACAAGACAGACATTCGGCTGTTGAAGATTTAGAAAAGGGGGTTGGTGACATTAGTAATTTGCATAATTGTAGATTTTTTGTTAAACTATTCTTTTAATAATGTCGTCTGTCTTTTATCAGATAACATTTACATAGTGGTGATTGTCAGGAGGATAAGAGGGAGGTGCCAGTTCTTCTTATTTCAAGCAATTCTGGAAAGTAAAAGCTTGTTGTTTAGATTTGAGCTATTTTTTGCTATATTTCAGCATGTTTTCTGAATTAGCGCCAGTTCCGTAGGGTTTGTTTTTGCATGTTCATTGTAATACTAAGTAACTAATTATAATAAATAAATAAATATTCGTTTATTAAGACATCCCACAAACCGCAGATGAATACAACGGCAACCACAGGTATTAGCGATGCTCGAGCAGCGCCAGTTGGCACCAACTACAACGTCTGGTAACGATTAAAATTTCTTTGATAGTTAACTTTTTGAAAATTAACGATTTATTAATCCCTAATTTTAGTTAATACAGATATAATGCAAAGATAATGCTCTAATTGTAATTATTAAACGTATTGAAATTTTCAACGTTACATCACACAATGGACTACGGAGTTACATATGTTGAAAGTTAGGGACACCAGTCCTGAATTCAAACCAGCATGTTTACAGTATGCGGATCGAGTGAAGAACGTCTTTTGTTTACTATGTAACCGGCGGAGCTGAACAGCCTCTCGCAAGGTACTAATGTAGCTGGTACACGAAGAACATTCTTCACTAGCTGTGCCAATCTCGGAAAACGGTGTTCATTCGTCTTCCACCACATAAGTGGGTTTTAATCTTTAAAAATAATTTTAATCGTTAAAATGTTATAATAGTTAACGATTAAGTTAATCGTTAATATCCGCAGGTCTAATAAAATTTGAATGTTACTTGTTAATAATTTACAAATTCTTTTACTGTATATTGTACTGAAAGATGGAATCTGTACTGAAAGAAAGACGGGAGCTGTTAGAGGCAACACATCTGGCAGATGTCAATCGTCTGAAAAGTGAACACGAGAAGAACTTGAAAAATCTTGAACAAGAACTGCAAGATAAGGTTTATGTTGTTCTTGTCTTTAGTCATGCATCTTTCAGCTATGAGTACACTTGTTACACTAGGCATCTTATATATTTTGCTAAAATTATATGACTGAAATGTATTTGTTGAGTTTGTGGTACTAATGAACATTCTTTTAGTGTATGATATATGTAATTTAATAAGTTTTATGGTCAGTTTCTGTGTTTGTTACTCAACTTTTGCATTTGTTATTTTTATAACTTTTTGTTACCTATGATTATGTTTTTTTCTGCATTATTTCTATTTCATTAGATGGCCTACTGTATTGTATATGCTGTTAAACTAATCATTATTATGGTAATCTACTTAATTAATTTTTCGTGCTATGCATATCTGCTATCAGCTTTACGTTTAATGTTATATTTGTGATATTTCACCATTTACAAGGTGTCATAGGTTGACTTTAGTAGCAGTTAGTCGTGTTGTCTCTGTGGCAGGCTCCAGACCCACCTATCATTGTGGCGGGGCTAGACCTGCCCCACCATTGCACCCCGCCACTTTGCGATAGTGTATGAGGAGAGAAAAAGATGAGTCGAGTTGAGAGTTTAAGCTTGAGTTTGAGCAACAGTTAGTGACAGTTTGTCTGTGTCCTAGTTACGGTCAGTTCGAGTTTCAGTCTGGTTGTGTTAGTCTGTTAGAGTTGTTTGAAATAATAAAGCCACATACAGCCTATGGGCTAGTGATGATAGCAGACCGAGAGTCCTGTGATGTTATGCTTTATTTACTCGTAGTTCTGTGTATTGTAGGAGCAACAGAAAGTTTATAATTTGCAGCATCAGCTTGAGCTAGAAATGAGTAGACTTCAACAGCAACACAGACAAGATATCGAAGAACTTTCACATGAATTGAGGAATACAGAACGTCAGTTGGAGCTGCAGCTGCAACAAAAGGTATGTTTTGTTTGTAACTGTCTGCTTGTATTCATAAGCATAAGGAAGCACTGAAACACTGAGTTAATGGTTCTTTTCATATTCACATTTTGCCATTATGTTACCCACTTTACTTGAATGAAAATCTGTGTTTTACGTTATTGCTTTTTCCACTTTGTCATGGATGTCTTGTCAGTGGCAATGGACCCACATTATTGATAATGGGTCGATGTGTATTTGAAGACACAGTTTGATATTCACTTTGGCACGTTATAGACAATTATTTGTATTGAAGTGTCACAAATTATTAAATTTTACTAATTTATTTATTTTGTAGCATTAGTTTGAAAGGATGCAGTTAGTCAGGAAACATTTGTTGTTTATAGCAGACTTGTTTTTGTTATTACAGCATTTTGTTAATTTGTAAACACTTGCTGTGTTATTTGTTGTCTTACATTCAGCGTGATGCTCTCGCATCTGAAACAGCAGAACTTGATACTCAGCAGCAGCAGTTGGATGACAGGTGGATGAAGCTAGATAATCAGGTAGCTGTCTTGTTGATCAGTTTCTATTTGGTTGATATGCTAACCTTTTTGCTTGTACTGCTCATTGTGAGCATGTATCCATTTTTTGAGATAACTATTTCTGTTTCCATTTTATTCATTGTAATATAATACATAATACAGTGTGAACAGCTGTCAATGTATGTATGATGTTTTCAAATGATTTAATAGGAAGAGCAGCTGAAGCAGAAGTCCACAACTAATGATACAAAGGTTTGTCAAGTTTGTTATTGTGATTACATTGTTTCTAGTCAGGATTGTGTTGAGGTGTTTGAAAAATAAAACATCTGTAATTTATGTGAATTAAAAACGATGTGTCTTTATTATCACCTGCATGTGTGTGATTGTCATATTTTCATTCATAACTGTTGATAGGTATGACTGTTCAGACTGTAACTTTTTAATACATTGCCGTTTTATGTTTATTTTGGTAAAATCTAGGTCAAGTTTGCATATCAAGGCCATGGGTTCAGTGTCAGGGTCACTGGAGCTGTAAAATCCTGCAGTAAAAGCTAGGTCAGAATGAGAAGAAATGATCACAGGAAAATCAGTAAAGGCCAGCTGAGAGAAATGGTGTGCAACTAAATGCATGCAGGAGGGTCTGTTTGCAGACTGTGTGTCAGAGTACTAGTTGCATTTTTACATCATATGTATGAAACGTGATCTGATGTGGAATGCAGGTGAATGAAGAGATGAGACTGGAAGAGCACATGTTGCAGATGCTGAAGAGTGAAAAACAAGACCTGGAGAATGAAATCTGTCGTTTCCATGTTACGAAAGCAAAGCTTCTGCAGCAGATTGCGTATGTTGTATTATTCGGTCAGCTTTGTTATTTTGTCATCATTGTCACTGATTTATGCATTTAATGTCTTATTTCTTGTACAGCAGTCTCTTAAAAGAATATGGGATACTTTTGATACTTATTATTTAGAGAGCATGTTATGCATATGATTTTCCATTATATGAGTAAATTGTGTGTTTGTGTTTTGTGTATTGTACTTTGTGTACGATTTCATAATAAATAAATAATTACATAACTTTTTGCAAGTACAAAAAATGATCAACATTTTTTACATGTTGGCAGGGATGGAGGGGTCCTGATTTGAGTATGCTTTGTATGCTTCGGAGGAAAATCATGAATAGTTTCTAATATTGTACTTTCAAGTGTGCTTGCAGGGAGCTGGAAGATCATTTGACGAATTCTAACCACTGGTCTGGAAGCACGTTTTGTACTGGAGTCCGTGACTCAGTTGATACAGGGGATGGCTGTAATCTGACACCTGCTGGAGCTCAACTATCTGAAGTAAAAATGCAGTCATCAGTGCCGAGATCAGGCTGTAGAAGTCGGCAGAGTTTACGTCTTTCCAGCAGTCTTAATGATCTCTCTGATATAGGTGAATTTCTTTGACAAATTTTTAAGGCCTGGTGGAAAGTGCTTGAAAAGAAACAAGTTTTAAAATAGTACATGAATTGATACATGAAATTTTTGCACATGTTTGGTCACTTCTGTTGTATGTGCTACATTTCTTCATGAATGTTGTGACATTATAGGTTCTATGTTTTTTTAAAATTTGAGCTTAATTAGATTTATTGATGGTAATATTGCTGGATGTCATTATTTAAACCATACTTGCACAGATATATAATACTATGATGGTTTTAAAATCGTAAATGCTCTTTTCGAATTTAATTTTTTGAATAGAGTTGGAATTTTGTATTAGAATATAGCCTTGCAGACATTATTTTGTGGCTGGTGCTGGTAGTGATTTTTGGCTGATTTTATCAATTTTTGTGTTTTTTAAAATTAGATTTGTCCTCACTTCAGTATGTACGTGGTTTCCATTTGGGACATCAACATGATGATGACAATGATGAGACAGTGTCAAATAGTACAGATGACGAGACAGATTTGGTATCATATCATCTTCAGGCATTGACAAAAGCTCGGTTTGTGGAAACTAATATTATATATTCTGCCTGAGGCTCTTGTGTAATGAAAGTTTATAACGCGAATAGTATGATGCATTGTATACCGTTCTGTGACATTCAAGTGCTGATATGTATTTGCATTTTTGTGTATTTTGTGACAGTTTTGTTGTTATTCTTATTTCACGCTAATGGATTGCTAGTAGAAAGACTGACTTGTATGATGATCGTGTTGTTGTTACTTTGTTTGTAAATCTGTACACAATATGGCAGCAAGCTGAGGTCGGAGATTGCAACGGAAAGCACTGTGATACGACAAGCTCGACAGTTTCTGCAGCGTGAACGACAGCATTTACAGCGGAAACGATTGATGCTAGAACAGCAACAACATTCTCAAAAGTTTCCTGAGGTATCACAGCTGAATGTTCTATATCTGCATATAACATTTAATTATGCAACAGATTTTTTTATACTAAATTGGCATTCAATATGAGTAAGATAAGATAAGATGCAGGAGTTTAGTGTGTGGTCATAAGTTGATTTGTAGCCAGATTAGTCTATCACATGTAATCAAATGCAGCAGTTACCATTAATCATTGGCCGAAAATTTGTGAAGACAGTCTGGACGAGAGGGTAAAATGACTATGGTGAAAAAGATTTCTGGAAAAGTTAAGTTTTAGGGCTAGAGTGGAAAAGAAAACTATAGGAGTGATTGACAATGAACATGATGACATTGGTGATGAACTCGCATGTGTGGAACAAGGTGAACGAGAAGACTCAAGACACCGACAAAAAAAACTGAAAAAATATATTATGGAAATTCAATGAATGTGTGTACTTTCAGCAATATTGTACTTTAAACTTACTTGTTACTTTTGATGTAAGATAACATTTGCATTCTATTGGAAAGAGACTGCCTTCAGTGCTTTGACGCTGTTGGTTGGGCGGCAGGAAGGGCATCCGGCCTGTAAAAAACCTTGGGGGGGTTGTGGGGGTGGGGG
>Ga0126335_1000370_pt1 | contig 21321 bp, 26 predicted proteins | sample OlaspJWI45metaG_FD_108409 | JGI IMG/M metagenome (GOLD analysis project Ga0126335, IMG submission 108409) | Marine gutless worms symbiont microbial communities from Oahu, Hawaii - Olavius sp. 1 OAHU.JWI-45 metaG | ecosystem: Host-associated > Annelida > Digestive system > Unclassified | place... | reverse complement strand
TTGTCAAAATAACGTTCCGATATCCAATGCTTAACTAAATTGTGAATTTTGGGCTTTAAAGACCAGATACTGGATACTAGAAACTGGAAACTGGATCGATGGTTCGCTGCGCTCATTCTTTTAGATAAAGGATAGAATTCCTCGATCCAGCGACCAGGATCCAGCATCCGGAAGGTTCAATCTAATTGTGTCGATTATCCATAAATAACCTTGGCCCAATCGGAATGAATTTATGCCAATCGGTATATTAGGTAGTTCAGATGTGAAAGCCGACTATGTGGCAGGAAAAGGCAGACGGTGTATGGAAAATTAATACAAATGAACGTTGAACATTGAACGTCCAACGTTGAACATCGAATGCGGAGGTCGCTCCGCGCCATCATTTTTTTTATTCAAAATTCGATGTTGGATGTTTGACGTTCATCTTTTTTAAAATTAAAGCTTTAAATAAGTAAATCAGGATCTTACGAGCGCATAGCCGCCGGTTCGTAGCTGCACAGCGGTTCTTCGGCCATGAAGTCACCGGTGGCCTCAAACGCACGTGCCCGGCAGCCGCCACAGAAGTTTTTATATTCGCAAGCGCCGCATTTGCCTTCCAATTTCTTATAGTCCCGCAACGCCAGAAAATTGTCGGATTGATACCAAATGTCGGCAAAAGAGGATTGGGTGACATCTCCGCAGTTTGTATTCAGGAAACCGCACGGTTGCACGATGCCCCGGTGGGAAACAAAACAAAAGCCGATACCGCCCAGACATCCGCGGGTGACGGCATCCAGTCCATGGGATTTGAAGCTGACTTTTTTGCCTTCATCTCTGGCGCGCTGACGCAGAATGCGGTAGTAGTGGGGTGCGCAGGTGGCCTTGAGCTGCAGCGGTGTTTTGTCGCGCTGATCGTAAAACCAGTTTAGAGTCTCTTCATACTGCTCGGCGGTGATCTCCTGGTCGATAATGTATTTGCCGCGGCCGGTCGGCACCAGCAAAAAGATGTGATGGGCGACAGCCCCTTTGTCGACCGCCAGTTGCTGGATAGCCGGTATTTCCGCCAAGTTGGCCTGAGTAATGGTCGTGTTGATCTGCACTTCGATGCCGGCAGCGCGGGCCAGGCGAAGTCCCTCCAGGGCGCCCTCAAATGCACCTTCGACACCGCGAAAACGATCGTGTTTTTCCTTCGTAGCGCCGTCCAGGCTGATGCTGATACGCTTGATGCCGGCATCGAACAGTTTTTTGGCAATTTCTGCGGTAATGAGCGTCCCGTTGGGGGCCATGACCATTCGCAGACCCTTGTCGCTGCCGTAACGGGCGATGTCGAATATGTCCGGGCGCAGCAGCGGTTCACCACCGGTCAGGATAACGATCGGCTGGCCCACCTCTCGGATCTGATCCAGCAGACGAAAGGAGGCGGCCGTATCCAGCTCACCGGTATAAGGACCGCAGGTAGCCGCGGCACGGCAGTGCACGCAGTTAAGATTGCAGTTGCGGGTCGTTTCCCAGGCCACCAGGCGCAGATTTGCGTTACCGCCTTTTGAATGCGGGTGCGATGCGGGGTGTTTTGATATTTCTTTCGGATGCATGATTGAATGGTATCCTCAGCAGGGTTGAGTTCGGATTAGTAATAAATCAGCCACAGAAAGACACAGACGCACACAGAATTTTGATTCATTGGGTTATTCGCGTTTTCCGTGTGGTTCTGCCTGCCATGGCGTAGCCTTTAGGCGAAGTCCGGAGGCCATTATAAAACTAAATAGCAATAAACCCAATTAATCCGTTCAGCGGTTCAATTCACGGGCCGCATCCAGGGCGAAATAGGTCAGAATCAAATCCGCCCCGGCGCGTTTGATGGCCAGCAGCGTTTCCAGCATCACTCTGGTTCCGTCCAGCCAGCCCATCTGCGCTGCGGCTTTGATCATCGCGTATTCCCCGCTGACATTATAGGCCGCTACCGGCAGGTCGATCTCCTCGCGCAGGCGTTGAATGATATCCAGATAGGCCAGGGCCGGTTTCACCATAATGATGTCGGCACCTTCTTCAACGTCCATGGTTGCTTCCCGAACGGCTTCAAGGGCATTGGCCGGATCCATCTGATAGGTTCTCCGATCACCGAACTTGGGCGCTGAATCAGCCGCCTCGCGAAAAGGCCCGTAATAAGCCGAACAGTATTTTGCAGCGTAGGACATGATCGGGATGTGGGAATATCCGCCTTCATCCAGTGTATTGCGGATTTCCGCCACCCGGCCGTCCATCATGTCGGACGGGGCGACCATGTCCGCGCCGGATTCAGCGTGAGAAAGCGCCGTTTTCGCCAGCAGATCCAAACTGGCGTCGTTATCGATGACATGGCCTGCCACCATTCCGCAGTGACCGTGATCGGTATACTGGCACAGGCAAACATCACTGATGACCGCCATTTCCGGGACAGCGTCTTTGACAGCTTTGATGGCATTCTGAACAATGCCGTCTCTGGCATACGCACCGGTGCCAAGGCTGTCCTTTTTGTCCGGTACCCCGAACAGGATCAGCGCCGGAACTCCGGCCTGGTATGCCTGTCGTGCGGTTTCAATCAGATGTTCCAACGAAAATTGAAACTGTCCGGGCATGGATGGGATCGGGTTTTTAACATCTTTACCGCCGATGGCAAACAGGGGCAGGATAAAATCGTCCGGACTCAGATGCGTTTCCCGGATCATCCGTCTGAAAGCATCACTCTGTCTGAGCCTGCGCGGCCGGTAATCAGGAAATAACATACCAAAACCTCCCACCAGGTCTTTATCTCACTCTGGCAATTAGGTTTATTTCGAATTTTGGGCTTTCACGAACGTGCGGCCTTTAAATTCTAAATAACAAACCACAAATATCAAACAAATCCCAATGACAAAAGTTCCAATTCTCAAAACCAGATATCGGTTTTTGACATTGGAATTTGTAGTTTGTTTGTCATTTGGTATTTGATATTTGGAATTTAGCTGCAATGCCTTCCTGTATCGGCGGCATCTGCGATTTCTTCATCGGTCAAATAGCAGGCCGGATCCGGGTCCCACAGATCGTCGGAAACCGCTTCGGCGCGAACCCTGAAATTACCGCCGCAGACATTCAGCCATTGGCAGGTCGCACAGCGGCCTTTGACGTGTTGCTTTTTATCCTTGAGCTGTCCCATGAGCTGATCGGACGTGTCGGTCCAGATCTCGGAAAAAGGACGCTTGCGGACGTTGCCAAAGCTGTAATGGCGCCAGAATTGATCGGCATGGACCTCGCCATCCCAGCTGATGCAGCCGATACCGCGCCCGGAATTATTGCCCTCATTCATCTGCAGCAGTTCGAGCACTTCTTTGGCGCGTTCGGGGTCTTCTTTTAGCAGCCGCAGGTACAGATAGGGTCCATCGGCGTGATTGTCGACGGTCAGGACTTCTTTGGGCTTGCCCCGGTCATGCAGGTCGCGGGTGCGGTCGACAATCAGGTCGACTGCCTGCCGGGTTTCTGCATGGGTCAGATCGTCTTCGATCAGTTTCGATCCCCGGCCGGCATAGACCAGGTGATAGAAGCAAACTCTGGGGATTTCTTTTTCTTCCAGCAGATCAAATATAGCCGGGATTTCGTTGACGTTGAATTTGTTGATGGTAAATCGCAGGCCGACCTTGATGCCCGCCGCCTGACAGTTTTCGATGCCCCTGAGCGCCGACTTGAAAGCCCCTTTGACACCCCTGAAACGATCGTTGATGTCTTCCATACCATCCAGGCTGATGCCCACATAAGAAAGGCCGATTTTTTTCAGGGTGCGGGCCATGGTCGCCGTAATCAAAGTGCCGTTGGTCGATATGACCGCGCGCAGGCCTTTTTGAACGGCGTACTCGGCCAGCTCCGGCAGGTCTTTGCGCACCAGGGGCTCGCCGCCTGAAAAAAGGATGACCGGGACGCCGAATTCGGCCAGATCGTCTAAAATCGCCCGGCCTTCGGCGGTTGTCAATTCATTGGCAAAGGCCTGGTCCTTGGCATGGGCGTAGCAATGCATGCATTTCAGGTTGCATCGCCGGGTGGCATTCCAGACAACCACCGGTCGCTTGTCCTTGGAAAACTGCAACAGATGTGACGGCAGCCGCGAAGAGTGTCGACCGTAACGCAGGGCGTCAGACGGTTCGACGGTTCCACAGTACAATTTTGAGATTCCGATCATGATGAATAATCAGTCCAATGTTTGCGGTCATCGGGTTGTCAGCCGGTAAAGACAGTCGCTCAATCATCCTGTTTCCGTCTTTTACCAGGTGAAGCAGCGGATGGAATTTCATGCACAAGCAGGCTTTTGATAAATTCCTCCGGACGTTCCAGGGCTTTGCGGGTAATAAAGAAACGGTTCTTACCCGTTTTTTCACGAACCAGTTTCAGGCCGTGTTCGAATTTGTCGCTCAGGTCACGGTAAAAGTCATCCAGGTGCGTTTGGTCGGTGACAAATTTTTCGATGATGTAATCGATCGCATCTTCTTCCAGGACGATGTTAATATCATGATTTTTGAAGAAAAACAGTTCGATTTTTTTTACATCGTCATAATAAGACTTTATCTTTGCAATGGCTTTGCCCACATCCATTATTTGTCCGCTGTAGTATCTGGCAACAATGTCGATTCGCGACGGTGTCATGGTCAGGCTGTATTTTACGGCAAAGGACGTTTCGTTTTCACGCAGATACTTACGAATCGACTCGATTTCCATATCCGTCAAGCGCTCAAATTTAATGTCCAGTTTTTCTGTTTCGGAATCTTCGATCAGTCGGGCGAGCGCTTTGTCCGGTGTTTCGATTACTTTTCCCGTAATCGGAAACTTGCGAATCTGGGTGGACGGCAATCGTTTTTCGAAAAGCAGCAATGCCCGCTCAACCGCACTGACCAGACCGCGCGCGCCGGTGCTCTCCTCATAGGCTCGTTGAGAAAGTAATTGCAGGGCCTTGTCCTCGAATTTGACTTTTATATCGTAGGCTGCAAAATCCAGCTTTTTTCCCAGGACAATGGGGTTGTTTGGATTTTTCAGGATGGTAAGCAAATCTATCTCATTCAATTCTTCAAAAACCGCCCGGACCGGCAGGCGCCCGACAAACTCGGATTCGAACCCGTATTTGATCAAATCTTCCGAGCGGACATGCTGCAGATAATCGGAGTCCTTGTCAGGTTGAGAGAGCTGTGCGCCAAAACCGATGCCCTGCTCGTTGACGCGTCGGCCGATAATTTCCGGCAGATCGGAGAATGCGCCGCTCATGATAAAGAGGATGTTTTTTGTGTTTACGGTCTGTTTGTTGCGTTCACCGGTCTTGCGGTAGCGCTCTATTTCCTGGAGCATCGATATCGGATCGTGGGGCACCTTCAGATCCACCTCGGTTTCTTCCAGGGGCTTGAGCAGGGCCCGTTGTACGCCTGATCTGGAGACATCGGCACCGATATGATTGCGGCTTCCGGCTATTTTGTCGATTTCATCGATGTAGATGATACCGTACTGGGCCAGTTCGATGTCATCACTGGCCTCTCTGACCAGATCGCGCACCAGGTCTTCCACGTCACCGCCCACATAGCCGGTCTCACTGAATTTGGTTGCATCCCCCTTGACGAACGGAACCCCGATTTTATCGGCAATCAGCTTGATGACGTATGTTTTGCCCACACCTGTGGGACCGAGCATCAATACATTGTTTTTGATGCGGCCGACCATATCCGAAATTTGATCGGGCGTGGTTTGAGATCGTTTAATCCGGTTGAAGTGGGTGCAGATTTTGGTGGCCAGGATTGCTTTGGCATCGTCCTGCTTGACGATATATTGATCCAGATAGGCAATCAGGTCTTCCGGGAGCAGATCAAAATCGATCTTTTTTCCTACGCGGGAGGCCTTTTCAGTCTGGTCGACGGCCAGTTCCTGCGGCAGGACCACCGGGGATACCACCTTGACGTTACTGTAGAACTTTTTGGCCAGAAATTCGCTGATTTCCTTTTCCAGTTCCTTTGGATCCGGTATTTTTTCGGTGCGCTCGTTCATAGTGCTATGACTATAATCATAACCATTTTAGAATGCAACCTATGCGCACAGGCGGTTGCTGCAAATATTTGGCGCACATTCCAGTTCCATTGCTTCATGCAACATTAAGGACGCTGAGATGGAAAGCGTATCGGCGCCTGGATCGGCTACAAGCCCCACAGATTATCCGGATAGACACGCTGTTCGATCAGCCTGTTGATATGGGTAATAGCAAGCGGTTTATCCTCGCGATAGGTCATACCAAACCATTGATCAACAGCAGGAAGTACCTTAACGCTGGCTTTGCCCCGGGCCACGAGGTCGTTTACTACCGTAGGAACATATAACTCGGCTTTCAGCTGGCCGGCAGATACCGTCATGAAATCTGAGATGGCGAGCTTGAGGTGTTCAAAAACCGATGGTGTGAATCCCCAGATATTCATTGAGACAAGTTCATCCCCGCGCAGAGACACCCGGTCCTGATTTTCATCCACAAAATGAATAGTCTGTCCCTCCCGGGCAATTTCAGTTCTTTCCACCACGGATGTGAGAAAATTCTCATCCCTGAATTCACAGATACCCCTTGATACGGAACCGAAATTCGAGAGTGTCTGCCCAATCCGGTAACCCATCATACAGAATTTTGAATTGCCGCCACGGCCCTGCGCTCCAAGATAATCAGCCATTGCCAGGTAACTGCCCGGTCCGTAAAAATCATCTGCATTAATGACAACGAAAGGTCCCTTCACAATCTTATGGGCAACCCAGACGGCGTGGGCGGTACCCCACGGTTTTTTCCTTTCCGATGCATAACGGACCCCCACCGGCAACGTACCCAACTCCTGGCGTACGAATTTGGTTTCAATCTTCCCGTCTAATTTTTTCCCGAAAATCTCTCTGAATTTTCTCTCGATGCTTTTGCTGATGACAAATACGACTTTATCGAATCCGGCCCGGATGGCATCATAAATGGAATAATCGATGAGGGTTTCCCCGCAAGGTCCGACTGCATCGATTTGTTTCAGGCTCCCATAGCGGCTGGCCATTCCTGCCGCAAGAATCAGCAAGGTTTGTTTCATGGATGTTACCTTTATTGATTAGAGCGTTTTTCAGAATAACGTTTCGATATGGGTAGTTTTTTGAGTTTTGGGTGGTCCGCACTCCGAACTTTTTCCACAAGGGTTCCGGCTTGCTTTGCAACCGGCGCAGGGTCTATCTAAACGGAACACATGCTTGACAACTACAATAAACGCCATCTTGACATTACGCCGTTCATTCCTTTAGAACACAAACAGACGTATGGCAAGATTCCGACCTGAATCAGCCGAGAGCCGCAGAGCAATGACCCTTTCAAACACCCGCTTTATGACCCCGAAGGATTGGAAATCCGCCTTAATTGAACCGCCGGGTTATGGCAACCATACCCGGCAGCTCGGCGGCTATGTGCGCCGGGATGGAACCGCAGGCAAACCATTGCACCCGGCGGGCGCCGGCGTCTTTGAAGAACGGCTGCGCCTGCAGCATCAAGAGGCACGCGATCGTTTTGAGGGACTCAGCTTACGGCGATTCCATGTCCACATGCCGCTGCTTACGGTCGCGAAACGACAATTGAACCCGCTTTATACCTTTTTGAAAGCGCCGCTGCGACTGGCTTCCACTTCCGTTACCGTTGTACTGATCGACCGCCAGAAGGTCGTGACGGCCGATATGGGATTCTATTATAATCACAAGGTTTTGCCCACCCTGCGACAACGGCTCGAGGGGGCAAATTTTAAAGGCCTGATCGCTAATCTTGGGTATTGCATGACCGAAAGCTTAATTGCCGGCGGCTATCCCTGGTCGCACAACAACCGCTATCCACGGTTTCCAGTACCCCCTGTGCCGGCTTACCTTGGCTTTTATTATTTTCGTCCTCCGGGTTCGAGCGACGGCTTGAGCACTTTTCAAGGTGCCCATCCCGCTGCTGTCGGCATAAAACAGTCCGGTGAGATAAAGATCATTCCACGCCTCGAGATCGATCACTACCGTGTGACGCTGGGCGGAAAAACATTTGTCATAAGAACCGTTAATTCATCTGATGCGTCGGCAGATGTGATTGCCTTTACACCGCAAATGCCAATTCCCGCCGGACACCCAAGCATTCAAGACTGGCAGAGGTATGCCCCCGAAATCCCGCTATCCGATCGCCTCAATATTTTCATTGCCAATCAGGGCCGGGGCAATACGCCGGTCGAAACGGTCATCGACATCTGGCCAGATCGGGCCCCGCTGCCATCCTATGGGGCCGTTTTATCTTTTGACAGAATTTTTTTTGCAAGACATTTCGGGGAATCGGCCATTCAACATCTGCGGGGGCAAAAGAGTGCCATCGTGCCCATCGGTGGCACGGACTTTAATGCCTATCGACAGATCATGGGCGGACTTGTACCGGTGGTGGTCAATGAAAAACACCTCTATTCGGGAAACGCCCGGGAGCAGGTCGAACAGAACCTCCAGCATTACGGAAACGCGGCTTCGCCGCTGGGCCGCTGCGCCAGGGAATCGGATAATTTTGATATTTTTATCCGCGAGCCGACGGGTGTTTTTCTGGAAACCCAGGATAAAATCGGCTGGATATTGTTCGATGGCAGACATGAACTGAGTATCGGCGCCAGTGTTTTTGATGTCGCCCATATTCTCGGAATGTTGCAGCACGAAGGGGTATTCGGGCAGCCTGTCCAAAACGCGCTGTTTATCGACGGTGGGTCTGCCATGAAGGTCTATGCCGTCCAATGTGATGGACAAACTGCCCGGTTGGAGGTGCTCAACCGGGTTGCCGCCGGCGCCAGAAACGGCCCCGGTGAAGACCGGAATGGCTTGAATTTATATGCAGCCTTGGATATTGAGCTGTCATAGAACTTGACAAGCGTCAATTGGGTGTGTCAGTTCTGAAGATATTAAATAAATGAGCAGTCGGGGAGTTTTCGGATAGAAAGCCCGTCATTCCTGCGAAAGCAGGGCACGTAGTGAAGCTTCAGCGCTTTCCAGGAGCGTCTGATCCGGATGATCTATATTCCCACAGGTTCTATCATTGCTTAAAAAACTCCCCGACCCCTGAATTAAATATGACCCTAAAAAGGAGGAGACGCTATGAGAAGAGTGAACCTTATTGCAATGGCATGGTTATTGTTTATCCTATCGGTTGGTTCAGCCTCCGCCGCAGATCAAGTCTTGCAGTACTGGATGTGGGATCCGGAAATCAAACCCATGGAACAGCAGATGATCAACAAGTTCGAAGCGGCTCATCCGGGTGTCAAGGTCGAACTGACGGCGATTGCGCCCAAGGAATACTGGACTAAATTATCAGCCATGGCAGCTGCGGGCAAGATGCCGGATGTGATCAATATGCACCCCAACTCGGTCGAGGATTTTGTCAGCCAAAAGGCACTCCTTGACCTTAGCGCCTATATCAAGAAAGACTTCAAGCCGGAAGATTATTTCTGGAGTGTGCTGGATTCTTCCTTCAACCTCGATGGCAAATACTACGGTATTCCCTTTGCCTGGGTGGGAACGGTTCTCTTTTACAACAAAAAACTGTTCGATGATGCCGGACTGTCCTATCCTAAATGGGGCTGGACCTGGGATGAGTTTCTCAAAGACGCTAAAGCATTGACCAAAGATAACGATGGGGATGGCCGGATCGACACCTGGGGCTACATGATATTCGGGCGCTACGCCGTGGCGGATGGATGGATCCTGCAAAATGACGGTGAATACCTGGACCGCAAAAACCATGCGTTCGCACCCAACAGCAATGCGATTGAAGCCATTCAATTTTTGAGCGATCTGGTCCATGTCCACAAAGTGGCCCCCCAGCCGAAAAATTACGATTTAAACAAAAAGAAAATCAAGATTCTTTTTTCCAAGGGACAGGCCGCGATGATGACCGAGGGGACCTGGAATATCGAGTATATGCGCAACATCAACCCGATCGATGATCCCTGGGATCTCGTGCCGGTGCCCAGAGGCCCGCACTGGAAAAAAGATGTCATGCATGCCTGGGCAGATGGAATGGCCATTTCAGCAAAATCTAAATATCCGGATAAGGCCTGGGAATTCATCAAGTATATGGTGAACGAGCGGCCCGCAGATCTCTATTACGCCGGTAAGGTCCCCTTTTATAAAAAAGAAGCCTTCAGCGACAACTGGGATGACTGGAAGAGCAAGCAGCTTCATCCTGAACACAAAACGGACATCTTAACATTTGGCGACAACGCCGCCCACTTCTATACCATATTCTGGAAGCAGTGGCGGGGATATGGCAGCTCCGAAGAATCAGGTGTAAACGCGTTGTACGATGAACTGCTCAATGGAAAAATAGATGTGGATGAATTTATGAAAAAGGGTGACAGGACCGTAAACAGAATACTCAGAAGGGGCTATAAAAAATAGGCGAAACGACCATGCACAGCAAGTGGTATGTCCCGCTGTTATTTGTGATTCCCGCGCTGACAGGGCTTCTAGTCTTCCGCATCGGGCCCATTTTTTTCTCGATGATCATCGGATTTACGGATTGGAGCCCATTTGGCGAGGCCCATTTTGTCGGTCTGGAGAATTTTCAATTCCTCTTTGAATCCGACAGTGAGTTTTACGAAATTTTAAAAAACACCCTGATTTATTCAGGTGTATTTGTCCCCGGCGTAATGCTGCTGGCGTTGATTCTGGCCGTAGTGGTCAATCAAAAGCTCAAGGGTATCGAGTTTTTTCGAGTGCTTTTTTTTACGCCGGTCATTACGTCCACCGTGGCCATCGGAATCGTCTGGTCCTGGATATTCGGAACGGATCTGGGGGCGATCAACTATATTTTAAGAAGCGTTTTGAATATAAGTGATCCTCCGGCCTGGCTGCGCGAAAGCGAGTATGCTATTTTTGTTGTGGCCGGTGTGTATATCTTCAAGCGGATCGGATATTACATGATTATCTTTCTGGCCGGCCTGCAGGATATTCCGCGCAGCTTGATCGAGGCGGCCTCTATCGATGGCGCCAAAAAATGGCAAGTATTCAGGGATGTCACCTTGCCGCTCTCACTCCCACGACCTTCTTCATCCTGATTGTGGCAACAATCGATTCCTTCAAAAGCCTTGAAATCATTTATACCATGACCAAGGGCGGACCCGGTATTTCAACCACCACATTGTCGTATTACATCTATCAAAATGCGTTTCAGATCTTCCAGATGGGCTATGCCGGTTCGGTTGCCATGACCCTGCTGCTGATTGTCGGCGTTATTACGGCTGTAAACTTTTACTTTAAGAAAAAGTGGGTTCACTATCAGTACTGATGCAAGGTCGAAGCGGCTATAAACGCTTTGTCCTTGCCAATGCATTTTTCTGATCTGGCGCAGACATGCACAAGCGATCAAAAAAACTGACCATATTATCGTATGTCATTCTTTTCACCATCGGCATCATCATGGCCTTTCCCTTTTATTGGATGGTGGTTACGTCCTTTAAGACCCTGGATGCGGTTTATGAATACCCGCCTGCTTTTTGGCCGGGTTTAAATTGGAGCACCATCTCGGAAAATTACCATGCCGTTCTGGTCAAATATAAATTCCTGAACTACACCCGCAACAGTCTGCTGGTCGCCACCATGGCGTCCATCGGCCAGATGATCACCTGTTCTCTGGCCGGCTTTGCCTTTGCCAGGATGCGCTTTAAGGGCAAAGAGATTTTGTTCGGTCTGATCATCGGCACAATGATGGTGCCGGTTGAGGTCGTCATTATTCCTGAATTCATACTTATGGACAAGCTGGGCTGGGTGGGGACCTATCTTCCCATGATCGTGCCCGCGTTTCTAATCGGTGCAACCGGGACCTTCCTGTTGCGCAGTTTTTTTGAAAATGTGCCCCGGGAACTCGAAGAAGCGGCCATGATCGATGGTGCCGGTCCTTTTCGAATCTATTTCCAGATATTTCTGCCGCTGGCCAGGGCGCCCCTATCAGCACTTTTCATCATATCCTTTTTGATCAATTGGAACGATCTGCTGCGGCCATTGGTCTATCTGAACGAGCAGGATAAATTTACCTTGCCTCTGGGGTTGATCTCCTTTGTCGGCGAATATACGGCCAAGTGGAATTTTTTACTTGCCGGCGCTGTTGTTTCCATTGTCCCTTTGCTGATTGTGTACTTTTTTCTCCAGAAACAATTCATTGAAGGGGTCACCGGTGTCGGCATAAAAGGATAGTGGAATTGTGAAGACCTTGAAAACCCTGCTCACCAATGCCAGAACAACATTCACCCTGAACGAACCGGCTGATCAGGAAAGTCTGTACGCACTCACCGCGGCTTTGCTGGAAATACCCGATTTGACACCGGATGCGCTGCAGGAAGCCGTACGCGGGCCGGATGCGCCCCTGGAGATTAAACTGGCGGCAAAGCTGGTGATTTCGCGGCGATATGCATTGCGGGTGCAACGGCCTGTAAACATCGGTGTCGTTTTTGCCATGTGGGGCGAGCAAAACCGGCTGCTTCCCAAAAGCAAACGCAACCCCAACGGCGAAGATTCTTTACGCACCAAGATTGAGCAGTTGCAATGGGTCACGGCAGGCACGCAGATTGATTGGACCCTTTACGCGGTGGATGATGGCTGTCCGCATGCCAGCGGCAGGATTGCCCGGCAAATCGCCGATGCGCATCCCCTGAGAGACCAGGTCAAGGTGCTGTTTTTAGACCAGGCCGTTCCAGCCCGCACCGGTCCGCTGAAAGCGCTCAAATCGGCCAACGATTCGCATAAGGCCGGGGCGATCATCTTAGGCTGCATGCAGGCGATCACTGACGGCAAGGATGCCGTTATTTACACGGATGCGGATAACTCGGTGCATCTGGGGCAGATCGGGCTGCTGATACGGCCCTTTGTCGATGACAACCGGCGCGTTGTGTTGGGTAATCGCAAGCATGCCGATGCCGTGCTGGTGAAACAGGAAGGGCGCTGGGGGATCGGGATCAAACTGCTGCGGCACATGCAGCGCATGGTCGGGCAGGCCATCTTCTCCCGCAACATTTTAGACACCCAGGCCGCGTTCAAGCTGTATGAGCGCAATATATTGCAGCAAATCATTGCCGAACCGACGGTGTTTGATTTTTCATTCGACACCGACTGGTTGCTGGCGGCCATCAGCATGGACGAACCCCTCGCCCAGGTACCGTTTGCGTTTATCGATTCGTTTGCCGAATCGGCGTCAATCACGCAGGGGCCCATGACGACCTGGGAGACGCTGCTAATGGGGTTGGTCAGATCTGTGCGGCGGCATGGTGTGCCCCACAGTGAAGGGATGGCGCGGGTGCTGGATGAGGAAATCCACAGTTCGTCTGATCTGGATCTGCTGATCCGGCATTTGCCGCCTGAACTGGCCAATGCGGATGCCGCGGACCTGGGCGACCCGGCGGTGATGTCACCGGAGGCGGTGCAGGCCTGGATTCAGCAACGCAAGTCCGAGGCCGCCGCGGTGTAGCCGCGTTTCAATAAAGTGATCATCTCCAAGTTGAAGGAATGAGTCATTGATCTGGTTGTACTTTAATAATATTCACCGCAGAGACTCAGAGTACGCTGAGAATTCTTTTTTATGTTTGCCGTTGAGAGGCCGGCAAACATAAAGGACAATCCGTCTGAAAGCGATAAACTGGCTGAACGTGGGGGAATGATAACAAAACACAATATCATTTGCCCGAAGGGCTAGGGTTTATTTCTTTTCGGCCTATCAACGAAAAGAAATAAGAAAAATACCCTCTGCGCTTTCTGCGTCTCGAGCGAAGCGGGCGGTGAATTAAATCCACAATCAGGAAAACACCGCATCTATAATCTAATCAACCCAATAAAGAGACCGGTGATCATCCAACTGTAATATTGCCACAATTTGATGGGATCCGTATTGCGGAGAAAAGGTTCGATGCTTCCCATAGTCGCGCCCGAGAATTTTGCAATCATCGCTCACAGGGGCGCATCCGCCTATGCGCCTGAAAATACGGCGGCTGCTTTTAAGCTGGCCGCGGATATGGGTATTACTGAAGTAGAACTGGATACTCAGTTGTCGGCCGACGGGAAAGTGGTTTTGTGCCATGATAGAACGCTTGAACGTTACGGGCATGGTCAACAGCGGGTGGAAGCCCTCTCATCAGACCGGTTGCTTTCCCTGGATATGGGATCCTGGTTTTCGCCGTACCTGTTTGGGGGCGAAAAAATAATAACCCTCGATGACCTGTTTGAGCGTTTCAAAAATCGGTTTATATTTCATATCGAGATCAAGGGGTCTGCCGACAGACTGCCGGCTGCAATCAATTCAATTTTGAACCGCTGGCAAATGCAAGCTGCGAGTATCATCACTTCTTTTTCATTTGAGTCCCTTGAAAAAATGCATACGCTGAACCCGCATCTGCGTCTCGCATGGCTCGTGGATGATATTAACCAGGCCACGCTTCGCAAAGCACGCCACCTTGGCCTGTTTCAGCTGTGTCCGCATGCGGACCAGGTAACGGCTGAAAAGGTTGCAGCGGGTCGCAGCGTCGCCCGTCAAATCAGAGCCTGGGGCTTATCGGGGACAAGGCTTGAAGTTATTGAACGTATCAAGAATGCCGTTAATACAGGATGTGACGGCATCACGCTCAATTGGCCGGACTGGGTGATCACCAAAAAATAGGGTAAAAGAAACATGCTGCATAATGCATGACTTTTGGGTATTTAAACTTCAAGTAATTTTTAACGAAAGTATTCTTCCTGATGGCTTCTATTTTAAGCGGATGTTTTGGCTCTAATGAACGGTTTGCTCATGTTTTAACATTGAAAGCATACCTTTTCAATTGCCCATCCCTCAGTATAAATAGTAAAAAGGCGATAGGGGAACAACATATTCAACTGCATTAGCATTAGTTATTTATTTATAGTCGTCCCGGTTATGTCCCCGGGGACAAAAAGTTTGTCAAAATGGTAACTGATAGTGCTCTCTGATGGCTCCAAGGTGTCGATCGACCAATTATTTCAACTACTTGCATCATTTCATATCACTGCAGTGCTGCAGTACATCCCTCAAAATAAAAAGGACAGCTATCAGATAGATACCACATTGTAGCTTTCTACCTGATAGCTGCCTGATAGTATATAGAGGTAAGTGCTATGCACCGCTGCAGCTTTCCTTCCAGAGTTCGATCAAGGATTCCAGCTCGTAAACATTGGTGAACAGCGTGTTGTAGCCGCCGTCAGCGTCCTCAATCTCAATCTCGATGCTACCATCATCGTTGATTTCAATGTCTCGATGGTAGACAGAATTGAACACATGGTACACATACGCATATCAATCCTCCTTTTTACGGTGAAGTGGGTACTTGTCGCTTGGCTTGCGTAAACTCAAGCACCACGCGCAAGGATCCTCCGACCATCCCGGGCCATTGTCCGCATTTTATCTCAGGTACATCTGCAAAGCAGTAATCGTTATGTTGCATCCTTATCAATCCTCCAAAAAATAGCAGTACATCATTCCAAGGGCAAACACTACCCAAGCAAAAATCGTTGCTTCTGTCGTGAGTAATGCTTCCATATCAATCCACCTCCATTAATTTAGGCGTTATTCTGTATCGTTGCCGTTAATTGCGCCATTGCTGAACTCTGTAATACTACAGTACTCATCGCCAGCATTAAGCAGATCCAAGATCTTGACACCTATTTCCATGCCGATAGTGGTCTGCTTGAAGTACCGATTGGTCATGGTGGCATCCGAATGTCCGAGCCACGTCTGAACGATGTGCTTAGGCACGCCACGCTCCAGCAGTCGAGTCGTGCAGCTATGCCGGAGCATGTGCGGCGTGAAGTCCTGGTTTTCAATCAGACCCATCAAGATGCGTACCTGACGGAAAACCTGATCGCAGCGAGTCGGCGTCCAGTTGAACGGTTTGACTGCGTTGCCGTGAGCACGCTTCTTGAGGATGTTCAGCGCACGCTGGCTCAGCGGAAACGAGCGGACTTTGCTGGTCTTGCAGATGTCCGGTGTCAGCATGATAAAGGACTTTTTCAGATTGATGTGCCGAGCGTAGGTGACGTTCAACGCTTCGCTCAACCTCATGCCGGTGTCCAGTAGCACCTTGAAGAGATCCGTGAACTCAGGGAACTTGGCGTTCAGGTGCTTGAACAACTCCGCTTCCTCGGTCGTGCTCAGGATGTGCGTCCGCACCCTGGTGGTATTGTACTTGCGGATCTTAGGCACGTCCAGGGACCGCATTGGATACTCGTCACGGACATGGCACAGAAGCGTGCTCAGAGCTGCCATGTAGCGATCTACAGTTGCCTCTCCGATAGTGCGTCCTTTGCCGTTGTCAGCGCCGGTCAGCCCTTGCCGGATCTGCCGGATAAGGATTGTTCCCGGGTCGCCGGAGAAGTCACTGATAGGCCGGTCACCGTACAGCTCCATGATCTTAAGGCACTGTGCATACGGTTTGGCTCCGTCCGAATTGTTGCTCCAGCGGTCCCTGAATACGAACTCCAGCGCTTCAGAGTAATTTAGTGAACTCGGATCACTGTAGCCGCCCTGCAGGCGGAAGTAGGTTTCCTCGGCCTCAGTCCGCAGCCGCTCCTCGACCTCGACAGCCGCCTGCAGATCCTTCTGGCCAGTGGACTTGTTGACATGGATGGCATTCGGCGTGCCTTTCTGGCCAACCCAAAAGTCCACGTAATAGTTGGGACTTGTTTTCTTGAGAAACGGCATAGTGTTAACCCTCCAGAATTCCTTCGATTTTAGCTATGAGATTTTTACCCTTACCTGAAAGCTCGGCAACGTACTCTTTAGGTGCATAGGGATTCGGTCGTCCGATCACCAGCCCCAGGCCGACATTCGTCCAGCCGCCCTCTGTATTTTTGACCATCTTATCACCCAGGATCTTCATGTTCCGACTAACGGAGCCGGAGTTCTGGCCGGTCAACTGCTCCAGCTCTTTAAAGGTCACTGGATCTTTAGACGTGGCCAGCTCAATCAGGATTAAGGTCTGTTGGACTTTTATGTCCGGTTTGATTTGAAACAGCGTCCGACAAGCTTCTCCAAATTTGACAATAGACCGCATAGCTCCTCTCTCTCTGACGCAGGGATGCTCTCCCACTGCATTTCGACTCCGTTCCAGTAGAGCGCATCGTGCTCGTCAATCATACATTCGTTGCCTGTTATGTTATTTTTCAGCTCACATTCCATTGGAAGAATCCTCTCTTAGCAGTTAAGGCGTAAGTTGCCAACTCTTAGTTTAAATTCGGTAACTCGACGTTTATTCATAATGCAGCTCCCTCCATCCACTTACACGCTGCGATTGGCCAGACAGGGCCGGTTGCCATGTTTGCTGAAAATTGAAACTCTGTTGTATAATAGGTGCACTGCAATGTCAACATTTAAGTCAGCACTGCAGTGATTTTAGTCAACAGTAGGGCTGGCGGACCCAGTGTTAAGTTCCAAAGCTTTCAACACAGCGGCAGTCTTGAACTCATACGGACCAGCGACATACACATCGTGCTTCGTGTCGACTACAGCCCATCCAAACAGCTTGAACTCGATCTGATATCGGTTATAATCCTCGACTAAAACCACCAGTAGCCTCCTTTCTGTAAGCACAGAGCGAACATGAAAACTTTACAGAAGATGATGATCACCCAGGCCAGCGCCTGATCGCGTTTACTGTCATTCCACATTTTTAGTTTCCCCTATTCAAGTTCAAAACGCCTGATAGAAAAGTTATCAGCACTCTCCCAGTAGTCGTATGCTTTGACGGCATTCGTGATATGGTACGCCAGTTGCGCCGCTTGGCTCGGATCAACAAGGATCTGCGCGACATACGCAGCCGCCTTTGCTGGAGAAGTAAAGCATCTCTGAATTGATTGCTCATCCCGTACAATATAGACGTATTTCATATTAATTACCCTCCCTGACTACGATTGAGAAGTTGTCTACATCCTCGTTGTACCGCTTTGCGAGTGTCTTTTTCATGTTCTCGACAACCGTCAACGAATCGATTCCAGCCGTACAGGCAATCCAGCCCTGCAGTGTGAAGCGTTCTACGTAGAATTTAGGCATTTGTTAAGCCTCCTCAGTTAAGGTGTGAAAGTAAGCATCTGACTCGAACCAGAACTCCAGACCGCAGTCCAGACAGGTATGTGTTAAAATCTGGTTGTCAGCATCAACCTCTGTTTTGTATTCGCTGCACTCCAGCTCCAGCCCCATGTCTTTGCAGGCCTGCCGGATTGCTGCGTCAATGTACGCTACGTGCTCACGCATCGCAGGCACAGAGCGGTAACCCTGGTTGTAAAGGGACCGTACATGGTCGTAAAAATCGCATTTGTTACAGGACATAAGCACTCTTCTCCGTGTCAAAGATTTGAAGTTTACCAAGCTCGGGACCGCAGGCCGCGCAGCGTCTGCGAGCATTGGCGTTGATAGAACGTGCACCAGCCTTAAAAAGTCGGCGTGTGACAGTTCCGCAATTCACGCACTCAACCTGATAGCGTGCGCTTTCTCTCCGGTAGCCGGAGCTGTTGCCGTAGCGCACTGGACGTGCGCCAATAGACTGAGCAATCAACTTCCAGCGCCAATCGTGATTAGAGTAGCCACGCTTTTTAACGTCCAGGGCGTGCGCTATCTCATGCAGTATGGTGTCCTTAACGTCAGCAAAGGGCATCCGAGGCAGCAACACTTCGCTAAGCTCAATCCTGGTAGGCTTTCCGCCTTTCCAGTAGCATGTGCCAAATTCAGTTTTGCGCCTGCCGATCTTGATTTCAATCTGGTCAAGTAGGCCGTGTTTACGTAAGTAAAACCGAGTCAGCTTAATCAATCCAGCATTCGTCATCGTCGTAAACCTCCGTCAGCTCTGCGTTCTCGTAAAGTTCTTCCAGCTCCAGGTCCGTCAAATAGCATTCTACGTCAAACATTGTGTTAGCTCCCTTCGTTTAAGGTTTTTGGTTTACTCGTCAGAGCCTGCCATCAAAGGCTGCAGGCTGAGCCAGCCGGAGCTGGCTTTCGTTGCCTAATTGAATTTGAGGAAAGCTCGCAGATAGCGCAGCAATACGAGCTGTTTCATGTCCAGGCTTGTGAAGTCTTCGACCACTTCCAGCGCACCTTGCAGTGCTACCAGCGTGTTGCGGTCTGTGTTTTCAAGTAGGTTGTCTACATCGGCCAGGGTTTTCGCCTTGTCGTACTCCTCTTTAAATGTCATTATGTTAGCCCTCCGTTGCCATTGCGTAAGCCACATCCCACATCGGCGTTGTGGCCAGAAGTTTACTTCCCAGGACAACAGCATACTCAATGCTGCCGTCAGCCATGGTCCGTTCAAAGACCTTGTAACCATTGTAAAAAACGACCATTTTCCGATTTCCGATTGACGTATTCATACTGTTACCCCCTCTCAATGCGGCGATTTTGTGTACGGTTGTAAACTACTGTTTTCTGTGCCTTTGCCGGTGTGCGATCACGTTCAACCCGCAATTCATGCGGCTTGATGTCGTAATACGTGTAATGGTTGCAGTCGTCGCACAATTGCATGTGCTCGCCTGCGCCTTTGGCGTAGCCGGAAAGCTGCCAAGTGCAGTAATTCGTTTCACGTCCACAGTGAAAGCATTTGACAGCACTGTGCGACTTAAACACTGGCCAAGTCTGCATTTGATCACAATTCATAACGTAAACCCTCCGTTTTCAAGGTTTTCGGTTTGGTAGCTGCAGCCAGCTCAAGCGGACTGCAGCATTGCAGTGATTAGTGTAAAGGAAAAACAATGTTATAGGTGCCGACTTTGCACAGCGTACAGTCTCTACAGTCCATAGGGCATACTTCAAAGCGGGTGCCATTATGTGTTATGCTCTTGATGTGTTTTGCCTCTGTTTTGGCCATTTTACGGGCTATCGTTTTCCCATTTGGAGCACCATTCCAGCCACTGCCTTTGACGTTAAAGTGTTTCACTTTCGAGAAGTCAAGGTCACTGCGTGCACTGTATGTGTACACAGTCCAGCCAAAGTAGCCTTTGATGCATTCGGCCAGCTTATCCAGCTTATCGATACAGCCTTGCGTGTGAAAGTCGCCAGCTTCGTTAATTCGGATGTATTTAATTCGGCTGAATGCTTTCTTGTGTTTCTGTGACAGCTTGTAAAGGTCCGCCATAATGACAGTCCAATCAGAAGTCAGCCAGTAATCTTGCTGACATTTCCGGTACGGATAGCAGCCGGGATACAGTTTTTCAGCTTTCAAGGCATAACAGCGTTTACCAAGCTTACACAGTCCGCGCTTTGCACTTGCACATTCGGTTGCACTTCCCATGTTCAGGATTAAGGTATCGTTGCCAAGTTTCCGGTTACCATTGCTTAATTTCAGTCCGTTCAGTTCAAAGTAAGCCATGATTAAGTTTCCTTCCTGATTTCAGTTAGTTAATTAGTTAAGGCTAAGTACCGCAACTGTCAGAATAATCATAAAAACGATAAACATTTGGTTTACCTCGGTTTAAGGTTAAGAACTCATACCAAAGTCAACAGTTTGTAGACTTTCGTATGAATGCTTAAGCTTAAATTGTGCGAGCAATGCGGCGTCCAGTCTCGGCGCTTTTCCGTGTTACCAAACATTTCCCGTCGCTCGGTTCTCATTGCTGTCAGCACTCGTTAGACTGTTTTAGCTCTTCAACTTGGAAGTCGGCAGTGCCTGCAAGGCGATTGCTTAAGCGGATGGTGTCCGCCCGTTCAAGATCACATCTATATGATGCAACGTTGAACTGTCATGCATTATGAAAGAAGACTGAAATTGAGTCAAGCACTTTTTTTATGCAATTGACTGTAATAATGCAGTGATATTGAGCTAACTATCTGTACACATTAAGAAAAATACAGAGAAAAAAAGTTTACTATGCTGACTGTAGCCTACATCCTTTTATAAAGAGCACTTTTGCTGGCTGATTGTAGTACAAAACTGGTGTTTAGGTCCGGTTGCATGTAATACAGATTGTAATACGGTGTGAGCTGGTGTGAGCTGGTGTGAGTTGGTGTGAGCTGGTGTGCACGTAGTGTACTAATGGTGTGCACGCAGTGTACAGTGGATAGCAAAACAACAGATAAGCAAAAGCACAGAAGCAAGCAAGCAAGCCAAGTGCACAACAGCAGCCTAACAGCAGGCTAAAGCTACCATTATGTATGCTTATGGGATACACAATCCCTTGCTTGCTTAGTGATTACAGTAAGTTAAGCCTTGACGCTCATTTAAACTGACCCGCCTTTACTCAACCGAGTTGACCCACCTATAGAATTATTCAATTCGCTCAAAGCAACCTATTTTCTTTGAAATCATAAACCAGGATCTTTTCGGC
>Ga0126335_1000369_pt1 | contig 21340 bp, 18 predicted proteins | sample OlaspJWI45metaG_FD_108409 | JGI IMG/M metagenome (GOLD analysis project Ga0126335, IMG submission 108409) | Marine gutless worms symbiont microbial communities from Oahu, Hawaii - Olavius sp. 1 OAHU.JWI-45 metaG | ecosystem: Host-associated > Annelida > Digestive system > Unclassified | place... | reverse complement strand
ATATTAAAACTACCGATAAACCAGTGCGTGCCGAGTGAGAAACGTTTTCAGCTTCTGGGGGCTTCACCCTGCAAAAGCTGAAAGCCTTTTGCTTTATAGTTAGCCAACATGTTGAGAATACTTTTTGTGCTTGGAATCTATATTATAGTAATGATATTAAACTGTCGAAAAAAATACAGCACAGTGTATGTACGAATACAGTGTATGAATGATTATCGCGCGAGCCTCGTCATTTGTAACCTACCTGCGCCCACACACTTGTGAACGAAACTAAATAACGTCATAATTTTGCCTGTTGTTTATTTATTCTTCGCTTGTTTATATTTTGTTATTTGTTATTTATATCATCAGCTGAGAATTTAATTTGAGAAAGTGGTTCATCGCTGTTTTATGATGATGATTCTGAAACAGTGAAATGTCAAGATGCCAATATACAGCATTCCTGTTACTCTTTCCGAAGTGCTTGAGGTCCGAGGAACCGCACTCATGTACGACGAGTTGTGGGCTCTGCTTTATGCAACGTCCAAGTACCTGTCGGATCTGTTCATTCGAGGTACAGGACTGATGAAAATAACTATAGCAATAATTATAGATGGCTTTGTTGGACTGCAATGCTTAGTGACAATTGTGTTGTACTTTTGTGGTGTAAATATATGTACGCGTTGATACTATTTATTTAGATTTCGCTAAGGCTTTTGACAAAGTCCCCCACCAGCGTCTTCTTCTAAAACTCAGAGCTCACGGTATAGACGGTGCTGTGTGTGACTGGATCGGGGCTTGGTTAAGGGACAGATGGCAGAAGGTTCAGTTAGAAGGGTCAACTTCCAACTGGCAACGGGTCTTCAGTGGCATGCCTCAGGGATCATTTCTGGGCCCTGTTCTATTCTTGATATTTATTAATGACCTTGAAGCAGGGACAACCAGCAGAGTACTAAAGTTTGCTGACAATACTAAGCTGTTTCGTACAGTTTCTGATCACACCGATTGTTTAATGCTCCAGAACGACTTAGATACTGTTTGTGAATGGGCAAATCGATGGGATATGAAATTCAACGTATCAAAATGCAAAGTAATGCATATGTAACGGTGGCGCCACCTAGCAAATTGATCAGAACTTTAAGCGAAAAATTTTCAATCAGACAATGTTGAAGAATGACGAAAATTTCGAGGAAAACAACGCACATAAATGCATCTATAAGCTGAATAAGCAGCAAACAGAACGATGGCGCCACCTAGGGAATTTATCTGAACTATTTATAGCGCAAAAAATTTGACGGAGACAACGTTGAAGTACGAAAAATTCGGTGAGAAAACCCACAAAAAATTCATCCATAAACTGAATAAGCAGCAAAGAGAACGATGGCGCCACTTAGCGAATTTATGTGAACTATTTCTTTTATGGACGTACATTTTTGAAATAAAGTTTTGATGGAGACAGTGTTAAAGAAGGTGAAAAATTTTGAGGAAAAAACACAGAAATGCATCCATAAGCTGAATAAGCAGCAAACAGAATGATGGTGGCACCTATGGAATTTATGTGAACTATTTTTAGCCCCAAAAATGTGATGGAGACAGTGTTGAAGAATGACGAAAAATTCGGTGGGAAAACCCTTAAAAATTCATGCATAAACTGAATAAGCAGCAAATAGAACAATGGCGCCACCTATTTTTACCGAAATACAGTTTTGAAATAAAGTTTTGATGGAGACAGTGTGAAAGAAGACCGAAAATTTCCAAGAAAAACGCAGCAACATTTGTCTATTAACTGTATTAGCAGCAAATAGAATTATGGAAAAATATCTGAATAAGCTGCATACAGTGTTAGTGACCCATGCAGAATGGCTGTAGAGAATCAGTTGTTGCAGTACAGTAATTAACAGTAACAGACTGCATTTCCAGTAGAAAATTAAGCTTTTTCTGCCTTTCTAGCATCGTTTACTATTGTTTGTAATTCACGAAATAGTTTGAAAATTACATGAAAACACTAAAAAGAAATTGCAAACACTTACCGGTATATGAGCATGTGCGACACATACATGTCACTCTAGACAATGCACTGGCCAAATGCCCACACACAGCTAGGCACATAATTATGTAGGTCACAGGCACTGTTCCAAAATGTTTGAATCAGATCTGAGCTAGGCATGGTTAATATGAAAGCAGCTAATATACTAAAGCTTTCTAAATTTTATCAGAGTGCAAATCATACGTCTCAGCCATGGCTGAGGTTGTTATGGCAATTTAGAAATCAGTTTTTTGCTACTACTACAAAGTTGCTGTCCCTATTTGGTTCATATATTGTCAGATTACTCAGACTCAATATAGAACATTTGAACTGAATGTCGTAGCCTAGATCACACCCATTTTATTTGTAAACAATATCGTGATCCAAGCAATAGGAGGCGTAAATGTTTGAAAAGTAATTTTTAACATTACAAGTGACTGAAAAAGTGTGTTGCTGTGTACAACAGACGTTAATACAGCAATACAGGTACGTCAACACTTAATAAAATGTTCGCAACAGACTTAATACACTCAGAGTGTGTCGAAAAATGCAAATGGCCAAGTTTGAACATGCTGCATGAGAACTCTGTAGAAATGAAAATTTCTGCTGTCCGGTAAATTATTTCTTCATATTTATGTATTTAATGATATTTGCTGTCATTTTTAACGGGTAAAAATGGCGGTTGCCAGCACCAGGTGTATCGGACACCTCTACCTTTTTCTCTTGCCAATGACCCCCAAATTTTTTGCACCTAAAACCATCCTTGGGGCACCCAAGAGCTACCCTGAAAATTTGAGGTAGCTGTCGCAGCCGTTCCTGAATTGTAAGTGAACAAACAGACAGACAGAGACACATAAAGAATTATTATATTAGATACTGCAGATTTCTGCTCTATCAATTTACAAGTGTATTTTTGGAGAACTGTGGGTGACCATCACATTGACTCATATGAGCCCCAATAACAGCCACTTAAATGACTGTACATGCACAAGAAAAGAACAGATTGTCAGCTGCTGTGATTTGCTTCTCATATGATTACATTGTGTTGAAACTTGACAGCAATTTGATGTTTCATGTATGATATGTAGGCAGAGCTTGTACTGGTGATGGATGGCCAAGTCGGCTGGTGACCACTGAGAATTTGGCAATGTTTGCACATGGAACTGTGAAGATCACAGAAGAACCATCATTTAAAGATGCCTTTGCTGGACCTCTGCAGCTTTTTATACCAGCTGAATGCAGTTTGGCATCAAGGTTATCAAGCGTGGATGTTGAAAGGGTAAGACTTATGTCATGCTATTTGTACTGAATACTGTTTAGTGTTTGCAGTTGAATCTTGATTGCAAGAAAATGTAGCGAGAGAATTTCAACAGACTAATGATGTAGTCGTATATCATATATGTCAAGAGTAGAAGTGATGAGATTAGGTGACCTCAAAGCCCCAAAACTCAGATAAACTGGAGTTCTATAGAAGGCCATGTTTATATTAAAAAATACCTTAACTTATTTGAGAAGTGGACTCTATTTAGCACAGTTTATCATTGACTGAAGATACTGGTAAATTTTTCACACTTGACCTAAGTTACTGGTAAACTAGTTTTAAAATGTGATTTATTCAGCTTTTTTTGTAATTTTCTCAGAGTTGACATGAATTTGCAGAATTTTTTTTACAAAGTTTTCCGCACTTTGATTTTTAGTTTAGAAGTTTTTGTTTTTCTTGTTTTTGGGCTTTCTATTGCAGTCATTAATATTACCAGAATTTCAATATTTTTACACAGCTTATGCAAAAAGTATGTAAAGCAAACTAGCAAACTAGAACCAATGTCCTAATAGCCAGCATGGTAATTTCATACTTGTGCTTGGTTTTATGCTGTACTGTTTTGTGGAATTATTGTAACATTGTAGATTTATGTTTATTCATTTGGAAAGACATTGAAAGCTGCAGCTACTTACCATAGTAATCCAAGCAATGTATGTAAAGTGACACATTTGCATCAGTAATTGCTGATCTGTTTTACTGGAAACAGCAAGATATTGTGCTAAAAATTATTTTGAATATGTTTTTTCTTGTTCTTGGACTTTCTGTCGCAATTATTCTGTTTCTCTTCTTAACAGTTACATTCTGCTTATTATATATTAATATTATTTATTATTATGCAGCGTTTAATGCACCATGTGTCGGTCATAAGGCTGACGAATCGCAGGCTTAGTTTAAGCCATTTGTTTCACAATGTATAGACATTTTTCTGATTGTTTTTTCATTTGCACAGCTTCTGTTTTTATTGAACCTATGCTCTGTGGGTGGCCGTAGAAGTAACTAGGTTTATTCATAGCCATAGTCAGCACTGAGGCCGTCTACAAGGAAGGTAGGAAGGAAGGCCATTGCAAAATGCTGTTATTTGATGGGAATTTAAAAAATGAGATAAATTTATGACAGGAGACAGAGAACACAAGCATACTAATGGAACTAATTGATGCAGCATGTTGTGAAGACTCCACATCTCGACCTACACTTCAGCACATTATTGATGTGAGTTGTCATTTCTCAGTTATTGATAGTTAGTTTCTAAATTTTAATGCTTTATTTTCTGACTGTCAGTTAGCCATAGATGTTTTGTGTCATCTTTGTTGTCTTCTGCTTTAGGGCTGTAGTAATTTCACACTAATCAAAGCATTGAATAACTTATGCTGTAACTTTGAAGCCGAGATGTGTTTTGCTGTTTTTTGCTTGTTGGTTCTGTTCATTGTTTTATGTATTTTGCTGAAGATAATTTGGTATTTTTTCAGACTTGCGAACGTCAGAAACATGCTGCTGATGAAGAATTCAAGATAATTTCGTCATTGTATTGTTCTGTTCTTGGTGACGAGGTATTAAACTATTCTCCATTTTATTATACTAAACATGAAATGCTGAATTATGTTGCATGTGTTTTTAATGTTTCTGATGCAGAGCTTTACATGTAACTTCTGGTTTATGCCATGTGCAGTTGTAAAGGCATGTGTAGATATCTATTTGTATCAGGCTGTTGTTATTTATTGTTTATTATAAAGAATATAATAAAATGCTGTCTGTCATTGTGTTGTCTGTAGATCCTTACTATTAGTGAATGCAGGTCAGCATGTGAGCAAAGCAAAGTTAGTTGTCTGCTGCCTTGTGACAACAAGCAAAGTGTCCATGCAGACCCTGGTGCTCAGTCTGCAGTTGAAAATTTCAAATGTTTGTAACTTTTTAAAATTATTTATACGTTGGCTGTTAATCGTATTTTATACTTTAAATGCCGTTCAATATTGCATACAAATATTTTATATTTAGACATTAATTGTGAATATTACAAATATTTGGTGGTTAGTTGTTGTGGTAATTTGTAGATTTTGACAAGTGTTTGTGACTTTTTAAAATTGTTCATACAATGGCTGCTAATCTGCTTTTTAAACTTTATGTGCAATTAAATACTGCATATATATTTTTTATTTTTCGATATTGATGATTAATATTACAAACATTTTCTTTGTTATTAGTTTGTTGTGGTAAGCCATAGATTTCGACATTCTGAACTGCCAATAATCTATACTGATCTCTTGTTGTAGCCATTAGTGGAGACAAAGTCACTGCTGACAGAGAATTGAAAACTACTGATGAGAGAGAACTTAGTATTGAGAAGTCGTCAAACTCACCACCAGATGGCAGTAATACAACATCAATACCTTCGTTGCGTTCTGTTCTTCGTTTGCCCGAGGCGCATAAAACCTATGACCCGGTGAGTGCATGTGATGTGCTACTCGACTCCAGTCAGAATTTATCAATGGCTCCGTCGGATTGTATGGAACAGAACAGCATGGATGCTGCAATTTTTTCTCCAGGTATGGATGAGGACTGCTGAGTTCTTTCTTCATGGCTGCGGCTGCAGCTGTGTTCCTTCTTAGCCACTGACAGTGCTGAGGCTGACAAGACTTGGCCTAATGTGAGAATATATAAGGACATGCATTTGTATTCATGTTAAGTTTAGAGCTGTCGAATTAACACGTGAAGGAACACATTAATGCATTAAAGAATTAACACAAAAAACTACAAAAATTGTTACTGCAAACTGCGTGAAATCGACCTACACAGGTCTAACTAAGATATGCAGGGACGTGATTTTATCCTCACTGTTTATCGTGTTTGTTAACTATACAATTTTTCTTTGCATCATTGTAAGGCACTGAATAACCCAATAAATGCTAATGTGCCATTAGGAAATTACTCTCGCCATGCTGGAACGCCAGGCAGTTAAAAACTACCATACTCAGGGGACTAGGTTAGACCGTCGACCGTCAGTGTAGGCCATGCAAACACCGGTTATATGCACTGTTGAGACCGATAATCACTACCATACAGTAGCAGCTTACAGACTAGTCGTAGTCGTATATTTTATGTGCTCGCTGCATCAGGAACGACACAAGCCTACACAAATGCAGCATGCGTTAAAACTGCATTAGTGCATGATTAAAAAATCAATGCATGCGTTAATGCGATTAAAAAATTTAACACCTTGACAGCTCTAGTTAAGCTTGATGGATAGATTGAATGCTGACAAAGTTACAAACCAAAAACGTTTAAATAGAATTAAAATTTAAAGATTGTAATTTATCAGAGACTGCATCACTGAACGTTGTTTTGCTTGGTTCATAATGCTAAATATCTGGTTTGTTTGGAATGTGGCTGTGTAGTTTTTGCACACTTGGTTGCCGTTGTTACATACTGCAGGTACAGCGATGAAAAGTGGACAACATGTGAGTTCAGAAGGATTGTTCAGGTTGGTGAAAGTGCCTGATGCACAGCCAAGTCAACGTGAAACGAAAGTGAAACTGCGGTGAGTTTTTTTTTAGCTTTTTGTTGTCGTGTTGGCTGCATTTAGTATTATTCATGCAGATGAGCACAGTTTAATGTCTCTCATCACATGTTGAGTCTTTTTTTGGAGGTGAGGTTTTTTTGGCAGCTGACTGTGCTGATAACGACCAATTTCATCATAACCAGTAAAAAATGTGGAAAAGTAATCTGTGGCAATTCAGCTGAATTCAGTTTGTTAAAATAAAAGGATGAGGAGGCCGCTTACATTGTCATGCAGATTTGTGTGTAGTTATGCATACAGTAAAACATATGAGTAACAGTAATAGTAATAACAATAATAAATAGACCTTTCAAGACGCACAATTAACTAAAAATTGTCACAAAGGCACCTGTAGCGACGCAGCACCAAGCCTAACTCTTATACAAGTACGTTTTCAGTGAATGCTTAAAACTGTAAAGTGAGATGAATGGGTGATGTAGCTCAGACGACAAAGTGTTCCAAGCTGCCGGACCAGATGTAGAGAATGCTCGGGGACCGAGTGTAGATGTTAGTGTTTTTGGTACCACCAGCTGGTTGTCATCAGCTGATCAGAGCCGAGACCGACCCGAGACAGCGGAAATCGGTACACAGAGTCGAGTAAGATACTCCAGCACTCACCCTTGCAAACACTTGTACCTGAGCAAGGATAGTTGGTATGTCACTCGCTGTGGATAGCTGAGCCAGTGTTATGAGTTGTGCATCAATGCAGTTACTGGGGCACCCAGGTAGCCCAAGTACAAGACGAGCTGCCGCTTTCAGAGACTACTGCAACTGCGCCAGCTGACTTGCAGGGAAGCCAGCAAACAGGGCATTTCAGTAGTCTATTCTGCTGTGTATGATTGCCCAGACCAAGACGTGTAGGTAAGAGATGCTATAACATAATGTACACACATACGCACAGATAAAAGCAATAATGCAGGTACATCCTTTGAAAGTACACCTTGAGTTTGTATATCAGGGTCATCGGATTAAGGTGTAGTTCACACAAGCAAAAATAGCATGCATGTGTGCAGTTCAGCTTTGATTTAAAAGCATTCTTGTAAAGCCAGAGTTTGCTGGCTTTTGTCATTCTCCAGAGAGTCATCGTGTGTGCATATGCTTGTTGTGAGTGTAGTAGAGTGTCAGAGATAAGTCTGCCTCGTGGTGGTCTCTGTCTAACCAATCGTGATGGAGTTGGTGTTCATCGTCACAGCTCCTCCACTGTGGATCTGTTCAGTCCTCGACATTCTAGGGAAGACGTCCACAGTCGCACCAGCCTATTAACACAGGTTAGTAATAAAGGTAAAGGTAGAGAATACTTGATATTGTGCCTCTCTATGGGGAAAATAATTACAGGTGTGGCATACATTGTCAAAGGATCACACAGTTTTGCCTGCCACCCATGCATTTATCCTCTCATGGAGTTTCCATACCTACCTTTGCCTTCCCAGCTGAAGCTGGTCCTTCTCATTTTCGACTCCAGAGGGATAGAAGGTTGAGTTGGCGTATGCACCACATTGGTGAGTAAACAGTCTATTTAAGACTACTGTGTGACAGATATCGCAGTTGTTAGCTCTCATGCCTGACTATACCTGACTACAGGCAAGTTGTATTCACACGTGCCGCTCTCGGTAAGCAGTTTAGCCCAGTATCAGTCTAAGAGCTGTGATGTTCTCTTTAATTCTGTTGTAATTTTTTATAGTGTTCTCTGGCAGTAGCGTGGTTGTGTGATGATGCTCTCATTAGGGTGTTGGACTTGTGACTCATAGGTCACGGGTTTGATTCCCAGCTGAGCATCTCTGCATAGTAACCTTGGGCAAATTATTTGCACTCGTGTACCTCTGTCACAAAGCAGTATAATTTGGTACTGGCCTTTCCCCTTAGGGCTGGAGAGTAAACAGACACCACATGATGCGCTAGCCCCGTATCTGTAGTCCGACTGTGAAAGGTGGTGTCTGGATTTCAGTACCAGTGCAGACAATTACCTGGTGTGCCTCGTTTCTGAAATGATCTATAATTTGTCAAGAGTGACATAAAACCTTGCTTACTTATACTTATGATGCTGTCTCAACAATAGCTGTGTAATGTACATAGATTACCATGTCATTTGTCTTCCACGGTCAGATTGATAGTTTTCCCTTCATAGTTTTGTCTTGAAATAGTGCCTTTACAGTTTGATGAATATTGTGAATTAATTCATAACATATATGTAGGAATGGTGTGGACCAGAATTTCTACACAAACGTCAGACCGTCAACCTTTTCCTGCCAGATGCTGGCGTATGTTCTTGCTGTTCTTTACCTCTGCTTGTGTGTGTTTGATCAGTGATGTTGGTCTGATGTTAAGAGTGAATATTAACAGGCCTTGGCTCATCTCAAATGGAATGACCCAGCTGCTCTGGGTACTATAGTATTGTGCAACATTTTGTAGTTGTACAATGATCTAGGCAGCTTACAAGTACAACAGATTGAGTTTTTTTCACACGAGGACCCTTGCAGTGTGCCTAGATCAGAGGTGGTTACTTTGTGTTTTTATTGAACACAGTGGAGTTTTTGGGCTGCATTGTATGCATGAGATGTTGTCAATTTTCACCAATGTTCGTGGTGTTTGTCTGTCAGTCTGTCTCTCATGCAGCTTAAATCGGCGGCAGCGTGTGCAGTGTATGCCACGTGCTGTGTGCGCGGGGTCATTCGATGCAGCCTTTGCTAAATGCCTTTGGCCTCTTGTTCTGCTGGTTCTGACCTGTGTCAAACCTGTCTCAGTGGCCAACTGGCTTTTTTCAGTGCTTTGACGCTGTTGGTTGGGTCATGTGATCTGTAAAAGTAGTCCCCAAGATGACCTGTAATGCCCTACTCACTCACTTATGTGTATGTGTTTGTTAAAACTATGCTGTTTCCAATAATGTTTCCCTTATATTTTACTACAACTTTTGCAAGCATTTACTGACTACTATAATATTTAGTATGCATTATACTGAGATAATTTGCATCACCGCGGTTATTGATTTGCAGCAGTATCTTTGTTTCTTTGCATTTAACCAGTATCGTAATGTCTCTTCATGTGTAGGGAACAGATGATAGTCTGCTGCGTCACGTGACAGTTGTACTCCTGAACGGAGTAAACTTGGACATCGTCTGTGCAGTCAACACTACTGGTCGCCAGCTCTATGATTTTGTCGCTTCTCATCTCTCGCTGCCCGAGCCAGCTTTCTTTGGTCTCACGTTTCTCTGTGGTAAGTTAAAAAGTTAAGTCTTTCCAGAGCCACGTGGCCCATGTGGCGGTGCTGGTCTCCGTTTATGTAGCCCTCAGCCAGACAGACACCAGCTTACTCCATCAGACCATGGATACGGGGCTAATGCATCGCGTGGTGTGTCTGTTTCCTTCCCAGCCATTAGGCTGGTACCAAATTATGGTGACAGAGGCATATAGGTGTAAATAACTTGCCCAAGCTTACATCACAGTGGTACCCAGCTGAGACTCGAACCCGCAGCCTACTGATCACGAATCCGATGAGCCACCATTGTGGTAAGTAATGAGTCTTTAATTAAGTAAGTGAGATAATTTATATACAGTATACATGGTACCTAAAACCGTCAATAAGTGTGTTTTAAACAGATGCTTAAAATGTGAAAGGTCCTCAACCAAATGCAACTAATACCTCGTTTACTTGCCTTTTACACCATTCAGCCAGGAAATGGATCAGGCCAGAGAACAGCTCCAGAGCTTCCTAGGTTTGTATGTAACTTGTGCAGGCCTTAGAATCTATAGATTAGGTTTTCTGTGTTTTTTGCCTGGATAGCATAAATGATAACATAGTTGAACTTTGTCTTCATTGTCTCCAAGCGTCAGAGGGAATGAGCTCTTGTGCATTGGATCTCAGTTATTTAGGCAGACTCTCTTCTCTCTCTTTCCAATGTTTGTTTTAGTTGTGTTGTACAAACAGCTGTAGTAGTTACTTGTAGTTGTTTTAGTGATTTGCCGCATGGAATTTGACCCCAGGTATCTTCTCCCAGACTGGTTGGTGGCTTATGTAATGGTCAGCAACGTTGGTCGAATCAACGAAGTAATCAACATCGGGCCCGATTAGTACTTGGATGGTGACTGTCTTAGGACGGGTAAACCATTTAGATATGTAATCAGCCAACTAAGTTGACTCAGCCTTGCATCCCTCCGGGGTCGGTAAAATGAGGACCAGCTTTGGCAGGAAGACAAAGGCATGGTTCATACAATTCGTGGATAATTTCATGGGTGTGCAGGTGAAACTGAGAGATGCCTCGACAATGCACGTCATACGTCAGCGCTTCTGTGATGAGGTTGCCTCATAAAGAGGCGCTATATCAAGTGTCCCTTACCTTACCTCCCCACTGACACTGTCTCCTTGGACAAATGTTTCGAGTCATTTGCCCTCCTCACACGGATTAACTATACTAAACTTGAATCGAGCGACAGATGTATGGAGACAGTTGTCTGTGGGGCAGATGTGCAGGAGGGCGATTGTCTGACTGAGAAGGGGAGATGTCTTGACATGCGATATGAAGTTATGAACACTTTCTGTTGACAGATGGAGAACACTTCTTCATTGCGGCAGACACAAAACTACACAAGGTTGCACCGACAGACTGGAGACCAAGATTGAAGAAAGTCCATCGTCAGGTTGCAACATTTGTGACGTATTTCCGTGTGAAATTCTACGTCACTGATCTGGCCATTATGAGGCATGTTGGAAATTTCTTATCAAGAGTTAACTTGCTTTGGCAGAAGAAATAACACTGTAGTACTTCATTGTAGCTATTTGTCTAACCAAGTTTACGCTGTGCATTTTTGACCCACTTTGTCTCATGGAAGGATGTCGTGAAAGGTGACCAAATTACGTTTTTGTCGCATCTGATATTTTGTTGTATGTTTGTTTAGGGCCACTTAAGTAACTTGAGTTAAAGATTTTTGTTTTTTGATGCACTTGTTTTTAGCAGCTATAGTAATGGTCCGCGTTGTCCGTCCCTCTATCTTTCTGTCTGTCCGTCTGTTTGTTTCTTTGTCTGTCACACGTGAATATCTCCAAAACTAAGTGAGATAGACGTATGGTTACTAGGAAACTCAAATAGGTATCCAGGCTTCCCAATTCAGACAGAATCTGCCATCAGATTTGCAATCAGGAGTAGAGTTCCGCCATTTTTGGGTGTTTCCAAATCGCTTTCTCCGATAAACTGTACTGTAAAGATGGCACCACACTGGACGCTGTGGTGGGCCAGCTATCGTCACATCCCATGACAGGTGATACCTTGTTTTACTTTTTTTTGGCTGTCAATAGCAGCGCAGTTGATTGTCTGGAAAGGTTTGTCTCTGAAATGACTTGTTATGTGTTTATTCACTCAACTGGGTTATAAAACTTTCCTTATTCATCTCCTTTCTTCTGTTTTTAGATTTCAGTAGTCTTTGAATGTTTTTATGTTTCAGTAACTGTAAGTGATTTTTTCTTGGCTGCCATTTTGGCATAACAAATCGTAATAAATGCTTGAAAACAGATTCATCAATTAATATTATAAAACATTGCCGTGTGTCTGCTAGGCATGAAGCCACTGTCCATCTGATGTACCTGCAGCTGAGATCTGATCTACTCGCTGACAGATTCTCATGCAACGCCACGCAGGCACTGCATCTTGCAGCACTTGCTCTCCACGTCGAGTATCCAGACGGTCGTTGGCTGGAAGAAGCATCCATGGACCACTATATTCCCCCGTCAGTCCTCCGCAGTCCTGCCTGGACCGGCTTACATAACTCATTGCTGGCTCAGTTTGATAATGTGTCTCAGTTGCCTCACTACCACGCCAAGACACGGTTCATTGAGGTCTGTTTAGTCTGTTTATAATGGTGGTATGAGCATTATGACTCAGCAAGGACAGACAGACATCGAGAGAAACTGTCGACGCTATCACTGGACTCAATGGCTTACGCGGACTAGGAGCATAAAGAAGTCTTTGTAGTGGTAGTATAAGTCAGTAAACAACAGCAACAGTGAATGGTCTGACTTCCAGCTAAGTTTTGATTCACAGCATATCACATTTCTGTCACAGAATGCCACTTTCTGCCCATAGAATGCTTGGGCCTCTACAGTAGTGGTATTTCCAGTGCTGGAATAAGCAAGCAGTCACGATGAGCCATGGTCAGTTAACTCCCATATGAAAGCAAATTTTTCAGTTACCGTTTGTAGCCAATGCCCCACCGTAAGTAAGATGGCTGCTGTATATTATATTAGACTGTGAACTATTGCATCAAAATGTACGTATGTCAGCAGTGTAACGGCTACTTGAAGAAGCTCTGCAGTGCTATTGGATGATTAACGCTTTGTCAGTATGTGTTGCATTCAGGGTGTGATGCAGCTGCCAGAATATGGCTATCACTTTTACCAGGTTTTCTGGGTATGCTCTCTTCCTATTCTAATTAGAATATTTTTACAGATAGTTAATAATTTTATTTTGTAAACATGTATTTCTTTATTAATCTATAGAAGCTTACCATTAGTTGCTATTTTATTTTCAGTCCATATCCATTTTATTAGCTGCGTGCATGCTATGAGCAGATAATGTTTTTGGCAGCCTCTGTGTGTCTGTCCGCACAAAATTTCAAAAACTACTGATCAGAAATTGATGTAACTTGGTAGAAATGTGCCATGTATATCTCACCCACTGTTAGGAGTTTCGGATGCCTTAACCTAGCAACTTCATTTTTGGTGCGAAGGTACATTTTCAGAATATCTAGGTCACCTTTGAGTTTTAAGGTCATGGGGTTAATATCAAGGTTACAACAGCGAAAAAGCGGCCACTTGCAAGTATGTGCTCACAGTTTAATATTCTATTGTTTATCGTCTTTGTACAAATTTTACTATAAGTGGCGCTATAGAAATTTTCTGTTTGATTGATTTGATTGATTGATTGTTTACTGAAACTGGTTTAGTCTATCAGGGTGGCACATAAAGGAACTGCTAGATGCAAAAACCAAATCTCTGTGACTTACTTTTCTCGGTTTTTAAGTCACCATCAGTTTTTCCTCATGACCGTGAATAGTTGCTTTGCTTTATTGGCATCACCGCTAGAATGTAAGCTCGCTGCCCTGTGAGCTTCACAAGCCGATGCACTGTCTCATTTGCTGTTGAAATGTGGAAGTGTGTACAATATGACTTAAGGTGTGGCGGTATATGTCTGTGTGTCTGCTTACCAGGGTGTCGAATATGCCTTTTGTTGGAAATTTTGTACTCATTGGAATGGTGAAAGAATTTGGTTACTGGTCATGATTTCGCAACATTGGAGCCAGTTACAGGTGTACAAGTGGGACGTTTTTAGCTCAGCTACACTAGTGCAGCTAATCGTACAGAAGCTGTTGGAAAGGCGTCTGTATGTGCTAACCAGGGTGTCACACATTATAATCGCTGGACGTAGAGACTTGCAATTTCAGTACTGACCAACTCTGATCGTTAACCAAAAACATGATCACCCTGACCTGCTTAAGCCAGCTGAACATCATTGCCATTGGGCGGCTTAGTGTAAATTGTTGCCGTGGCTCTTTGTAGGATGCTAAGCACACGTCTCAGCCGGTATGGCTTGGCATCAGCATAGAAGGATTGCTAACTGCAGAGAAGCATGGTGACAGCCTGCTGGTAGCCGACAAGTTCTACACGTGGAACAACATTGAGAAGATCTCATTCCACAGACATCGGTTCAGTGTCCGACCAAAGTTGTCTGTCAACGGCGGTCTAACGGACAAGTACAACTTCTACACAGAAACCTACAGAAAGTGCGTTGGTATTGTTTATATGGCTTGATGTGGGCTGCATGACTGTAAAAGTAGACACACTGTATTACCTGGCTGGCTTTCGGAAAATGCTAATTAATCAGTGTTTTTAGCTAGTTAATTGTTCTTTCGTATGTCATTGGGGTCCAATTATTTATGCTGAATGTTTTGAGTTTGTGGTGCTGTGTTTTATTCTGATACTTAGCTTTGATTGTCAGTACGAGTTCAATCGATTGTCTGGCAAGACTCATCTCTGAAATGACATATTATGTGCCAAGTGGGATGTTAACGCCTTGCCTGACCTATTATTGTTATTATTTTTTCATACTCAAAGTACACAGACAATAAAAAGTCAAACTATCCTAACCTAACAGTCCAGTGGTAATGGTTTACATTTTGATAGCATTTTATAACTCTGTCGGCCTGTAGATATACCTTATACATAACTGGCTCATGCTGTCTGTGATTCTGTTTTTCTGTCTGTGAATCTTCGGTCGGCTGGCAAGGCAGAGGCTTAGCGGGCTTGCTATAGATGTTCAAGTTTGGACTTAATATTACAATAATTTACTAGCATTATGGTTTTAAATCCCCTGGGGGTTAAAAGCAAAAGTTTAAAAACAAAAAAAACAGATGGAATGGCTATGTGTCCGTGTCTTTCTCATCCAGGACGGTTTTGTGAAATTAAATTGAGTTGAAGCATTGAATCAGTATGCTGACTCTATGTACCATATAATGTGCATGGTGATGATTGGTGTGTTGCCAGAAGCCAGTATCTGTTCTGTCTGTGCACAAGTCATCATCGTTTTGTGCTGACAACCAGAGTCTCTGAAACTCTGCGACGGCTGAGCATCAGTGATATCGGTCAGTAATTTATACTACTGGTGGATTTACAGTTTACAATTGTTAGAATGCATGGCCTTCATGTGTGTGTGGTGTACGGTTTATATCAGCATATTCTCGTAGCTTTATGTTTACGACTAATTCTAAGTTAACTTTTTTCTTGTAATATATGAACAGCATTGTTGTTTTTTAAAATAAAGACGTTAGTTACATGCACGCATTCTGTGAGCAGGTACTGTTTTCGCTGGCATCTGTCTCTCATTGTGTCTGTGCGTGTGTCTGTCTGAACTATATCTCAAAAACTACTGAGCAGAAATTGATGTAACTTGGAAGGAATATGTCCCACGGTGAATGCTAGAATGGTTGGAAGTTGGTGACATTTGACCTTGAACTTTGACATTGAGAGCTATTTTCGTATTTTTTCAGCTCAGACTATGCATTTTGAATGGCTTGACTTAGCAACTTCATTTTCAGTTTGGAGATACATCTTAAGAATATCTAGGTCACAGTTCAGTTTGAAGGTTATAGCTCCAAGGTCAAGGTCACGGCAGCAAAGGCTGTAGCGTGCAGCTCAAAAACTACTGGTCAGAAACTGCTGACGCTTGATTTGAATATCTGTTACGATAACACTCAAAGTACTTAAGAGCTTTTGATATTTTGACCTTGACCTTTTACCTTGAGATATATTTTTCCAATTCAGGCCCAAAGTTTTGATTGCCTTAAGCTAACAGCTTCATTGTCAGTGTGAAGATATATCTTTAGAATATCTAGGTCACCTTCGAGTTTCAAGGTCATGGGGTTAATCTCAAGGTCACGGTTGTCAAAACGGCAGCACGCAGGTCTGCATTCCTTTCAAACACAGTTTAATTAAAGAATGAGATGTGAGTGAGGAAGCAGTTATTTGCCATGATGAAAAACCTGACCAAAGCCATTCATTCTGTGTTGAGTGGGATGTAAAACTTTGCATAGTAATACTTGTCTTTACTATTGTTCCATATTTCTGTATGGTGTTGCATTTTTCCTGTCTCCACGTGCGATAAATTGCTTTTGCTTTCAGACAAGCCTGCAATGAAGAGATCGACAGTCATTGTAACAGATCTACAAACTGATGCCCAGTTGGGTCTAGGACTGGCTGTGTCATCAGTCGATGGTGTTGGTATTATCGTGAAATCTCTTGTGCATAATGGCCCGGCAAAGCGTGATGGTCGTCTTCGCATCGGCGACCACATCGACAGCATTGCTGGACATTCCCTGGAGGGCGCGACTCAGGCTGATGCCGACTGGCTCATCGGGCAGTTGCAGGGCTGTGTGCGGATTGTTGCTTCCCGACCACTGCAGTCTTGGAAATCCGACTCTGAATTGTGTATGGACAGTCTGTCGGACTCCTCCCGAGTTTATGTGCTGAATGCGGAGATGAACAGTGACAGAAGAGAGAGAAGTGTCGACCGAAGTGTACAAAGTGTGATCAACTCTGAGATGGATTTGGGCACCATCACATCAGCTGAAATAAATGATCAGTCCACGCATAACATGACTTTGACTGGAAGTCAGCAGATGACCTCCAGACATCAAACCAATCATATGACGAATGTCGTGGAAAGAGATATGGATGTGCTGGAAATCCACTCTCAGCACATTGGTAATGGCAGACGTTTGCAGGCTGTTGACCACCACACTGTGTCAGCAGAGATTTTGCCTTTCAGTATTCCTGAGGTAATTTTGCTTTGCCATATTACATCGATTATCTATCTTTGTGTGTTTGTTTGTATATTCACTTACAACTCGGGAACGGCAGCAGTGATCGTCTCCTTTTCCGGGTAGCTACAGGGTGACTCAGGGATTGTTTTAGGTGCAAAAAATCGGGTATGTATCATGGGTAGGTGGCACAATTAATAATTTCATGGGCCGTAGGCTATGCAGCAAGGTGTGTTCGGTCAACATGGTTATTTTTGGGTCATGACGACAGTTTATTTATAGCGCATGCATGGCTAGCTGCTGGTGATTAGTCAGAGCCAGCAGTGAGTCACGTGCAGGATTTCCAGAGATGTATTTTCCTGACATGTTCGTTTGTCTGTTTTTATTATATAACTTTATTTCACCACAAACTGGTAGACAATAAGAAAGTGAGAGAAAAACGATAAAAAGGGAAAAAACACTTAACTAAACAATGACAGAAGTAAATATAATATCAACGTCTGGTACAGGCTTGACATATAACATTGGCAGCTACATCAAATGTCTGTAGAAATTTACAAGTGCGCCTTCTAACAATGTCTGCAACAGGTAAACAACCAAATACAGTTTGGCAGCACCTCATATCATCGTCACATTTGATCATGAACATTTTACTGAAACAACTATTTATAACAAACTGTAACAAACTAATCTGTTTAGTAGTTAGTTGTCTGTTTTTATGTTGGCCTATATATATATGTTTGCTCATAACTCGGGAACGCGAGTGGCGATAGTCTCGGAAGTTTCACGGTGCCCCAGGGATGGTTTTACACACAGGATTTGTGCGTGTTTGGGGCAAAAATTTGGGGAGGGGGTAATGGGTAGAGGCCAGAAAATTGGCATTTTTCTTTTCTCGTGGGACCTTGCCGGCCATGTGCCACAGCAGGCTGACTGGACACTGCGATGGCACTGGACAGGCTATAGGTGCACACACGGGTGCAGGCAGACAATGCGCATTGCACACAGATGAAATAGAAACAGGCATTGGTGCTAACAGGTCGGTGCATGACACCAGCATGCATACTACACACGGGTATGGGAAGTGTGGGCAGAAAGCACAATGGGGCTGCCTATGTAACGCCCGACTGTGCTGGCAGAGTGCCCAGTGAGATATAATTATGCGGTGTAATATGCTACATTGTGCTGTAATAAAAACTGGCGGATATTGCTGTGGTGACATGGCTGTCTGTGTGGCTTTCACGTTGATGTATTGTGCCCAAATGACTGAGTCAATCATTATTCAACCTTCACAAGGTTGTAGCCCAGCCATTCTAGTTTTCCATACCAGTCATGAACCAAATAGCTCGAGGGGTGTCAAATGTTGGGGATATGTTATTCTCACAGTTGTGTGGTGGCCTCTGGCGAATATGCTCATACAAGCATTCCGGCAGCATGTCGGGTACAGCTGAGCTTCTTGTTATATCATTGCTGAAAATATAGTTCATAATTTTTACACACTGTGGTGAATGTCTGTTGCAATATAGCATAATTATAACTGGCCTCAGTGCAGGCTATGGCTAACAACAACCCTGGCTAATGCCGTTGGCCTTATTCACAATTTTGCCATCTTGGTGCGAATAGTTATAAAAATGAGGTTACTCCCGCAAGCGTATACTGTCATGGGACACTGCATGACTGCAATGTACCATAGCCCATTGTGCCCTAAAGACAAACTCGACTTAGAAGATTATCTGGTGGCCACCATTGTCGTCGTTGTTCTTGTCATTGTTGTAGTTGCAGTTGTAGTTGTTGTTGTCATAGTTGTTGTTTTGTATTTGTCGTCATTGTAGTTGTCGTAGCAGTTGTCATAGGCATAGTTGTCGCCGTCGTCCTTGCTGTCGTTATCATTGTAGTTGTTGTAGTAGTAGGTGTTTTCATTGTACTTGTTGTGGTAGTAATATATTTGTTGTTTTCACTGTCGTAGTTGCAGTCATAATTCTAGTTATAGTAGTAGTCGTAGTAGTAGTAGTCGTAGTAGTAGTAGTAGTAGTAGTAGCAGCAGCAGCAGATGTTGTCGTAGTGCCGTCGTCATTGTAGTTGTTGTTGTTGTAGTTGTCAGTATAGAACCATAGTCGTACCGTGGTATTTTGTGATCCGGAAAGTACCATATAGCCTTACTTATGCCAAACGCCAACCACTGCCATTTTTGTTGTGGTAGTAGCCTCGTTCTGTTGTGACCTATTTACTTAATAGGTCATGTACGAATAAGGCCAATAGTCACCCAAAGAGCAGAACATGGAGTAGTGTAATCTGTTGTGTCTAGGAGGAACTGCTCAGCGTCTGTCTGACGAAACCTGATGCTGGCGTCAGTTTTGGGTTTGGCATAGCACAAGATGACAGTACATCCCCATCGCTGTTGGTAGTGGCTCAGATCACATCGGGAGGGATTGCTGATGTCGATGGACAACTGAATGTCGGGGACCGCCTGCTACAGGTGTTGTCTCCGAAATGAATTTTATTCTCATTGCATGTTTAGGCTACATCGAATGCATGAGATGCTGACTCTTCTTACCGATGTTCACAGTGTCTGTCTGTCTGGCATTTGGTTTAAATCGACAGCGGCACGTGCAGTGTATGCCGCGTGCCATGTGCGTGGGGTCTTTCTGTGCAGCCTTCGTCAAATGCCTTTGGACTCTTGTTCTTGGTTTTTAATTTTCCATTTCTTGCATTTTCCTATCTCTGCACGTATGCAAATGATTTCTTGCACTTTCCATATCCTGCATTTTCTGTCTTCTCGGTTACAATTCTTACAATTTCTGTTCGTTGCATTTTCAGCTATTTGCCAGATTTTTGTGCTGATTTCTGCTTTTCGGGTGAATGTTTGATTTATTTACTCGGATGTTGGTTGTTAGTACTAGAGCTGTTGATTTTCTGCAAAGACTCATCACTGAAATGACCTGCTATGTGTTGAGTGGGACGTGAACCCTACCCATACTCAAACTCATACTGATGTGGTTTATGTGTTTGCACAGATTAATGGTGAGTCAGTGGCGGGTGTGAACCAGAAAGAGGCCGTCAGTCTTGTGAGGAGAACAGGAAACTGTGTTGATCTCATTGTCTGGCGGTAAATTTTTTATTAGTCTGCGTCGAATGGATGAGATGCAGACTATTGTTACCGATGATTGCAGTGTCTGTCAGTCTATCTGTCACGCAGCACTTAGCAGTGCACTTAATGTGTGCAAGATCATTTGATGCAGCCTTTGCCAAATCACTTTGTTCTCTTGTTGCGATGGTGGCAGTGTTGTACACTTACTTATGTAGATTTAGTTTCTCTTGGTGTTGAAGTTGCCCATACTATTTGCTCTTGCCGCATATGTTGATATTTGTAATAGTTGTGACATTCAGTTTGGGTGACTCGGTGGTGTAGTGGGTTAGCGCTGCAGTTCTTGGTCCGAGAAATGATGAGTTCATACCAGCCCCATACAGACTTCATGGCCTGCTGCTGTGCATGTCTTGGCCAGATATTGTAAAATAAGTTTTCTGCTGTATGTTTGTCATTTGTGTTAAAAAAGTTGAGTATTTTGGCGCATGCTTTGTTTTGTTACTCAGTTTTCATTGTCAGTATCAGTGCACAGACAGTAACCAGGAAAGACTCATCTATGAAATGGTCGGTTGTGAGTGGAGTGTGACGTTAAACCCATACTGGTACATATTTATTGCTTTTTGTTGACAGTGGTGCCACCACTCAGCCAATACCACCAGTTGATGAGACAAACCATGCTCGTGACAGTAATGTTGACAGTCGATCTGTGGAACGGACAATGACTCCTGGAAAAGCTCCTCTCGTGAAGCCTCCACGCAACAGTAAGCAACGCAGAAGCTGTGTTAGCTTTCTCTTCTTATGTGATCAGCTGACCTGTACATCCGTCCGTCGAATTTTACTATTTTTTGTGTCCTTTTCATCGTCTTTAATGTGTCAATCTTTAAACGTTAGCTGTTTATCCAGTCGAAAATCGTGACAGTTGGATTTTTGTGTCGATCTGTGAGCTCCATTACCACCACCACGACTACTACTACTACTACTACTACTACTACTACTACTACTACTACTACTACTACTACTACTACTACTACTACTACTACTACTACTACTACTACTACTACTACTACTACTACTACTACTACT
>Ga0126335_1000368_pt1 | contig 21351 bp, 14 predicted proteins | sample OlaspJWI45metaG_FD_108409 | JGI IMG/M metagenome (GOLD analysis project Ga0126335, IMG submission 108409) | Marine gutless worms symbiont microbial communities from Oahu, Hawaii - Olavius sp. 1 OAHU.JWI-45 metaG | ecosystem: Host-associated > Annelida > Digestive system > Unclassified | place... | reverse complement strand
CTGGATACGCTGATTGAGCAAATCCAGTGGATACAGGATAGGAATCACCGCTCCTATCTATCGCATAGAAAAAAAAGAGAAAAACAATTTTTAAAAGAACCATAAGTTACGTTGTAGGGTTAGCAAGATCGACCGTACGTCAGGTCAAAAGCAAGTCGGAACGTTATTATGACAAACGCTCTAAGTGCGTTGGATGAAGTCACCGATTTTGCGCATCTGCGCCAATTCTTGTTCGGTCATGGGACCGGCATCCAGTGTTGCCAGGTTCTCCCGCATCTGGTCAATGTTGCGGGCCCCCATCATACAGATATCGACGCCGGGATGAGACAGGACAAATCGGTAGCAGTCCACGGCGCCGGGCGGGTGTTCACCCGGTGGCATTTTCCGGGGTTTGAGCAGCTGCTGCCAGCTGGTGGCGGTGAATGTAACGACACCCGGGCGTTTTTCGCCGGTCAGGAAAGGAAATGATTCAGTTTCCGCACCACGGTGAACCGCATTGTAACGAACGTGAAACACATCAAAAGATTCATCCCGGGACAGCTCGGGAATCAGATTGCGATTGTGGCTGGTCAGTCCGATAAATCGCACAAGACCTTTTTCCTTCAGGCGCAGCGCACCGTCAACTACTTTGCGGGGCGGTCTTTTAGGATAGTAGCCCAGGATTAACACATCGGCATAGGCGACACCTGCCGCAGCGAGGCCCTTTTTCAGGAAAAATTCGGTCAGCGTGGCATTGTGTGCGTAGGAGACCATGCCAAGAACCAGATCGTCTCTACGGCCGCTTTTAATAATATTGGAGATGGCCGTTTTCATCGTTGCAGATCTGCCCCGAAAAAAGTTACCCCAGGAAAAATAATTACATCCCCGCTCGAAGGCCTCTTCATAGGCAGCCGCAGACGCACCGAAGCTCGAGGCGATCCCCAGTCGGCCGACTTTCAAACCGGTTCGACCCAGGGTGACCGGTTGACTAAAGGATATCCCCATTATAGCTCCTGTTCGTCCGTAGGACCGATGGCTCGATTTAGTCTATTTGAAGTGGTTGCCGTGTCAGTGGTCAGTTGTCCGTGGTAAAAGAGACGCGATGCCGGTTACTAATATGAAACTTAAAACGTCGACGTATACCGGATGGGTATCCTGAATTATGTATCCAGATTTATAGTCCCTTGCTATGAGCTATCAGCCATGAGCTCAGGCCGAACTCCGAACTTTTTTTATTGGAGCGCAGCGACTCCTCAACCTATGACCCATAACCCGCATCCCGCAACCCGCAGCCCGTAACCCGCATCCCGCAACCCGCAGCCCGCAACCCGTATCCCGCAACCCGCAACCCGCAGCCCGCAACCCGCAGCCCGCAACGCCATCTAACTTGACTAACTATCCCCGAACTGGCTCTTGAACGCCAACGCTTGCTCGGCAAACAGCTTCAACTTTGCCTGAACGGCGCCGAATACCGTATCTTTTGGAAAATCACCGTTTGCATCCGGTTTTCCGGCCGGCTTGCCGGTGAGCACCTGGGTGCCTTCTTCCACCGCACCGACCTGATAAATATGAAATTGGGCGTTTTCCACCGCTTCGACAACCTCTTTTTTAAGCATCAGGTTCTGGACATTTGCGCGGGGGATCATGACCCCCTGTTTGCCGGTCAGTCCTTTGGCTTTGCATATGTCGAAAAAACCTTCGATCTTTTGAATGACGCCGCCGATGGCCTGAACCTGCCCTTTCTGGTTGACCGAACCGGTCACCGCGATGCCCTGGTCGATCGGGATATTGGCAAGGCTCGACAGGATGGCGTACAGTTCGGTCGAAGAGGCGCTGTCTCCGTCTACACCGCTGTAACTCTGCTCGAACGTGATGCTGATATTGAGGTTCAAGGGAAACTTCTGGGCGAATGTTCGACCCAGATATCCGGAGAGAATCATGACGCCTTTGTCGTGCGTCCGACCGCTGAGTTTGGCCTCCCGTTCAATATTGATCATCCCGTCTTTGCCCATGAATGTTTCGGCCGTGATGCGCGAGGGACGACCGAACTGAAAGTCTCCGATCTGGTATACGGCCAGTGCATTTACCTGCCCCGCCACCGCGCCGTCGACATCGACCATGATCGTGTTGTCGGCCAGGCGCTCCTGCATCTTTTCCTCATATAGATTATAGCGAAAACGATACTCGTTAAATGCCTTGAGAACGTGTGCTCCGGTAACTTTCCCCGCACGCTCTTTTTGGGCCCAGAATTCGGCCTCCTTGATTATGCTGACGATCTGCCCAAATCGCAGGGACAGTTTTTTCTTGTTGGCGATAAATTTTTCGGCAAACTCGATGATGATCGCAACGCCCTGCGGGGTGAACGGCAGCAGATTTTCTTCCCGACATACCCGGGCGATAAAACGGGCATAGAGCTGAACCGTCTCGGCATTTAAGTCGGTCTCGTAGTCAAAGTCGGCTCTGACCTTGAAAATTTTGTTAAACTTGGAATCATTGTTCTGCAGCATTTCAAATATCTGATAACTGCCCAGCAAAATGACCTTCACTTTCAGCGGGATCGGCTGTGGACGAAGGGATGCCGTCGCCATACCGGCACTGACGTGGGCGTCTTCGATAAATAGCTGTTTGTTCTGCAGCGCGCGCTTGAGTGCCTCCCAGACGCCCGGGTTTGTGAGGACCGGCTCAATTTCCATGATCAGAAAACCGCCATTGGCGTTCAGCAGGGAACCTGCCTGCACCTTGGTAAAGTCCGTGGTCAGCATTCCCATGAAAGCCCGTTTTTCGATCTGACCGAACATATTGTGATAATTGGGATTCGGTTCATAAACCACCGGTGCGCCGCCATCGGCTTTTTGGCTGACCAGAACATTGACCCGGTAAACTTTGTTTACCGACAGCATTTCGGAAGGCGGTTTTCGATCAGACGGCTCCATTTCCTCCGGGGTCATAAGAAAACCAACCACGTTCTCGACGATATGGGCCTGCACTTCATCGAGGTATTGCAGAACATCCGGGCAGCCGGCATAGTCATCTCTGACAATATCGAGACGCTCTTTCACAACAAACAAAGCGACCTTCTGCATCAGTTGCTCGACTTCTTTTTGTATCGCATTATTGATCTTGGCAGCTTCACGAAGTGTTTTTTCAATTTCAATAGAAATCAGCTTTACATCTTCTTCAAATGCTTTTTTCTTTTCTTCCGGCAGGTTCTGGTATTCTTCGGGTTGCATCGGTTTGCCTGCCGCCAGCGGAATGGTCTGGTAGCCTGACGGCGTGCGGTTGATTTTCAAGTTTTTTTCACCGGCCAGCTGCCCCAGCTTTTCGAACAGCTGTGATTTCTTTTCTTCGTAGCCGGCCTGGAGCCTGGCCTGCTGGTCCTGGTAAGACTTTTCTTCGAATTCCCGGGGCAGGCGCGTCTTCATGATTTCGATGAAGCTGTCCATTTGTTTTACAAACCGCGCTGCATTGCCGGAAGGCAGCGATATTGCCCGGGGTCGAAATTCATCTCTAAAGTTATTGACCATGCACCAGTCACAGGCTGTCTCCATCCCGGCAGCCGTCTTTTGGACAATATCTTCGACGATCGTCGTTTTACCGGTACCTTCCTGGCCGGTAACAAAAATGTTGTATCCGGAACTTTTCATTCCCAGGCCAAAATCGATAGCCTGCACTGCACGCTGCTGGCCGATGACAACATCCAGAGATTCGATTTCCGAGGTGTCGTTGAAATCAAATTGGGCCGGGTTGCACAGACATCTTAATTCCGAAGGTGTCAGTTCAAATTCTGCTTTCATAAAGACCTCCGCTAAAGGGAAAAGAAATAAGGGTGCCTGAAACTGGCAGACAGACTCGCGCTGCGATCATCGCCGCACCGGGCACCAGATACCATCTTTGTGCCACAGTCGGGTGAACGGTTCCCCTATGGCAAGCCGATCCCGGTTCAATTGCCGGGGGCGGGTCAGGACCTCCGGGCGCCGGTAGTCCGGATCATCCGGTCTGAGTATTAGGGTGGCATCTTCAGTCTTGACCAGGCGGGGCATCCGGGCCCCTCCCCAGCTGCGGCTGCGGGCATCTGCCATTAACTCGGCCAGGGATCTGTAAGACAGCATTGCATGCAGCGTCATCAGCGTCGGTGGGCTCAAAGGTATTTTACCGTCCAGATTGCCGCGAAGGGCTTTCTCGGAGGTGGACCAGAGGCCATGGGTGGTTTCATGATGATCCGGTCGGCATTGCTGATCGGATGGCATGCAGGCTGCAAAAAACCGGGTGTCAAAACGCCGCGGCATACGTTCCGGTGTAATCCAGTGAGCCCAGCGCCGCAACGCCGAAAGGGCGATAACCCAGCCACCGTCCGCCACTTCAGAGATCAGCCAATCTTCGGGCATGCGAACTGCGGTGCGTAATTTAAGGAATTGAGCAAGATCTGCGTGGTTCTGATCCTGCCTGTGCGCCAGCAGAACACCGGCTTCTTCAAATGTTTCCCGCACAGCCGCAATGCCATAGGCTGTGACTTCATCCGCTTCGATGCCGCCTCCCAAACGCCTGGCAATGTCTGCCCGGTCGAGGTCGACATGATTCTGCCAGAAGGCCGCCCTGCGATCGCCGGCATCCACCATACCTCCGGGGAAGACATAGTTGCCCGCCATAAAACCGCTTCCGGCACGCCGTCGCAGCAAATAGATCTGGAAACCGACTGCCCGTTCCCGCAACAGGATAATGGTCGCCGACGGCAGCGGTGTCGACGGCTTGTGCGGTTTTGCTTGCATACCGATCAGTATTGACGATTTGTAAGAACCGGTCAAGGATTATGACCTTTGGGTCAGTTGGGCCGGTTTGCCCGTTGAGCCCGTTTGCTCGTTGAGCCCGCTGCACACCGACAGTCAGAAAGACAGACGTGTAGTCCCGCCGCCCGGGCGGGATTGAGCCCGTTGCACGCCGCAAGTGTTAGCGCATAGGCGCTTACGCGCTGTCCGTCCCAGTGAAATCCGCTGCGCTGTCACTGCGTGAATTTTATGGGATAAATTGTCCGGGGTCTGTTGTCCGTGGCACGGCACGCCGCAGGCATGGGCTCAAGTCTCTGGCGTGCAACGGACGACGGACGGTGCCGAAGGCACCACTACTGTCCAAAATCACGAAGGTGCAGAGGACAAATTCCGGGTACGGTATGCCGCTTTAGCACTATCCAGTTTCTTGCTATGCCATTCGGTTTTCCTGGATCCCGGCTCGCGCCCCGCAAGGCGGGACTTGGCCGGGATGACGCATCTTGATGTACTGGCCAGCATATGGTTTTATCGTCCCTTGCCATGAGCTATGAACTCACGCCGAAGGCGTCTTATCCGGTATCCAGAATCCAATTTCAAATATTAGACGGAGCGCAGCGACTCCTGGACCCATAACCTGTTCATTATCAGGCAGAGCGCAGCGACCCCCCGACCTATAACCTTTGACCCATAACCCATAACCTGTTCACCATTTGTTGGAGCGCAGCGACTCATTGACTTTAGGCATTTTAGTGCACTTTAGCGCACTTTAGACACTTTTTTTACTATCAACCCTTTCGTTGACAAACGTAAAATGATGTGACAATGATCCATTAAGATCCATATTCTCCAATCACGGCCCTGCACCCTGCAAATGCAGTAGACGGAATCGACAGCGACCCGTACACGCTGATACGAAATATACAACGGCAGCAAAGGCGAACGGTCCGGCGGCCCGTTTTTCAAACGGGCTTTAGCATGTCCAACGACTGATCTCCAGCTGGAATTCTTCTTCAAGCGGGACTCGACTGCTTCAGCAATGTAAGCTTTTCCTGGCCCGGACAACCGAATTGAAAACGCTTCCTTCGGTTATCCGCCGGCCTCTCGCCTTTTGCTACCATCCTTTGCATTCTGAAACCGCATTTTCTGGCGGCGTGTTTACCACCGGACCGACGCCACCAGTAACTGTTCTTTTATTAAAAGGAGGGCTCGCCATGAAATCAGATCCAATCAAAATCTTGATACTGTTGCTGGCCGTGATCTTTTTGATGCCCATCGGCCAGGCGCAGGCCGACAAGCCGATTGTAATTGGTTGTCCACTTTCAACCGCATTCCTGTATGGATGGGACGCGGAAAGGGGTATTAAACTGGCCGTTGAAGAGATTAATGCAGCCGGCGGTGTGAAGGTCGGCGGGAAAAAACGCCCCCTGGCCGTCGAAGTCATCGACACCCGGGATCTGGAGCCGGGGGTACCGGTCAGCGAGGCGCTTCTGGCGCTGGAAAAACTGATTCTGGACAAGAAAGCCGACTTCATCATGGGCGGTCCGGTCCGTTCGGAAGCGGCCCTGGCGGCCATGCCGCTGTTAAGCAAATACAAAAAGGTCTCTATTCTGACCACCGGTGTCCTGACCCCCAAGTATCACGCCCTGGTGGCCCAGCAGTACGACAAATTCAAATACTGCTTTCGCATCCACGGTGAGGCCAAAAACCTTGTCGGTGAAATGTTTGCCAATTTTACCGAACTGAAAGAAAAACACGGATTCAATAACCTCTTTATCATTGCCCAGGATGTCTCCCATGCAAGAGGCGCGGCCAAGGTGATGAATTCGGTGGCAACCAAAAAGGGCTGGAATGTAACCGGGGTGGGAATCTACCCCACAGGCGCCACCGATTTTTCAATGGGCCTGCTCAAGGCCAAAAGAACCAAATCGGAAATCATCAACATCTGGATGGATATGCCCGAAAGCGCCATTTTGTTGAAGCAGTGGTATGAGATGAAGATACCGGCCCTGCCGTTCGGTTCCACCCTGGCGGCAGCAGAACAGCCCGGTTTCTGGAAAGCCACGGACGGTAAAGGCGAATATACCCTCTGTAACGTCGTCAACGCCGGTAACGCCCCCTCCAATGCTACGCCGTGGACCATGAAATTCTATAACGCCTATGCCGAGCGGTGGGGCGTAGAACCGGAGGGTCTCGGCACCTCCAGCAGCTACATGGCGGTATACGTACTGCGGGATGCCATCGAGCGTGCCGGCAGCCTGGACTCGGACAAGGTTATAACGGAGCTGGAAAAAACCGATATCATGGGAGTTTATGGACGACTGCGTTTCGATCCCAAAAGCCACCAGGTTATCCCGGCCCAAGATCCCAAAGAGGGCGCCGTAGGAAGCATCCTGCAGTGGCAGGACGGAAAACGGATTGTGGTCTATCCAAAGAGCATTGCCACCGGCACGATCCAGCTGCCGCCGTGGATGAAATAAAAAAAAGTTGAGCCAGTTGAGCCGGTTTAGGCCGTTTAGCCAGTTAAAAATGGAATCTTAGTCTATCGATCCGGATAGAACGGACTAACGGCTCTCTGTCTCAACTGAAACAGCTGTCATTATCAATACAACTGGCAAACTGGCTCAACCCTGCCTGACGGCGGGACTACACGCCTATCTTTTTAACTGTTCGTATGCAGCGGGCTAAACTGGCTCAACTTTATATCATGGACATCTTAATCTACGGAACCATCAATAGTGTCTCCCTGGCGCTTTTTGCATTGGGATTTGCCATGGTTTACGGGGTCAGTCGGCTGCCCAACTTTGCTCACGGTGCCCTGTATGTGCTTAGTGGCTTTATTACCTGGAGCCTGTTAAATACCCTGGAGCTGAACTACCTGGTCAGCATCATCCTGACCATGGTCATCACGGCTGTTATCGGTGCCTTGATTTACCAATTTGTTTTGATCCGCATCCGGGGTATGGAAATTTCGGAAATCATGGCATCTTACGCTTTGGGCCTGGCCATTCTGGAAGGCCTCAGGTGGGGCGGCTTCAAAGGCATGACCTATACCCTGCCCTCCTTTATCGAGGGCAGTACCGAGATTGCCGGCATCTCGGTCGACTACCAGCGTCTATTGGTGGTCGCAATCGGTGGGGCGGTGGTGGGTCTTCTATGGCTGTTCACCCACTATACGCGCATCGGTCTGGCCCTGCGCGGAATGGCCCAGGATGAACGGGCCGCCATGATGCTTGGAATCGATTCCGACCTGATGGCGCTCGTTGCCATGGGATTCGGTTCCATGCTGGCGGCCCTGGCCGCCATACTGCTGTTGCCGTTGGGCAATATTGTGGTCGAGGCCGGTTACAATGTCTTGATTCTGGCCATCGCCGTGTGTATCGTCGGCGGCCTGGGAAGCTGGATGGGTGCCGTGCTGGCTGCTTTTCTGATCGGTTTTGCCCAGATCCTGACCGTCGTTTATCTGGGATCTCACTACCAGATGGTGGTGGCATTGCTGGCGATCATACTGACCCTCATCCTTAAACCATCGGATCTTTTCGGCCGGCAGAAAGAACTGGAAGAACGAGTGTAATCGGGGGACGGGGGGGAACACAAGGACGGGGTGACTGGGAGACTGGGGGATTGGGAAACGGATAGATTTAATTTTGGATTTTAGGTTCTTGTCCGCCATTGGCTGGGCGGATTGGAATTTGGATTTAAGGAGTGCCTTCGACACATCTGTTATAGTATTGGGACACAGATGAACACAGATTCACACCGATCTAAAAACTGTTTATCTGTGCAGATCTATGTAAATCCATGTCCCATTATTTATTTCTCTGCGTCTTTAGCATGCCGCGGCGACTTGTCGGGTCGAAGCTCGCAGAGCGAAGCCTGAAGCTTTCAGAGAAGACGGGCGACTTTGCATTAGGATAAAAAATAGAATGATCGAATTCCTCTCCCTAATTTCCAGTTTCAAATGTTGATGGAGCAAAGCGACTCATTAACTTTAGGCACTTTAGAGCACTTTAGGCATTTTAGGCACTTTTTTGTTGGAGCCCAATGACGGCGCCACAAAAAACTAAATGTACAAACTGATGACATGAACAAGAAAAACCAACGCAAGGAACGCATCGACCGGGGCATCAAGGTTCGCTCTGATGGCATCTATGCCATAATGTCCCCCAGAGAGTTGTCTTACCTGACCGTCCCGCGCCTCGTGCTGATCATCGGATGGCTGGCACTGCCGCTGATCATGCCGGGCATGTACTGGCAGCGGGTGATTACCATTACCTGCATTTATGCCTTGCTGGCGCTCAGTTTTGATTTTCTGGCCCACTTTGTGGGCCTGGTTTCGCTGGGTAGCGCCTTTTTCGTCGGTACCGGCGGCTATCTGGCCGCGATTGCCAATACATCCCTGGGGCTGCCGCCGTGGCTGACCGTGCCCCTGGCGACCCTGGTCGGCGGCGGACTGTGCACCCTGGCGTTTCTACCCTGCCTGCCGTTAAGAGGGGTTTACTTTGCCATCGTCAGTCTCATGTATCCTCTGTTTTTCGCGCGGGTAATCGAGGCCCTCGATATTCTCGGTGGAACCGATGGTATTATCGGCATCGACAGTTTTACCAATCGCTGGGTCGAACAGTATTTTCTGATCGGCATACTGCTGCTGCTGCTGTTTGCCATCCGCAGATTGGTGAACACCGATCTGGGTCTGGTTCTGCGCGGTGTCAAAGATAACGATCAGGCCATTCGGGCCTCGGGCATCAGCGTCACATTCTATAAATCAGTGGCCGTTTTTATCGCCGCGGCTATAGGGTGTTTGAGTGGCGCGTGCCTGGTGCACATTTACATGTGGTCCGGTATTTCTCAGTTTGCGCTGGATTTCTCCATTCTGCCGATTGCCGCTACGGTTATCGGCGGGGGAGGAACCCTTGTGGGGCCGGTTTTGGGGTGCCTGATCCTGGTTCCCGTCTCGGAGCTTCTCAGAGACTTTGGCACCTTGCGTATCGTATTCTATGCCTTGATTATGGTGGCCTTTATCATTTTTAGAAGTGAAGGCATCATGGTATACGGACAGAGAAAGTATCACCAGTTTGAGAGGTGGACGCAGGTATGAGCACTGAACCGCTTCTGCAAATAAAACAGATCACCAAGGCCTTCGGCGGCATCATAGCCCTTAAAGATGTCAGTTTCGAAGTCCACGAAGGTGAGATTCTGGGGATTATCGGGCCTAACGGCAGCGGTAAGACGACCGTGGTCAACTGCATTACAGGATTCATCAAGAAAACCGCCGGGCGGGTCTTTTTCCGTGGACGGGACATTACCAACGCGCCTCCCCACAAGATTGCCGATATGGGCGTCACACGCACGTTTCAAATAATGCGCCCCTACTACAGCCTGCCGGCATACAAAAACCTGGTCATTCCTCTTTTTTCTCCCAGGGCCAGAAGAACGGGCGGATGGCGCGGTGGCGGTAAATTAGGCGATCGCAATACCGTCGGTATCGATATTCTGGAAGAAATCGGATTTGAACGCGACTCTTATGTGCCATACAAAACGGCCGCCACCCTGCCGACCGGATATCTGAAACGACTGGAGCTGGCCCGCTGCCTGGCTTTGAAACCGGAGATCATCATCTGCGACGAAATATTTTCAGGCCTCAGCATGAGTGAAATCGCCAGCATGGTGCCGCTAATTGAACGCCTGCAGATGGACGGCATCACCCTGATCATGATCGAGCACCGTCTCAGGGAGTTGTTCCGGGTGGCCAACCGGGTTATGGTGCTCAATTTCGGAGAAAAACTGATCGAAGGCAGTCCTGATGAGGTCATGGGTGACCAGAGGGTCAAAGAAGCCTATTTTGGATCCCGCACGGCCGAGGAGGTGATGACGCATGCTTGAAGCAACCGGCTTGATGGTGTTTTACGAAAACATGCTGGCTTTGAACAACATCGATATCAAGTGTGCGGCCAACCAGATCGTCGGTGTATTCGGTGCCAACAGTGCCGGCAAATCAACGTTGATGTATACCCTGTCGGGTATCATGGATGACATCCGCAAAAAGGAAGAAATGGCCGGTGGCGAAAGGATCACTGTTCTGGGTGAAATCAGGTATCGGGGCGAGCTCATCTCCGATCTCAAACCGAGCCACAGGGCTAAAAAAGGCATCGTACTCTGCCCGGAGAGGCGGCGCATCTTCAAGGAAAGCAGTGTCCTGGAAAATCTTAAAATCGGCGGCTACCTTGCCTCAGCTGCTCAGGCCCGTAAAACCATGGCTTATGTGTTCGGCATATTTCCGGTTCTGGAAAAACTAAAAAGGCGGATCGGCGGATTTTTAAGCGGTGGAGAGCAGCAGATGCTGGCCATCGGCCGGGCGCTGATGGCCCAGCCAAAAATCCTGCTGCTGGACGAACCGCTTTTAGGATTGAGCCCTTTGATGCAGGCCACGTTGATTCAATCGATAAAAGAAATCCGAGATGAAATGAAGATTTCAATCATCATCACAGAACAGTACGCCCGGCCGGTGTTTCCCATCGTAGATTACGCCTTTATTCTGGAAAACGGCGCAGCCGTAATGGAAGGAACCCGCGCAGCGCTGATGGACAATCCGGATGTCCGGGCCGCCTATTTCGGTGTTGAGGAGTCATATGCATGAGTCGAGCGGATAACTACGAATCGGCAAAAGAGTTTACCTACAGCCGGTTTGATCGAATGTCTGCAAAATATCCTGGCCATACCGCAGTTATCTATCTGGGCGAGCGGTTTTCGTATGAACAGCTGCGCAAATTGAGCGAACGCTTAGCCGGCGCATTGCAGGAAATGGGAATTAAAAAAGGCGATCGCGTGCTGATCTACATCTCCAATTGTATTCAATGGGTCATCGCTTTTTTGGGAATTCAAAAACTGGGGGCGGTGATTGTACCGGTTTCTCCGATCTATACATCCTACGAACTCGATTACATGATACGCGACTCGGGTGCCGAGACCATTATTTGCCTGGATACAAACTTCGGCTATGTCAAAGAGGTCATGGAAGACACCGGATTGAAACGGGTCATCGTCACCAATCTGGTTGACCTGCTGCCTTTCTGGAAACGCAGCCTGGGCGTTCTGTTTGACAAAATACCGACCGGCAAAGTCGACCGGGAGCAGCGCGTTTACCGTTTCAAAACGCTCCTTAACCACGCACCTCTGGACCGACCCGCCGATATAGATCCCATGCAGGATCTGTCCTATATGTTGTATACCGGCGGAACCACCGGTTTTCCCAAAGGCGTCCCCGGTAATCATGCCGGAATGACTTCCTATGTCAATGATGTCACCGACGATGTCGCCGGTGAACGACTGCTTGAGGGTGAAGATGTCTACATTGCCGTTAATCCACTGTTTCATATTATGGCTCTGGGCCTGTTCATGTCCATTGGATTGAACAAGGGCAACACCACGGTACTGATGCCGGTCGTCCAGACAGACGCCATCCTGGAGAGTATCCAGCGTTACCGCGTGCGATGGCTCCTCGGGGTACCCGCCCTTTACAGAATGATCCTTGATAACGATCGTCTCAACCGATATCAAATTGACTCCCTGGCTTACTGTTTCTGCGGAGGGGATGTACTGCCGGTGGAAATCAATAATCGCTGGGAGAAGTATTTCGGCATTCCGATTTACCAGGTTTATGGCTCCACCGAAGTGGGCCACGTCTGCTACAGCCGAATCGACAAGGCACCCAAACCCGGTACCATCGGCCTGCCCCTCGGGAGCCGGGAGTGCGTCATCGTCGATCCGGCAACACTTGAGCCGGTCGCCACCGGTGAAAGTGGTGAGCTGCTGGTATCTTCGCCCTATACCATCAAGGGTTACTGGAACAAACCGGAGGAAACCGAAAAAACCTGTGTGGAAATAGATGGCAAAGTTTACTGCCGTATGGGGGATTATGTCCGCGAAGACGACGACGGCGAATTGTATTATGTCGAGCGCAGCGCTGATATTATTAAACACAAGGGATATCGGATATCCGCTTCGGAAGTGGAGGCAGTTCTTCAGGATCACGAGACTGTGATCGGTGCATGTGTCGTCGGCGTTCCGGATGTCAGAGTTGGCGAGCGCATCAAGGCCATCGTGGTGCTGAAAGAAGATGCCCGGGGGGTCGGCGGAGCAGACCTGATGCGATGGTGCTCGGACCGACTGGCGCCCTATAAAGTCCCCGCATATATCGAATTCAGAGATATGCTGCCCAAATCCAAAGTCGGCAAACTGCTGCGGCGAGAAATCAGGGATGAAGAACGCCGGCGGATGAGCAAGGATAAAAATGGAAGTGCCTAAAGTGCGCTAAAGTGCGGCTAAAGTGCCTAAAGTTGATGAGTCGCTGCGCTCCGCCTAATATTTGGCGGAGTGCAGCAACTCCAGCACTTAAAACTTAATACGCTATTTTGTTGGAGCGAAGCGAATCCTCAACCTATTACCACTCACCTTTCACCGATTACCAGCGAACTCTCCTCAATTGCGCATCCCTCATCTACTCTGTGTTCCCGTACCGCTCTTTGTGTATTGCCGGCGGCTTGCGTGGCGGTACCTTGATTTCCAGGGCGGGTTTGCCGATGGGTATGATGGCCGCAATTTCCAGATTATCGGGAATGTTCAAGACCGCCTGCATTTTGGCAGGTTCGAAAAATGTGAACCACAGAGATTCAAAACCATTGTCGGTGGCGGCCAGCATGATGTTCTGAGCACAGGTCGAAGCCGCCTGCATGGCACCGTGGTGCTGCCCGAAAAAGTCTCCCAGACCTTTGCGATCCGGATCAAAGACAACCACTATCAGTGCCGGTGCTTCCTCAAGAAATGACATCCGGTATTTTTTGACCCAACCCGGTCCGCCCTGATCGATCACCGTCCGGCGAGCTTCCTCGCCCGCCTCCCGGATGCGTAGTTTGGCATCCGCTTCGGTGACAACAATGTATTCCCAGGGCTGCAGATTGAGCGGACTGGGCGCCCATTGACCTGCATCAATGATGGCTGCCAGCCGATCTTCCGGAATTGGATCGGATTTGAAGACTCGGCAACTTCTGCGTTTTTTGACCAGATCTGAAAACTCCATCTAAGGGACCTCCTTGCGAATGTGGATCGTGCCGCTTTTGGGTTGATTGATTACAGGATGTAATTCTCATTTATTATCAACCATTTAATTATTCGCCAGGGAGGTGTCAAGAAAATTGTCGGTGGAAACGCGGCGGATCGGTCCCTGCTGTGCCGGTTTTTTCTGTTGCACCGGCGGTAGCGGTGAAAAAAATCCGATCACCAGCATCAGTGCCCCCACAGCCAGAAAAGAGACGATACGCGCCACGCTGCCGGTACCCGAAAGGTCAACCAGAAACAGTTTTATCACTTCCATTGCCAGCAGCCCGGCACCGGTGAACCAGAGACCCCGCAAACGACTGCGGTGGGCCCAAATCATCGCCGTCAGTGCGGTTACGCCCCACAACAGTGAAATGACGGTATGGAACATTACCGAATGATGCAAAGCGTCAAGGGTGTATGGCACCCCGCCCCATTGGTGGACCGTACGTGCCGCCATTGCGTTGAGCCAGAGAAAAGCCGCAGCAACGGGAAAGGCAAACAGCACAGCAGGTTTGATGTGATCCCGCAGCGAATTGGGTCGCCGCTGCAAGCGGATAGCCCAGGTCAGCACAACCGTCAAAACCATCAACTGACAGATATCCAGTGGGTTGAGCACCGGAAAGTATGGCATCCCGGAAAAATAGCCCGCGATAATGGTTGAAAACAGGCTCCACAGAATCAGGTAGGACGCTGTCAGGGCCGGCGCGATGACCGTGTACTCGTTTTCATACTGCCGTATAGGCCAGCGAATCTTATGTCCCTGCAAAATTATCGCCAGCACCATCAGGGCCGGCAACACCCCCACGGCCAGATACGTCCACATCTCTGATCCAAGGCTAAACCAGTAAACGCCAAACCCGGCCTCCCAGGTCAAGATGATCAGCGCCAGCAAAAAAGTGCCCAGATGCAACATGCGTTTAACCGGTACCGGACACCGCGTTTCAAAAAACCGCAGCAGATAGATCTGAACGCCAAAGGCAGCTGTCCAGGCGGCCCAGCCATACCCGGCAAACGGATGCAGGGTTGCAGATCTGGATACACACAGCAGCGCTGCCAGCCCCATGGCCGGCAACAAACCCAGGGTCGGATAGCCGATGCCGCGCCAGTTCAAGCGACGGCTCAAAGTACCCATACAAAAAGCACTGACAACAACATAGGCCAGACGGACAGCAGGTGCATGGTGAACCGGCAAATGTGCCGTAATTTCCCGGAATCCGACTGTCAGCCACCACATCAAGCCCCATATCAGGGCCGGAATGAACAATGGTGTTTCGAAGCGGTGAAAATCTGCCCGATATTTTTCAAGGTAATAGGCCGAAAAAAGACCGGCCACCGAGATAATTCCGCCTTCAAACCAGATCCCGGTCTGCGGGGCATTTGAAAACGGGCCGGCATTGAATCCGATCAGAAATGCCCCTCCGGCGCCAAACTGCAATAAAAGACCAAAAAGCCTTGGCAGGCATCGTTTCTGACGCACACCGATCCAGATCAGGGCCGCACCCTCCAGCGCCCATGCCAGTGCGGTCCAGTTGGCTTCCAGCGCCAGTGGAATGGCCAGGCTGCCAAAAACAATGCCGTTGGCCAAAAAGGCTTCGCAAAGCAGCCGCATGGCATCCGGTGCCCGCCATTTCAGAACACCGGACAGCAATAAATAAAAAATTCCAAGGGCAAAGGCACTGGCGGCCAGTCCCGGCATGGATAGCCGCAGCAGACTGATCTGCAGCCCGAAAGCCACCACCGGCAATCCGAAGACCAGGGTGTTATCTACAAAGCCCCTGAACTGCACCGGCTGACGAAAGGCAAAGAGAATCGATATGGTGACATACATCAGGAAGAACAGAATTAGAAACGGTTCGGTACTGGCAAAAAAATCGGGGCGGTAAAATTCAAGACCCCAGATCAAACCGATGCTGAATGTAAACAGAAACCCGATAATATTCAGGATCCACCAGGACTTGAACCAGGCCACACCCAGGATACCGGCATTGAGCAAGGCGTAATACGTGAAAAGCATCACGTGGCTGCCCTCTCCGGTGGAAGCCAGAATTGGCGCCAGGAATCCGCCGATCGATCCGAAAACCGCCAGCGATCGGGATCCCTGCAAAACAGCCAGAATCCCGGCTAAAACCACCAGCAGCACCATCACGGCAAAAGCGGTCTCCAGTCGGATCAAACCGTACAGCCTTGCGGTGGCAAAAAGCGTCAGGTATAAAATGCCAATGCCGCCGCCCTGCATTACCGTGGCATAGTTTTTTCTCCGCTGGCGAAAGCGCCAGCCGATCCCAATCATGATCGAACCGGCCAGAATCGATCCGGCCAGACGCATTTCAATGGGCAGCAAACCATGCCCGGCCGCATATTTCATCAGAAAGCCGATACCGAAAAACAGGACCACGACCCCGATGCGAACCACCGGATTGCCCCCGGTAACCCATTTTTTCAAAAGCGTGAGCAAATCAAATTCCGGTTTTGTCTGATCGACAGAAGCACCGGATCGCCGGTCAGGTGTCTGTTCATTTTCACTGCCATTAGCGTTCAGGTTAAGGGGAGGAGGGCTGTTCAAGGATTGAACAGCCGGCGCCGATACAGGGATCGCCTTCGCATCCTCTTGCGGCAAATCAGGCGGTGTTTGTTCGATACGGTGTTCAGTCGCTGTCTTGGCCCGTTGCCTGGTAACGGCGTTTTTCTTTTTCACAAGCCTTTCAGGCGCTGTTTCGATAAATGCCAGCCTGTTTTCCAGGATGCCGACTTTTTTCCTTAACTGAAAGAAATTAACCGCCAACCATCCCAGAATAAAACCGATTACCACGCCCGCTTCTTGTAAAGCGAAGCCACCAATTATTGCACCAACGATACTGATCAGTATGAGCTGTAACATGAGCAACCTCCTTGGGCGATTTCGATGATTGATGTGCTTCAATAGATCAATATCTGTGCCACCGCCGGTTAAATCTATAAATCCAATAATTACTTCGGGTTAAATTGAACAGGGCTTTAGCAATAATTTAACAAAATGCATGTTTTGTACAAGGGCCATACAAATCGTGTATGATCCTCTGTAATTTGATTTACTGGATAATTGATTTTAGATGCCGCCCTGCTAACGATGTCATCCAGGATCCGGCACACAGTCACCCAGTTTACAGCTATCGCCTATGAGCTCAAGTCTCTGGCGTGCAACGGACCGCGGACAACTGTCGACGGACGGTGCCGAAGGCATCAAAAATATCCAAAATCATGAAAGTGCAGAGGGCAAATTCCGGGTACGGTATGCCGCTTTAGCGCTATCCCAGTTTCTTCCTATGCCATTCGGTTTTCCTGGATCCCGGCTCGCGCCCCGCAAGGCGGGACTTGGCCGGGATGACGCATCTTGAGGTACTGGCCAGTATATAGTTTTATCGTCCCTTGCTATGAGCTATCAGCCATGAGCTATGAGCTATCAGCCATGAGCTATGAGCTATGAGCTCACGCCAAAAGCTTGCTTTTCAGTTTCATTCTGTTAAGACACTGGATCTGCCGGGTACTTCATGGTATGGGGACGCCAAAGTTGCGAAGCCGCTTAGATACGATTTTTTGTTTATTTAATTCGTGAAAAACTTGTCCGCCAAAGCTTTAACGACGGCGGGTTCGTGTCAACGTGCCGGGTCGTCTTGTCGGGTCGAAGCTCGAAGAGCGTAGCCTGAAGCCTTTAGGCGAAGCCTGGTTCGTGGCTATTCATAAAATCGGAGATTTTTATTTCCATGAAACAACATACAGACATACTGATTATCGGCGGGGGCGCCATCGGCATCTGCTGTGCGCATTACCTCAACAGCCTGGGCCGCAAGGTAACCCTGGTTGAAAAAGGAGACATCGGTTGCGGCGCCTCCCTTGGCAACGCCGGTCTGGTCATAACCGGTCAGAGCATCCCCCTGGCGGCACCCGGTGTGATTTCCAAGGGACTTAAGTGGATGCTCGATCCGGAGAGCCCATTTTATATCAAACCGCGGCTGAATTTTAATCTTTTGCAATGGCTCTGGAAATTTTCACGCCATTGCACGCCGGCTCACCTGGACAGAGCCGTGCCCATACTCGGTAATCTTCAGCGCACCAGCATGGATCTTTTCAAGGAACTGGCAGCCGTTGAGGGCCTCGATCTGGGATTTAGACAAAAGGGCATTCTGGATGCCTACGGCAATCATCAGGAATTTGAAAAGGGGGTCAAAACCGCCCGTCTGTTAAGAAAATTCGGCCTTGAAAACCAGATATTGAACACCGGAAACATTCGCGAATTGTTCCCCGGATTCAGGATCAGGGCCGTCGGTGGTATCTATTATACTCAGGACGCCCACCTGGTTCCGGATCGTTTTGTTCGCGGACTGGCCCAATTTGCCCGGCAAAATGGCACGGTCATCTGTACAGATACCGAAGTGATCGGAATGCAGACCTCCGGTCGCAGGATCAACACGGTGCAGACCACCCGTGGTGATTTCAAGGCGGATGACATTGTTCTGGCAGGTGGATCATGGTCTCCCCGGATCATCGGGGATCTCAACCTCAAATTGCTGGTGCAGCCGGCCAAAGGATACAGCATCACCTATAGGCGGCCGCCGGGGTTTCCGGATATCCCGTTGATACTGGCGGAAGCCAAGGTCGCGATCACGCCGATGGATGATGTCGTTCGATTTGCAGGCACCCTGGAGCTGGCCGGTCTGGACCTGTCGATCAACCGGCGCCGTGTCAATGCAATTTTGAAAAGTATCCCGCAGTATCTGCCGGATTTTGACATTCACGCCCTGGAGTTGATCGAGATCTGGCGTGGTCTGCGGCCCTGCACGCCGGACGGCCTGCCCTATATCGGGCGGCCGGCCAATTTCGACAATCTCATTGTCGCCACCGGCCACGCCATGAAGGGCATATCCCTGGCACCGGTGACCGGTAAACTGGTCGCCCGGCTGGCTGCCGGCAAACGCCCGGACGTTGACATATCTGCCTTGAATATCGAACGGTTCGGTTAATATATAATAAAATCAAATAGATATACGATTATTACAGATGGTCACTAACAACATAGAATAAAGTTGTAACAACGATTGTACCAGCTATACGCCGATTTGACTGGGACTGATAGCTTCAGTTCTTGTGATCTATATTGTATTTCCATGGAGCGGATAGTTCTTTATAGGGTCAAATGTTAATTTCATAGCCAACTCATTTCTGAATCAAATATTGGTAGCGCAATTTTAGCAATTTTGAACGTTGCTGGTCTGAGAGATCTGGGAAAACGGTATCTTCCCAAGCATGATAACACACGAACAGCCGTGCTCGCATTTCAAGCTCATCACCCGTAAAGCCTAATTCAGCAAAGATTGTCCGAAGATAATCAAGTCGCATTTTGATAACCTCATTAACTACCCTACGTATCTTAGAATCTGACTTTGCCCACGAAGTCATCGCAAGTTCGAATTTTCCCAGGTGCTTGTCTCTGATCATTTCCATTGAGGCCAGAAGCCGTTTTTTCGGATCAAGTTTCATCATATCAGGATTGTCAGTGACAATTCCCGTATATTCGCGAACCCAATAATTCAAAAGGTGGTCCAGCAAGTCTTGTCGATTTTTGAAATGCCAGTAAAATCCGCTTCTTGATATACTCAATACTTTGGCCAGCCGTTCAACTTTAACCGCTTCAATACCACCCGCCTCAAGCGCTTCAAGTGCCTTAGCAAGCCATTTATCTTTACTTACACGGTTAATTTTGTTTGTCATTTGTGTCTCCAACTTTTTTTGCATTAGCTACTGGACATTCTTGTACAGTGTAGCTATTTTAAATGTACATAACTGTACAGAACATAATCCCTATTGGCTCAACTTCAACATATTCTTTGGGTCTGGGTGCCATTAGACAATTTTGTCCGCAAGTGCTGAGGCACAACTCGGAAAAATGTTTGCAATATCATTTGGTACTTACGTGGACAGCCTTCTCGGCATCGGTGGTGACAAACCCTATGACTGGGGAGTTGGGGTAGGGTTGCGCTTTAATTACTGATACGGGCACATGACGAAAAACAGCTTGGCTTGATAACCAAATCAACAAAGAGGAGAAGCCGAATGAAAATAACCAAGAGAGCACTTATCGTTGCATCTATGGCATTTATGGCCTTGATGCTCTATAAATGGGGACACGTAGACGGACGCGAAGGAAAATCGTCCGGGATAATAAGTGACGCAATCGCCGCTGAGAAATCACCAAAAGCGTCGCCGGTCAAGGCTCACGCTCGTGATTTCTACGCACCCAACAGCGAGGATCTGGGACCGGATGAAATGCGGTTGATTGCCTGTGGTACAGGCATGCCCACGGCGCGTCCGAAACAAGCGGCGTCGTGCTGGCTGCTCGAACTGGGGAATGGCGACAAGTTTATATTCGATGTCGGGACCGGATCGGCAGAGCGTATCGCCGCCATGCAGATCCCCTACAATTATCTCGATAAAGTCTTTTTGAGCCACCTGCATACCGACCACTTCGGTGATCTGGATGCGTTGTTTGTCGGTGGCGCGCTGGCTGGTCGCCAGAAACCGTTACGCGTGTGGGGACCAAAGGGTGACACACCGGAGAGGGGCACGAAGTACGCGCTGGATCACTTGTTCAAAGCACTTACCTGGGACCTTGACGGCCGCGCGGGAATCACCGATCCACGTGGCTACCAACCTTTTGAGGTCACCGAGTTTGACTACAAGGGCGTGAATGAGATCATCTATCAGGAGAACGGTGTGACGATCCGGTCCATCCCGGCCATCCACTCCCTGGACGGTCCTGTGAGTTTCATCGTCGAGTGGAACGGTCTCAAATTTGCGTTCGGAGGTGATACTTATCCGAACAAGTGGTATGCGAAGTATGCGAAGGGTGCCGATCTGGCGATTCATGAGTGCTTCATCGCCGTGCCGGACATGATCACCAAGTTTCAATTCACACCACAAAGCGCTTTAGCGGTTGGCACCCAGATCCACACCGCACCTGAAGCGTTTGGAAAAATTATGTCAATCGTCAAGCCACGGATGGCCGTAGCCTATCACTTCTTTAAAGACTTCGACACCACAGGACCGATCAACGATCGCATCCGTACTACCTACGACGGTCCGCTGAGTCTCGCCGAGGACTACATGGTGTGGAACATCTCAAAGGACGATATTCGCGTGCGGATGGCAATTTATGATGAAGACGCCTGGCCACCTCCGGCCACCGAGAAGCCGCAGTTGCCCGATGCAAGTCTCAGGATTCCTTATTCGGACTTTATAGTGGGCGGCAAATACGACGTGAAGGACGTGATTCAGCCCACGTATGACGAAATCAACAAGAAGTATGGTCTCAAAGAGAAACAAGATTAAGTCTCCCTCCTGTTATGCGAGCAGCCATTGTTGGCTAACGAATAAGGATAGATTGTGTGAGCGAAGCGAACCACGATCTTATCCTGTGGTTGGACAAGCCCGATACGTGGGGTCCGGTTCTTATATAAGCAAATATCTTTTTTGACAGTGAGGT
>Ga0126335_1000367_pt1 | contig 21433 bp, 21 predicted proteins | sample OlaspJWI45metaG_FD_108409 | JGI IMG/M metagenome (GOLD analysis project Ga0126335, IMG submission 108409) | Marine gutless worms symbiont microbial communities from Oahu, Hawaii - Olavius sp. 1 OAHU.JWI-45 metaG | ecosystem: Host-associated > Annelida > Digestive system > Unclassified | place... | reverse complement strand
GAAACCATAATCAGAGAAAAAGGGTCATTTACGGCGCATATTGGACAATATTCTAAGCACTAAATCTCACTAAATAATGTATAGAAATTACCCTGAAACTAGATGATTGATGCGACTAAGTACTAAGAACAGGACAAAAATACTAAACTATGATTTGGTCTGCTTATGGCTAGAGCCGGATAAAATTAGACTTCAAAAAATAGCAGGCAGAGATACAAAAAGGAGATAATATATCTCTACCTGCAAATCCAAACATTTGGGACAATCCTAGAAGTATTTCGGTGCGTACCTACTCTACTAAGGCTAAATATATCCTCATTCATATCTCAATCATATTGGAGTAAACCCTAAGTTCAAGTGATACAGGTTGGCACTCTAAATGACCGTTTATTGCTTCTGTTAATTAAAATATAAATACTTATCAAAGCGTGAAATAAACACCCTATTCCGGGTGGCTATAAAAAGTAATAAAATTTTCCAATGGCTCACGCGGGGTTCGGTACTGATTAATGGCTGCTTGCTGATCCTCATAACCCAATGCCATGCCACAAAGCACTCTGACATTATCCGGCAATGATAATTCATCACGCACAATATTAGGATACTCACCCAAGGCTGCCTGCGGGCAAGTCGCCAAACCCTCTTCAACCGCCAGCAACATAATAGACTGCATAAACATACCGTAATCCATGTACGAGCCTGTCTCCAGCACTTCATCTATCAGGAAAATCAGCATCACTGGTGCATCAAACCCGCGGTAGTTCGCCGCCCATTGGTCCAGGCGCTCTTGCTTATCTTCCTTCTTAATACCAACCGCATCATATAGCTGAAAGCCACAGGCCTGGCGTCTACTTTTATATGGCTCCTCCCATACCTGGGGATAATACGAATAGTCCATCTGCCCTCGGCGACCCTGCCGAAACTCTGTCTCGATTCTTTGTTGCAAGCGTAACTTACTTTCACCACTCACTACTGCCACTTGCCAGGGTTGAGAGTTAGTTAGCCCCTGATGGCGCACGACTTGCTCGTTGAAGAATCTCTTTGATTATATTTTCAGGCACCTGCTGATCGGTAAATGCACGAGCAGAATGCCTTTCGCTCATTGCTTGCGAAACATTCATTCCAGCACCAGATCTCCCTGTGACATATCATCGCAGTCACTGGAAACTACGCAAACCTGGTTTCGGCCCGCCGATTTACCCGCATAAAGCGCCTTATCCGCCTGCTTGATAAGTTCCTCTGGCAACACTTCCTTTGTAAGATCCAGGTCACTAATACCGAGGGTAATAGTAACCACATTATGCGGACTCTCTTTATGTTCAATATTCAAACCCATCACCGCATGACGCATGGTTTCTGCCAATTGCTTCGCCTGCAGCATTGAGGTATCCGGCAGGATGACCGAAAACTCTTCACCGCCATAACGCGCTACCATGTCACCCGACCGACGTAGACAGGACTGAATAATATTGGCCACTTCAACAAGGCATTCATCGCCTTCATGATGGCCATATAAATCATTAAAGCTTTTAAAGTAATCCAGATCGACCATAAACAACGTCAAGGAATGCTGTTGCCGTTTTGCCCGCTTAATCTCACTTTGCAGCGCTTGGTCGAAAGCACGACGATTAGGTACTCCGGTCAAGTGGTCACGACGCGTCTGATCAAGCAGCGTTCTCGCCAATGTTTCATTATGGCGTGCATACATCCAGGCCACCCAGGTACATACGGACAGCACAAAGATAATCACCACGCTCTGCATGGCACCAAGTATTTCCCCATGAATCTGTGTATCTGGAAACTGGTAACCGTTAAGCCTTAACACGATAAGCACCACTATCGCTAGAGAAAGTATCGCAGCATAAAACAGACCGGCGGCTCGACCAAGCAAAAAAATTGCAGCTATCGGCACCAGGATAGCGATAATAAGAACGGGTGAGTCAGTACCGCCAGCAACATATGAACGATATAAAACTAGTGCAGTAAAACAGGATAACAGGACATGGCCAGTTGCTCTCACCTTTATCTGGTAGTACGACATAGCCATCGTGACAAGAACCACCAGATAAGTTCCAACGATTGGACCCAGACCCTGTGTATGTCGTGGCGCCAATGACCAGCGTATAGACATCAGGATGGTATAGGAAATCAGGATAAATGCAGCCGCCCTGAATAACAGTTTCGCCAGCCGCTTATCCTGCTGCTCTAGTTCCACTTCATCCACTATTTTATTCACGATCTGCTTCCACCGTGATATCAGGTATCTTGGTAAATGAAATTCGCATGGGTGCGGTTTGTGCGGCTTCCTGCATGGTCGCAGTATAAATACTTTGTGGACCGAATTTCGTATTAATCTGATCCATTAATTTACCCAGGTCCTGGCGGTGCCGATCCTCCGGAAACAGAGGCAGGCTCATTGCAGATTCTGGCACCAGTTTATGTAGCGTAATACTAACACTCAGTGGCGCCATACTCGTTGGACGTTGCTTCCATAATCCATCAAATATTTTAAGCAGGCTTTGTGTATCCTGGCATGGCTCCATCACCTGCTTAATATGCCAGTTATCCTGACGGGGTAACGCAATGCAATACTTATCTCTCCTGAAAAGTATCCCAGCTTACGCAAACGTGCTGCTGCCTTATGAATCAGCTTCACCATTACCGCGCGAGCCCCCTGCTGGGTACGATATTGTGGTGACAGCACATGCGAATGCCCAACAGTACGACGCTGGCTTTCAGGCTCCGGCAACACAGAATCAACGGCTCTGACAATCGCCTCATGCACCCGCACATACTCGGCCGGGCGCGCCTGCACCAGACGAATTCCCGGACAGCGCTCTTTTGCATCACTAATACGTGTACCCGTCTTGATGCCGTGTCCCTTGGCCTCATAACTGGCTGCGATACAACAACTACTGTCCGCCATGACCGGCACAACACCAACCGGTTGCCCTCGTAATTCAGGCCGTAACTGCTGTTCTACCGACGCAAAAAACGAGTTCATATCCAGGAATAGCCACTTTAATGCCCTCGCATTCAGCATTTAACATCCCCAGGGGAAATAAAATGAATTACTCTCATAGTAGCAAGATATAGTGGTAGCGAAAGCCAACTCTCGCTAGAATCGTGATAATTACCCAAGTCAGTTTATTGTAACGTGTGAAACTAGAAAAACGACAAATCAGCGTGCTGGACCTTGAACTGGGTATGCATGTCAGTGAGCTTGACCGGCCCTGGATCGAAACACCCTTCCTGATACAGGGCTTCATGCTTCGTGATCACCAGGAAATTCAGCAATTACAACATCTCTGTAAATACGTCTATATCGACGAAATGAAAAGTACGGTCGCTGTTGACGAGTCCAAGTTAACGCCCATTACTGTCGAAGATAAACCCCAGCAGGGTCTGAAAGTTGATACCTCCATGGCATCAGCAGCCAAGAAAGCAATTGCCCGGGGAGGATCAATTGCCGACCTGCCTGCACCCGCAGAAGCCCGTGTGGTTCACGAGAAAATGGGCTCGGTAGTTAATAATCTTTATGGTTCCATCCACCGCAACAAGATACCGAACTTTGAACAGGTAGAAGAAGTTATCACTGATGTTGTTTCCAGCCTGGACCGCAACGAATATGCATTGGAATGGATGTCGCAAATCAAGGACAAAAACCAGTTTGAATCCCAGCATGCCATGAACGTCTCTATCTTTTCTGTCAAACTCGGCAGACACCTTGGCCTGCATGAGGACATACTCAAGACGCTGGGCATGTGTGGACTATTACATGATGTTGGCAAGATAAAGATACCTGACCGTATCCTGATGAAACCCGGCTCACTAACTGAAGATGAAATGGGCATTATGCATAAACACCCCGAAGTAGGTGTAAAGATTCTCAAACAAACCCCCAATGTCCCCCTGGAGATAATTACCGTCTGCGAGAGACACCATGAATGTATGGATGGCAGGGGTTACCCAAGCCAGTTAACTGGCGACCGACTGGATCTGCTCACACGAATTGTATCGATAGCAGATGCGTACGACGCCATTACCAGTGAAAATCACTATAACCCTGGGTTTTCTGCCAGCCACGCAATGAGCGAACTCTACCGTCAAAAAAATAAGGCCTATGATGCCGAACTGGTAGATGCTTTTATCCGCGCGATCGGTGTTTTTCCGGTGGGAACGGTCATTGAAACCCACAGTGGCGAAGTCGGCATTGTTGTCTCAACCAGCGATGAAAATAAGCTTAACCCGTCTGTCATCATGGTACTCAACAGCAAAAAGAAGCCATTTGAAAAACCACATATCCTGAATACGGCAAAGATTATGGCGGAAGACAGCGAAGACTTTCGTTTTAACATCAAGCGCGCACTCAATGCTGGCAACTACGATGTTCATCCCAAGGATCATTTCGTTAACTATTAGGTGGTAATAACCCTGCCCGACAAAAATATAATCTATAGTTAGGTGGGCAAACATTTACTCAGGGGAGGGTAACTTGGCAATCACCACGAATATCGACCTACTCAAGCAACGCCGCACTAAAATCATTGCCACACTCGGACCTGCATCAGAGGATATCAAGACAATATCCCGACTGTTACAGGCGGGCGTAAATATCTTCCGCCTGAACATGTCTCATGGTGAGCACACCATGCATGCAAGACTGGTTAGAAATATCCGTGCAAGCATTAAGGCAACCGGTATTTCTGCGGCAATTATGGCTGATCTATGCGGCCCGAAAATCCGCACGGGCAAATTCGAAAAAGGCAAGGCTGAACTCAAGCGTGGGTCTATGGTGACGATGACGGTACGCCAGGTTCAGGGCAACGCCACACTGATTCCCTCACAATACAGGCAGCTTCACCAGGACGTTGCCCCAGAACAGAAGATACTTCTCAATGATGGCCTGATCACGCTTGAGGTTGTATCGATAAAAGACACTGAAGTGACCTGTCGTGTCATCCATGGTGGAATAATTTCTGATCATAAGGGAATCAACCTGCCCGATTCAGATGTATCCGCCCCCGCAATGACCAGTAAGGATAGAAAAGATGCGATCTTTTCACTAAGACAGGGCGTTGATTACCTGTCACTTTCATTCGTAAGAAATGCCGACGAAATCAATAAACTACGGCGCCTGATAAAACGAGAAAACAGTAAAGCTGGCATTATCGCGAAAATAGAAACGCCGCCGGCATTACATAATATCGATGAGATTCTACTCGCCTCAGATGCCATCATGGTGGCCCGCGGTGATCTTGGTGTTGAACTCAAACCCGAGGAAGTGCCTGTTGCTCAGCTTCAACTCATCGATAAGGCTCGCAATACCAATCGACCGGTCATTGTTGCCACTCAGGTACTGGAATCAATGATTGAGCAGGCACGGCCAACTCGCGCAGAAATCTCTGACATTTCTTATGCGGTAACATCAGGTACCGATGCATTAATGTTGTCTGCGGAGTCTTCCGTAGGAAAACACCCAGTGAGCGCAGTTCGAACAATGGATCGGGCAATTCGCTATACCGAATCCTACCGTTGGCGAAGCGGCATGTCAGCGGTCACTGTTAGTGCTGCACGACCATCTGCGCCTATTATCGGTATCACGGACCGACAGGATGTACATAACAAGATGCAATTAATGTGGGGGATGATCCCCTGCCTGGTCAAACGAGGAGTAATAAAAGACGCTAATGAACTGGCACGACGAAAAGCCATGCACTACAAACTGGCCAAGCGTGGGGATTACATATTACTGGTACAGGGCTTTCATGCGAACAAGAAAAACAATGTCCCTAGCGTCAGCGTGTTACAGGTTTAAAAGAGAATATCTAGAATCGTGTGTGCACCCCATATAACATTGGGTGTATATCGATTTGCATCAAGAGTGATCACAAACCAGAAGCAAATACATTGCATCACGAATGGAATCTCATGGTATCCCCGGTGAAATTCAGGTATCACAGGGAACATATAACCTTATCAGGGATAAATATATTCATGAGGACCGTGCAGAGATTAATATTAAAGGTAAGGGTCTGATGCAAGCTTACCTACTAAAGGGGCGCAAAACCATGACAGACACATTCAAATAACAGGAAGCCTTCATGTCACTGAACTATCTATCTTATGCAACGCTGCCATTACCCCAAATGGACCGCGATTTCTTATTGGCTCAAGACGATAAATCTATTTTTCGTTATGTCAGCCTGTTAACTAACGAGTCCGTTGCCTTTAGCAGCACAAAAGTAAGGTCATACCTGTTTGTTTTTCTTGGGAGTGTAACTGTTTCTCAGGAATCCGATAAAGATAACGAGGAAAACATTACATCCGGAGAAATTTACAGATTAGATGATAAGTCTGGTCTGGTACACATCACAGCAACCACAGACGCAGTTATCTATCACGTTGACTCAATTGGTATGGAAAAACTGGTTTCATGGGCAGTTATTTCCAAACTTATGGAAGGTGACAAAGCTACAGCAAAACGTCTTAATCTTCTAATGAATTTCTCATCATTGAACACCCTACCTCTTGATTCTGCTTTCGAATTAAGCCAACGAATGATAGAAACAACAGTCAAAAAGGGAGAAGACATTGTCGCACAGGGTGATCCTGCTGATTCCTTTTACATTATTATGGAAGGGACTGCGGATGTCTGCCAAACGAATCATGACAATAATGAACCCAAATTGGTCGCCAAACTCACCGCTGGTGATTCATTCGGTGAAGATGCGCTAATTACAGAAGGCACTAGAAATGCGACAGTAACGATGACGAGTGATGGAAGGCTGTTAATTTGTAAGAGAGAGGACTTTCAGGAACTTATTGCACACCGCTCGATAACTGAAATTTCATCAAGCGAAGTCAAGAAGCTTATAGACGATGAAAGGTACAATTTAGTTGATGTCCGCTATCAGGATGAATACGAAGAATCACATATTGAGAACTCATTACTTATTCCTTTATCAGAGATTAGAAAGCGACTAACACAGTTCAATAGCAATGAAACGTATATCCTTTACTGCAATGACGGACAACGAAGCGCAGTTGGGGCAATGATACTGACGCAAGCAGGTATTACAGCTGTATCTTTGCAAGAAGGCATGGCAAGTTGGCCTGGTTTATCTGAATAAAACACTATAATCCCCATAGACCAATGATAAGCACCCCCGCATGAAGCGATCTACCCACCACACTTGATAGTTATCCCAGATGATCCTGATGAAATGAATATAAAGGGAAGAATTCATTGAATAATCATACTCTCACCAGGCACTATAATGGTGTGAATATCCGAAACTTCAGTAAACTTAAATGAACCCAGAAAGCCTACGTAAACTATCCTGGCGCATGTTTGTTGCCACATTCTTCTGTGGTCTAGCAGGAATCGTGATAATTATTGCTGTACCAAACACCAGTTACAGAGACTCTTCTGACCTTGCTGTAAGAATCATTGGATATGCAGGTCTTGGTTTGATTCTGGTTACATATCTAACTAACTTCATATCATTTATTACAGGTGTCATTGCCTGGTTTAAAGGAACGAAGCATTGTGGCTGGATTATTTTCAGTGCCATCTTATTATTCGCACCGATACTGCTGATGGTCGCATCAATATTGAATCTATAAGGTCGGTTTATTGTTTGAGGTGTCATTCCTGAAACACTGGATGCGTTGCCGGATGAACCTGACGAGATAAATGTGAAGAATAGGTTCAATTGCAAGGGTTGCTGATTATGACTATCTTATTTAGCCGGCGACTTCAATTCGGTCAGCCACTCTCCGGGATCGAGTGGCTGAAAAGCCGGATACCCATACCATGTGATAACCGGCTCTTACCTGAGGAATTATTAAGGTTAAGGTCGTACGTAGGCGTAGCCTTGCTGTTGTAATTCCATAATACGCAGCACGCCCGCTTTTGTTACTGTTACCCCTTCAAGCAACCTGGGTTTCTTGCCACTCTTCTTTTCCACTTTTGCCATGGTGTTACCGCAGGCACTAAACGTAATATCCTGCATGGCAAGACTTTCTACACGCTTTCCTTGTTTGGACTTACTTGTTAACAAGCCCAGTCCTGGACCATAAGCTACTATCTCAATAACAACATTATCCTGACCAAGTGCTTTCTGTAGATTCACAGCATTGTTCAGCGCGATCTTTTGTGTACGCTCATCGTCGGTACTAACCTGGATTACGATTTTGTTTTTCACATCTTCTGCTATCGCCGTTGTAAATGGCATTATCATTAGCAGTAACGCGAGCATCCCGATGAGTTGTTTATGTATCATGACCTTCTCCTGTGGTTGATAATTTATATGTGCTGTCAGGTCTTTATATAGACCTAATTTTCGATTTGCCGGCGCGCCACATAAGAAATACCGGAGCAAAAAAGGTTAGTCACGATAGCGACCAGCCTTATTAAATTAGGCCTTTTAAAAATCGCAGGCAGAGATATAAAAAGGAGATAATATACCCCTACCTGCTAACCTTAACATTTGGGACAATCCTAAAAGTATTTCGGTGCGTACCTACTCTACAAAGCTAAATATATCCTTATTCATATCTCAATCATATTAGGGTAAACTCTAAGCCCAAACTGCTACAGTTGGTGCGCCAAATGACCGTTTAGTGTGTAAGCAGATCATTTTTTAAGCTATGTTTTATATCCGTTTTACTAGATAAGGCCCTCGATACATAAATCGAGACAGGCCGGAATGTGTACAGTCATGACAGCCGCAGAATTAGGCTGAGAGACTATCTTTCCGGGCAAAGAGGACATTTAATATAGTTATGGTTACAGCTTATTATAATTTAGCCAGGGTATATTGGCTCCTTTAGTCACCGTTTCGCCATACGAAAATTACTTTCGTTTTTATCGGTGGTAACCTCTAAAGTATACCCAGGGGATAATACTGACAATCCCCATGGTTCTTTGCATCTACCTGGAGCATATTTATGAAAGTCGGTCTGATTGGTCTCGGGAAAATGGGCGGCAATATGGCACGCCGGTTACGACAGCATGACATCAATGTAGTGGCTTATAACCGAAGTCGTAAAGTAACTGATGCCCTGGCTGAGGAGACCGGCCTGACGGTAGCTGACTCCGTGCAAGCACTAGTCAACAAGCTTGAGGCGCCACGCGTGGTCTGGCTAATGTTGCCCGCAGGTGAGATGACACAGCAGCATATCGAGTTATTGGCGGATCTGCTACACACGGGGGACATGGTAATTGACGGCGCAAACTCCTACTACAAGGACTCCATGCGTCGTGGCGAGGAACTGGTGGCCTGCGGCCTGAAGTTTGTGGATGCCGGTGTGTCGGGTGGTGTATGGGGTTTGAAAAATGGTTATGCAATGATGCTTGGTGGAGAGCCTGATGCCATCGTGCACCTGGAACCGGTGATTCGGGCACTGGCACCAGAAAATGGCTGGATCCATTGCGGACCCATGGGCAGCGGTCACTTTGTCAAAATGATTCATAACGGTATCGAGTACGGCATGATGCAGGCCTATGCCGAGGGCTTTGCTCTGATGCGTGAACGAAAAGAGTTCAACCTTGACCTAGCGGCCGTGGCTGAATCCTGGCGCCATGGCAGCGTAGTTCGTAGCTGGTTACTGGACTTGACAGCGGATTACCTGGAAAACGATCAGGATCTTGATGTTATCGAACCTTTCGTTGCCGATTCCGGCGAAGGCCGCTGGACGGCTCTTGAATCAGTCGAATTAGGCGTGCCTGCACCTGTCATTAGCCTGGCGCTGATGATGCGTTTTGCCAGCCAGGGTAAGAGTGATTACGGCAACCGAATGCTGGCAATGATGCGCAAGGCTTTTGGTGGTCATGCCGTGAAGGCGTCAGGGGAGTAAGCGTCATGGCGTCCGAAATGAGTCCATGTTATTTCGTTATCTTCGGTGCCACAGGCAATCTCGCAACGGACAAGCTGATACCTGCCCTATACCACCTGGAGAGCGCTGGACGCATCAGTGATAATATGCATTTTATTGCAACATCCCGGCGACCCTGGAGCCGCGATGACTGGCAACAGCACATGCGCTCCACATTGCAGTCTCGTGTGGGTGATCGTTTTGATGCGACATCCTATAACAAGTTTGCAGAGCGTTTTGAATTTGTTAGCGGCGATCACAATAAGCCTGAAACCTATCATCAATTAATGGCGGTGTTATCACGTCCCCGAGAAGGCACTTGTGAAAATATAGTATTTTATCTTTCTATCAGCCCTTCAGATTTCATGGGTGTAGTGAGTCAATTATATGAGGCCGGATTCAGCGGCAGGTACGCACGCCACCGAATCGTTGTGGAAAAACCGTTTGGCGAAGATATCGAAAGCGCCAAGATTCTCAATAAACAACTTCATGAGCACTTCAATGAAGAACAGATATATCGTATTGATCATTACCTTGGCAAGGAGACAGTACAGAACCTGCTGGTCTTTCGTTTTGCCAATACGTTGATCGAACCGATATGGAATCGCCATTACATCGACCATGTACAGATAACGATGGCAGAACATAAGGGTATCGGAACGCGTGCGGGTTACTTTGACAAGACAGGCGCCATGCGCGACATGTTACAAAATCATCTGATGCAGTTGCTAACCGTGGTAGCGATGGAACCACCGGCGGTACTTGATGCCGATGCGTTACGTGATGAAAAGGTCAAGGTGTTAAGGTCTATACGACCGATACCCAGGAACCAGGCCAAGTCATTTGTTTACCGTGCACAGTATGGTCCTGGCAATATTGCAGGACAAGCGGTGTCAGGTTACCAGGAAGAGGCAGGCGTACAGAATAACTCGATTACCGAGACCTACGTAGCCGCCAAGTTCTATGTCGATAACTGGCGTTGGCGGGGCGTACCCTTTTACCTTCGGACGGGTAAACGCATGCCCAGACAGATGTCTGCAATCAGCATTCGTTTTCGTCATCCACCACAGCAACTGTTTCGTGAAACGCCATTGGAAAATATTGAACCCAACTGGATCGTATTATCCATTCAGCCTGAAGAAAGCATGCGCATGGAAATTCATGCCAAACAGCCGGGACTCGAGATGATTACCCGTACAATTGATCTAGAGGCCTCTTACCGTCAGGATCATGAAATCGCGCTGGATGCTTATGAAACCCTGTTGCTTGATGTGATCGAAGGTGACCGTAGCCTGTTTATTCGCTTTGACGAAGTGGAATGGGCATGGCGCGTGGTAGATCCTATCTTGAATCTTTTCTCGCAGGATCATGATTACATACACAGTTATCCTGCGGGCACCTGGGGGCCTGAGGGCGCTTCGCGTTTATTCGAGAAAGAAGAAGATGAGTGGCGTAATAGCGTCTGATGCCATGGTGCAATTAAGACGCATACACTTTTATCCAGACATTGAAGAGATGCGTCGTGATGTGGCCTCCCGTATAGCAACACTGGCAAGTAGATCTATCCATCAACGCGGCTCATTTCATATCGTACTCGCCGGGGGAACCACACCACGGGCGATATATCACCAGCTTTGCACAATCAAAACTGACTGGTCTGCCTGGCATATTTATTTTGGTGATGAGCGTTGCCTACCCAGAGCAGACAGCGGAAGAAACGACAGCATGGTGCAGGAGGCATGGTTAAGCAAGGTTGCTATTCCAGCAGGGCAAATTCATTTCATTCCTGCTGAACTTGGCCCCCAGGAAGGTGCAAATGCCTATGCGCAAGTCCTCACCAACGCGGATCACATTGATCTTGTCTTACTGGGCCTGGGAGAAGATGGGCATACTGCTAGCCTTTTTCCAGGGCATATACACAATGGCCAGGAACTCGTGCTAGCGATACATGATTCACCGAAGCCGCCACCGGAACGTATCAGCCTTAGCGCCACCATGCTTGGCAGGGGCGAGAATGTCTGGTTTATGGTTAACGGTATTGGTAAGCGTGAGGCTTTAAAGCGCTGGCAACAAGGCGAAAAGATTCCTGCGAGCACAATACACCCCAGGCATGGCGTTGATATATTTACTGATCTTGATCTAGCTGACGCCTAGCTAGCCCAGATGTCACGAAAGATTCGGACTAGTCCGCGATCTTGTCTTTCAGGTTTGGTAACGACGTTGGATCACCACGTTTCCATGTAACGCTTTTCATCACCAGTTGCAGTAACATTTTCATATACACCATCGTCACGCTTTTCCAGCTTGGTGAAACCCAGGTTTTTCAATTCACTATTGAAGGTAGGCACCGCAACACCTGGGGCACTCTGAATACGAATTTTGACCGGCGCCTCAGGATCTGTATCACCAATGGGAATTTGCGCATAATAACAGACCTCAGCCCAGAACTGCAATTTCTTGCTCATCGGGTGTTCAACTTCAACCGTCTGGCCGTTGGCTTCACAATAATAATCGTAAGAAGGCATAAACTTACCTGTAAATTCCTATATTGCTATTATCCCAGATCAAATCGACGACGACAAAGCTGCATTGGTGAACTGCTGCTCCAGTTGTTGACGATCAATTCTCTCATAGTCTGCGCGCTCAAAAGCCGTTACCTCACCCATCACATCGGCCCAGCCTATACCTGTCAGCCATGGGGCGTACTGAAAGTGGCCCTGCATGCGGCGCGGCACAACATATAATAAACCCGGCCTGTATAACAGATTATAGGCGGTATTGGACTGATGCAGGGATTCGATACACTGCCAGGCCGTTTCACAGTCATCGTAGGTATAACAGTCAACAGGGTACTCATCTTCCCCACCGTGGTGAGCCCAGTAATCCTGCTCTATCGGATAGCCACCGTCATTCCTCATATACATTTGAAAGTGCTGGTGGTTAACCGATGCTGCGGCACCATAAGCGTTATAACCAAACCCAATATCAGGCATACCCTCTGCCAGCATTTCCCCCAGGCGCCATATATATTGATGTGCTTCAGCGGTGATGAACTGTGGACGGTTTTCGGCTGGCTCTATGGCAAGAATGCAGTGATGGTCGACAAACGGAAATTTATTGTAGAGCAACCGGCAATGCCTCCCCAGCAATTGACCCTCCCAAAGAATTTCTTTTTGCAGGAAATGCTTATTAAAATGAAAGCTCTGGGGGTCAAACGGCAGGTTAAGTGAGTCAACACGAACATCACTCATCCGGGGAGGCCGTAAAGAACGTATTTGATTAAACTGCACTCGCCACGGGCCTAACTGGCGACACTCACGGACCTGCAATCCATCCAGACCGATATCCATTAACTTTTCGAATACCGCAATATCATCAGGCGCTTCATCCAGACCCTGTGTAAATTTACACGCAAGTGTTTCAAAGCGGGCGCCCAGTCGAGACTGCAGTATTTCGAATATAGAAGCATCGAAGCTGGCATTTGCCAATACCAGGATATACGCACCCAACTCTTCATGTTCCAATATTTCTTCCAGCCCCACGACAAAGGCAAGATGAAAATCATCCGGGTTCTTGAATATGGCAGGCAGGGACATAAAACTCCAACAGGGAAACCATCTACTTCAAATCACGGCATTATAGAGATAGTGACGTCGAGATTTCGGCTTAAAGTAGTCGTTGCCCCTCCCCTGCGCGAGATTTCTAACCCAATGTCTTGAGCTGGGTCAAACAAGCTCGAATTTCCTCTTTATTATTGATAGAAATTTACAATAATACGACACTTTAATTGAGGGAATAGTAGGGAAACAACATGCTCGTAAAAATATACAATAATATCAGTAAGCACCTCGCTATCTATTCACCCATAGCACTACTGGTCAGCGGAGCCATTGCCGGAATAATATTCTGGGGTGGTTTCAATACCGCGATGGAAGCGACGAATACAATGGAATTTTGTATTTCATGCCATGAAATGAAAGATAACGTCTATATGGAATACACAGAAACCGTCCATTACAAAAACGTTTCTGGTGTCCAGGCGAATTGCTCTGATTGCCATGTACCGCGCCCATGGATACACAAGGTTATCCGCAAAGTCAAAGCCTCCAATGAGCTTTACCATAAGGCCCTGGGAACCATTGATACTCGTGAAAAATTTATTAACGAACGATGGAGAATGGCTAATAAGGTCTGGGATAGCATGAAGGAAACAGATTCCCGCGAGTGCCGCAACTGTCACGCATTTGGCACTATGGAGCTGGAGGAGCAGGACAAGTCAGCACGCAAGAAACATATTAAGGCACAGGAAGAAGGAGAAACCTGTATTGATTGTCATAAAGGCATTGCCCATGAAATGCCCGATGAACCAGAAGACATGGCAGAGGCCGAAGAATAACCATCAAACAGGAAAAAAGCCTTTGCTCGGATTCCTATTATGTCCTGGCCCACAATCTTGTGACTACCGGGGCATTGGGAATACGAGCAAAATGGCTCAATTAACCACAGGCACTATTAGACATCGATCGGGGAACACTGACTACAATCCAAAGTGATTTGGATGTTGACTCCCGCACCACGCCCGGCAGTTAACGTGCTTTGTGTGATTTGTAGATTACTTTCCTATACCACTTTACGCATAAAACATATCCCGATACATACCTTCAGCCCAGGCAAGTCCAGCCTGCCCGGCACGGCTATCCCATTGATCCATCAGGTGCGTGCGGTCAAATGCGAAAGTTTTTTCTCTCTCATCAAATTGATAAAAAGCAATAATACTCATTGATTCCAGTGGATCGATCTTAACGCCTGAGAAACACATGGTTTGAGGGCTACGCCAGGGGATTTCTTTTCCATTGGCATGGGCAACAATAACCTCTGCCACATACTTCGCCTCCGAGTGCGCAGTATTGCCACTTTTTGAAAATGGCTGTGACCTGGAATCACCTGTTACATAAACATGCTCATCATCTACCAGGTGGTATTTAAATCGATCAATAGCGGCTTCTTTCTGCGAACTGTTTTTATCAGTTAAGCCAAACCGTTCAATAATGGCAGCGGCTCTGACTGGCGGATAAATGATCGCATCATCAAAACCATAGCTATCAAAATCGGTTTCAATTTCCTTGTCCTGAAGATTAACTCCATTGATTTCAGTGCTTGGCTCATACTGGATGTAATCCGAGTAATATTCTTCAAACGCCCTGGTAAAACCTTCTGCTTTAATCCGTATACCCGGATTCATGTCCAGCAATAAGATCTTACCCCGTATGTTGCGTTTTTTAAGTATCGCTGCAGCCATACAAGCCCGTTCATAAGGGGCCGCGATACAGCGGTAATTTCCACTGGGCACCGTCAAAGCCAGCGTACCGCCCTTGAAATTATGCACCTTATGTTTGATCGAAATAATTTCTGAGGCATCGTTAAAACCCGCGGGATAATTCATCCGCAGGGCATATTCGTCCTCCGGATTATCGATACCGATTCGGTTATAGTCATAATCAATCCCCGGAGCTAATACGAGATAATCGTACTTGATACTACCCATTGTCGTAATCAGTACTTTGCTCGTCCTATCCAGCTCCAGTGCAACAGTATTCAAAAACAGGTAATTATTCTTTTGTGCGGCTTCTACGTAGCTATGTGTTAAAAAGTCCAGATTTACCTGATCAGCCATCCATACATTACTGATTGGACATGAAACAAACTGTTCATTCTTATCCAGCAACACAACATCAAATTTGGGGTGATATTTTTTTAAGTATTTCGCCATGGTCAGGCCTGACCAGCCACCGCCAACAATCACCACGCGTGGACCCCTGGGCTTCGGCAAGGCTGCTGGCGAAGAAAACTTTCCTCCTATCGCCGGACTTGAAGGCAGACCTTCAGCATTAACCTGACTACTAAGTGTTGCCGTCAGCGCAGCAGATGCTGAAGTTTGCAGGAACCTCCGGCGGTTAATCTTTTTAGTCATGGAAAACGCCTGTAATAAATAATCTGTTTATCTTTATTTTATAAACCTGGTACGTTTATCTTCAGGTATCGGAATATATGAAACATAATTGATAATGAGTTGTAATTGATCGTCGCCAAGTTGACTAATCACCTTTTGCATCGGAGCATTGACAGCCCTTAAGCCCCGTTTCATATAGTCAATCTGGCGAATAACATAAGGATAATGCTGGCCATGTAATTTTGGCGCTAGCTGATCATTGTTTCCTTCCCCATTACGTCCATGACAACTGGAACAATGACGACCATAAAGTTTTTTACCCGCTTTATATTCTTTGGTGCTTTTGGCCCACGGGCCTTTTTTATGTCGCGAACTCATTGGTAGCGTTGAGATATAAGTTACAACATCAGCTAATGACTGATAACCCCCTATCGTGCGCTCCTGCACAAAAGGGTACATGGTCGGGTTTTCCCCGACGCCACTGCGAATATCCAGCAACTGCTGAATTAGTACGTTTTCATGCTGGCCGGCGATTTGTGGGTAGGTGCCGTCACGACTACCCCAACCTTCTGGTAAATGACACGATGCACATGTCTCATAGATACGCTGCCCATTACGAAGATCCGGTTCAAATGATAGTTTGATCACTACAGGATCAGCGACTACTGACACACTGAATAATGACAGTAGCATTGCTGAATGTAAGGTGAAATGTTTTATTAAATATCTGTACGTCATCTTCATCATTTAGAAAACAATTTAATCAACTGGCGCGGGTAAATTTGCATTTCAACGCCCTTATACGCATCAAGTAAGGATTCATGATACACGTATATTTGTATAGACGTACTTATGTGCTCTAGTAAAAACTAGTCACATCATATCAGCACTATAGTTCATCAATACCAGTCATAGTAAAAGAACATATGTAATAGATTTGTAATATTAGCAAACTATAATATACTGACTTGTAGGAGACTTAATTACTACCGCAATGCACATGAATGATATTATTTTAAATTTGGCACTCATTGGCGCTGTCGCGATTGGTGTTTTTATTGTGTATTACGTATGCACGAATTACATCTGCACTGATTACTAACCGTCCCTGCCTGTTCCTGAAATTCAGGTTCTGCATAAAGCACGCTATGCAATCCTCTTGCGTAAGGCTTTAAATAATAATCCGTAATGCAATATAGGGCACGATATTCAGCATAAATATCGCAATTTTATAAGCAGCCATGGCTTTATAATGAAAGCTATTAAGTTCCTCTGTTGATATCTTGAACCAACGTGAATGCACACGAAACACCCAGTCTCTTGCCAGGACAATGAATGCAAACCACCACATCAAGATCGAAAAGTTAATTACTGAACACCAGAGGAAGAAATCCGTTAGCTGTTCTATGCTCACGCCTCACTCCCAATAGCCTGAGTAACCATTCTGACATCTCTTTGTGGGTAAGGAATCGTAATACCCGCCTTTTTAAAACCTTTCCAGATCGCAAGATTAATATCTGAACGTACACCATTGACACCTGCTTCCGGATCCTCAATCCAGACACGGGCTTCCATGTTCATACCATTATCACCAAAGTCCAAAAGTCGAACTGCGATTTCTGGTTCACTTAATACCCGAGGGTGATTACAGGCTTCTTTCATTATATTCATCGCTTCTTCCGGATCATCCTTGTAACTGATTTGAACCTTGATTTTGACCCGAACAGCTTTGTCGCTATGGCTCCAGCTAGTCACCTCAGAGGTAATCAAATTTTCATTGGGAATCAGTGTCTCTACCCCATCCCTGTCCCTGACAACAATATTACGGGCACGTAATTCCTGCACCCATCCAAAGCGATCACCAATGGTTATCACATCACCTGGCCTAATCGAACGGTCATAAAGCAGGATCATGCCGCTAACAAAATTGCTCGCAATACGCTGAAGACCAAGACCAAGACCAACACCCAATGCGCCGCCAAATACTGTTAACGCCGTCAGGTCGACACCCACGCTATTTAGCGCAATCAAGACAGCCAATGCCAACAGGATAATCTTGATTGTCTTGCTGAGTGCCAGCCGCATGCTGATACCCAGGTAACGCGAATTCATAACACGACGCTCTATGACACGCGACAACCATGAAGCAAACACGAGGAATATAACGATAGATACAGAAACTTTAATGACATCAAGTATTGAAACTCGTTTATCGCCAACCGATATCGCCAGATCATCCAGTAACGCAATAATATCCGGCAAGACTCCCAGTAAATGCAGAACAACAATCAGCCATATACTGGTGCTGATAATATTTTCCCATGCGCGAATTAATGGACTTGGCGTGTAAGCACGACGCAACAAGAATACAGCGATTCTTATAAACGCCAGTGATAATAACAAGGGAACAAAAATATCAAACAACCAGACTTGTGATCCTGTACTGGTTAATATGCCTTTAAACAATATCACTATCAGTAACATCGTCAGTGGCAATATGACACGTTGCGAACCTCGCATAGCAATGCTTTTAACCGTTGCCTTGCCTTCTTCACCCAACGTATCAGCAACCCATTGCCGTAACCTACGATCCAGCCACAGCGCAATAACTAACGCGACTGCTATCAAAGAAAACTGCAACAAGCTGGATGGTGACATCAATATCGTCAACCAGGCCGTTAACTTATCCATCAGGACTGAAAAGTGGGCTACAAAGTTCTGCATAGCATGACTTTATCATTATTTAAATCAGAATTAGTCATTACATTCCAAAGAAAAAACAGCCCTTACCATGAGCGCGATAAGCATTTTTCATGCACAATACATAACGAGGGATCATGAGCGAACATATTCTATATACTGTCCTGGCCCTGCTCGGGATGTCGATTATGATGGTGATCGTGCTGAAGCGATTCAGCTTGCCACCTATTCTCGCTTATTTAATCGTCGGCATAGCCGTCGGGCCTCATGCCATTGGCCTGGTTGAGAACGAACATTCCATCCACCTTATCGCTGAACTTGGCGTTGTTTTCCTGTTGTTTTCAATCGGCCTGGAGTTTTCCTTTGCGCAGTTAATCGCCATGAAGAAAGCCGTGCTGGGTCTCGGTATAACGCAGGTTGTATTAACCACCGTGGCTGGCATGGGCGTCGCCCATGCACTGGGGATCAGCTGGGAGGGCTCCATCGTTGTCGGGGGCGCAATAGCATTATCATCTACTGCTATCGTCGCCAAGCAACTGACCGAACAACTGGAAATGCAATCCCGTCATGGCCGATTGGCATTAGGGGCATTGTTATTTCAGGATATTGCCGTTGTCCCCTTTCTGGTCATCATTCCGATTCTTGCTGGCGGTGAGACCGATATGACAAACGAGTTGACGTTTGCACTGGCAAAGGCCGTGGCCGCTTTCATTATCATGAGCGCCCTGGGTCGCTGGGTCTTACGCCCCATATTCCACACCGTTGCCTCGGCACATTCTGCTGAACTCTTTACACTGACCGTCATCTTTATTGCCCTGATGGCAGGTGCTATTACTCACATGCTTGGATTGTCTGCCGTTATGGGTGCCTTCCTGGCCGGCATTATGTTGGGAGAATCGGAGTACCGCCATCAGATTGAAATCGACATCCGGCCTTTTCGGGATGTTTTCATGGGCTTATTCTTCATCTCTATCGGCATACAACTGGATGTCGCCATGTTGCCCGACGTCTGGTCCCAGGCCCTGTTGCTTCTAACCGCCCTGGTAGTCGGCAAGGGATTACTCGTCATGTTAATCAGCAAAGTCATGGGGTATGAAAATGCTGTCGCCATCCGGACGGGGCTGGTACTCGCACAAGGTGGCGAATTCGGATTTGCCTTACTGGCATTAGCGCTGAATCGTGAATTAATTTCTGCAGCTGATAGCCAGGCCATACTTGCCGCCATTATTGTCAGTATGATTATTGCGCCCATACTGATCAGAGAGAACGGCAATATCGCCAAACAGTTTTATGGTCGCACCTATCTGAAACAACGCCATCTGCGTGCAAAAAATATCTTCCATGCTGCGAGAGAACTGGATAATCATGTCATCATTATCGGCTACGGACGTATTGGACAAAACATGGCTTCCTTCCTGCGCCAGGAGGCCATTGAATATGTCGGCCTTGACCTGGACCCTGTCATCGTACGCGAAGCCTACGAAGTCGGCGAACGTGTTTATTATGGTGATGCGACGCATGTCTCAATGTTGCGAGCCGCAGGTGTTAAACGTGCACGGGCTTTAATCATCACCACACCAGATTCACGTGTAGCAGCCCGGGTCATTGAAGTAACCCGTAGTCGTAATCAGGAGTTGCCCATCATCGTTCGCACAGAAAACGACCTGCATCTGGATGACCTTGAACAGGCGGGTGCCACACGTGTCGTCCCCGAACAACTGGAATCCAGCATGATGCTTGCCACTCATCTACTGGAAGTACTGGATGTGCCAAACGAAGAAATTCTACACCTCATCGAAAAAACCCGAGCTGATCATTACTACAATCTTCGTGGCTATTTCCACGGCGAGCAACCTGAAAGTGTTGAAGATATTGCTGATGATGATTACCGTCGTCATACGGTCGTTCTGGCACCCGGTTGCCAAACCATCGGCAAAACCATTGACGAACTTCATCTGTGTGAGATGGGCGTCAATATATTATCGGTTCGTCGTGGCAACATCCGCGGTGATATACCAGATATCGGGATGGAACTTAAACAGGGAGATGCTCTCTTACTTGAAGGTGGTGCGGAAGAGCTGGAGCATGCCGAAGAAATTATATTACGTGGAAACTGATCGTCTATTTTACTGTCCGACTGATAAACGCGATCAATACAAGACACTATGAAGACCAACAAGCTCATACTAATTATCGCCATCATCATCGTGGCCGCCCTGTTTTTTCTACTCGACCTTGGTCAATACCTCAGTCTTGATTACCTAAAATCACAACAGCAACAGCTTGATAGCTGGTACCAGGACAACCCTGCCCTGTTAATTGGCGGCTACTTCATTATCTATATTGTTATAACAGGGCTTTCGTTACCTGGCGCTGCGGTACTCACCTTGATCGGCGGCGCCATCTTTGGACTTGTAACTGGCGTCATCATCATCTCATTTGCATCAACCATCGGTGCCACGCTGGCCTTTCTGGTATCTCGTTATTTACTGCAGGACATGGTGCAAGATCGATTTGGCAGCAATCTTAAAACGATTAACGAGGGAGTAAGAAAGGACGGTGCTTTTTACCTGTTTGCCCTACGACTGGTGCCCGCTTTTCCATTCTTTATGATCAACCTGCTGATGGGACTTACACCCATCAAGGTATGGACTTTTTACTGGGTTAGCCAGGTGGGCATGCTTGCGGGTACTGTTGTGTATGTCTATACAGGCACACAACTGGGCCAGATAGACTCACTCAGTGGGATCATTTCTCCACAACTGATATTTGCATTTGCTTTACTGGGACTCTTTCCGCTGATCGCCAGAAAGATACTGGATACTATTAAGGCGGGGCGAGTTTATAAAGGCTGGCAAAAACCCACAAAGTTCGACACCAATCTGGTGGTTATTGGCGCAG
>Ga0126335_1000366_pt1 | contig 21460 bp, 15 predicted proteins | sample OlaspJWI45metaG_FD_108409 | JGI IMG/M metagenome (GOLD analysis project Ga0126335, IMG submission 108409) | Marine gutless worms symbiont microbial communities from Oahu, Hawaii - Olavius sp. 1 OAHU.JWI-45 metaG | ecosystem: Host-associated > Annelida > Digestive system > Unclassified | place... | reverse complement strand
GCCCGGCGCCGGGCCATTCTGGTTCGGCGTGATTTACTGCGCATGGTCTACATGGTTGCCGGCATTCTCATCTTTAAGCAAGTCCTGATGGACAGCCATGCGGCCCGGGCGCTCAGCGAAGAGCTCATACGCTGGAGCATTCCGCTCTTCTCGATTGCAATCATACTGCCGATGCTCGTCGGGGTGGTAACCGGTCTGACAATTGCATTTGTGGGCACGACCTTTCCGATTCTCATATCCCTGATCCAGGCGCTGGGGCAGACGGAGCTGATGCTGGCATATATGATGCTGGCCATGGTGAGCGGATTCGTGGGGGTCCTTTTCTCGCCCCTGCACCTGTGCCTGATGCTTTCCAATGAATTCTTCAAAACATCTCTGCCGGCGGTCTATCGGTACCTTTTGCCGCCCTGTGCCGGACTCCTGGTTGCGGCATGCGTGTATTTTCTGGTCTTGCGCATATAACGCTGCGCCATGCCGCTCAATCACGGCCCCACCTGACGCATCTCACGACCCGGACACCGGCTGCTTCCATCTGGCGGACGGCGGATGCCACGCCGGACAATCCGTCATATTGTTGTGCGGGAAAATAGTTGGCACCACGCGCACCGGACAGGCTCATATCGACAACGATCTGGAGCTCCTGGGAATCAAAAACAGCCCGGGTTTCTATGGCAGAAGCCCGCACGCAACTGTTCAAGGTACATCCGCCGATAACCAGCCAACGCTTGCCGGCGTCGATGCAACGTGCGACCCATTGCTTGTACCCGTTGGTGGGTGGAAAGAGAATCGAATTGCCGGGTTTGATAAAATACGGCTGTTTGGGGTCGACATATTTTTTTACGCGCTCATCCCAATTATAACTATCGGGTGGAAACGGGCATCGGCTGAACATGATCTCCACCCCGCCAGAATGGTTGTATAAAAATTTTGCACAGTTATTAAATGCCATTACGATCGGCTTTACATCCCCGATCGCCCCGGGGCCAATCGATTTCATCCAGGCACCTTCGGTAAAGGCGCTCTGCGGATCGATAATCAGCATGGCCGCACCGGCAGTTGAGATATGGCAGGTTCCAAGAGATTTGAGCAAACTCATGTAATTGCCAGTAATTTCGGATCCACCAACTCGATCCAGAAAGGCTGCCATTTTTCCTTCAAAGTCTCGCGCCGATTGGGCTGCCAGTTCCCCCGGCCGGTTGTCATGGACATCATCGGGCCGGTCTGAGGGCTGCAAATCGGTCTGTTGCCGGAACCGGGCGATATAACGATGGGTGCTTAGCAAGACGCTGCCATAAGGACCCATGGGATCATCAAATATCTGCTGTGCAATGGTAATAAATTTTTTTTTGGTCAGGGGCTCTGGTGTGGCGAGAAGATCGAGCAAGGCGAAAAAAGGCGCCTCGCGCCAGTGCCAACTGAGCCGCCGTGCGGCTGTATGCAGTTCTGACCTCGACAGCAGACCGTCACGGTCCAGATCAAGCAGATCAAAAAGGTCAACCATCTTGTCGTGATAGGGTAAGGGTTAAAGACTGGGGTATAGAGAAAGAGACCGAGCCCGGAGCACACGGCTTTTAGATCTAATAAAAAAGGGGCACGTGCGATCACTGTCGCACGCACCCCGTTGGTGGACTGTTATATGGTCGGGGATTCAATGGTTATGGAATTTGTGTCTGGCGGCGGTGGCTTGGTGCCGCCGCAACCACCAGAACCGGCTAGTGCAGAACCGGCATAACTGAATCCGATCCCAAGCACAAGCGTGATGATCAGCAAGTATTTTTTAACGTTCATGAACAAGTCCTTTCGCAAAAATTCTTCGCTTCAATAATTGAAGCATTAAGAAATTAAGTAATTACCCTGCCGCTGGTTGTCAAGTTCACCGCCTGATTGCCCTGCTCCACCGGAATCACGCCCCCAGTTTGCCCGGCCAGAGTTGAGACGCTATGAAGCCAGGCATTGATTTGTTCGGTACCTGTTTTATGATACGTGATAGTGAACCGGGCAAGTATCCGGATTGTGCAGCAACAACGGTAATGAAAAATTTTCTATACAATAAAATCGGAAAACCGATCCTCAACTTGCTCAAACAGGGCATCTCGCCCGAAAAGCTTTCGCTGAGCATGGCCCTGGGCGCCGTTATCGGCATATTCCCCATACTGGGTTCCACAACCCTTATTTGCACTGCCATAGCCCTTATTTTGCGCCTGAACCTGCCGGCTATTCAACTGTCCAATTACCTGGTCTATCCGCTGCAAATCGTCTTGATTATCCCGTTTATCAGCCTGGGCGCATTCATATTTCAGGTAGATCCGCCGCCGCTGTCGGTACAGGAATTAACAGCGCTGTTCCAACAGGATTTTTGGGGAACGATCGCCTCTTTCTTTGACTCAATCATGCGCGCAATTGTGGCCTGGTTTCTCGTGTGTGCACCATTATCCGCGGTTCTTTATTTCGGACTGATGCCGATATTCAGAAAATTCAGGTTCGCGCATGCCGGCCCTCGGACCTGATTTTTATTAGATTTGTCATTGGGGATTGGCTCACTTTCGATAAACATCGGAGGACGACATGCAAAGCAAGGAGATTAAACGTCTGCGAATACAGAATGCTCTGTGGGGACTTTTCATCGGTGACGCCCTGGCCATGCCGGCACACTGGTTTTACAACCCCGACAATATAAAAAAGACCTTCGAGGGCGGCGTCCGCGGCTACGCGGCCGCCCCCCACCCCCATCCGGAGAGCTTTATGGTCGGCATGGGCTACCATCCGGATGTGAAAACCGCGCAACAGATTGGAAGGCCTTACGACATCCTGCACGGCCATGCCCGTTTTTACAACACCAGTTACAGCAAGCTGGAAATCCGATCGATCGAACGCGAGGGAGAACACGGCAACGCCACACCCGCACTGGAAGAGCGCTACCATTATCACCACGGATTGAAAACCGGGGAAAATACGCTCGGGGCACAACTTGTCAGGGTATTGCTGCGGTCGGTCATCGCCAATGGACGCTATGACCCCGACAAGTTTCTGAAAGGTTTTGCGACGCATCTGACCACGCCGGGTATTAATCAGGACCCGTATACCGAAATCTACATTCGCAGCTGGTTCGAAAACTATGCCAGAGGCCTGCCACCCCGTGTCTGTGCCGCTTTCCAGCGGGATATCTGGTCTATTGGAAGCCACGGCGGGGTGATCCGACCGCTGGTGGTGGCGATGCTTGCCCAAAGCGCCTACCAGGGGTTTGGCTTTGCAATTGAGCACCAGAACCTGACCCACCGCTCGGAAAACAACGTCGCCGCCCTCGGGATCCTGGTACCCTTGCTCAACGATCTCATGGGCGCGATGGATCCTGAAGCGGCCATTTTATCCCACAGCAGGCATGTCCGCACGCCGCAGATATCCGGAAAAGACCTGTTCGCCGCCTACCGCGATCACAAGGGTCCCGGCAATATCCCCCCCGCCGACATGTGGCAACTCCACACCGGTCTCAAAGAAAAATCCTTCGATGTGGAACAACTCGTTAACACGGGCACCGAAGCCGACGTGACGCGCCAGTTATTTGCCAGTGCCTGTTATCCCGAACATGGACTGCCGCTGCTCTTATACCTGGCCCGCAACTATCGTTTTGATGTCGAATCTGCTCTGCTGGCCAATACCAATGCCGGCGGGGACAACGTGCACCGCGGCATGGTCCTGGGTCTTGTCCTGGGCGCCGCCAACGACACGCTGCCCGAGCATCTGGTGACCGGTCTGGCCGCCCATGCGGAAATCAAAAATGAAATCGAAGGGTTTGCTGAGATTGCCCTGCAGGCCAACGGCCTTTGAAAGTCGAGATCTATTATGCGCTTGAAAGCCATTCAACGAACCTGTAGTCTCTAACTTGAAATACCTGACCTGGGCGTTTCCATGCTCTGAACTCCGAACTTTTTCCATAACTGTTCAGGCTTGCTTTTCAACTGGCGTAGGGTCTATCTAAACGGAACACATTTTTGACAGATACTATAACCCGCTGACCTCCACCCAACCCGGGCTCATCGGACCGAACCTTCAGGACGAAAGGAGGCATGGTCATGGAATACAGTTTTCAACCCTATCTGGCGGCCGTTCAAACAAACTGGTATCGTGACGATCCGCTGCTCGGACAGCTACTGTCGCACTATGCCGGCGACCCTGACGCTGAAACCGACAATGCCCTCAACCGGTGGGGAGAAACCGTTGCCGGTCCCCTGCGCATGTTGGCGGAAGCCTCGGCCCGACCGGAATCCAGGCCCCGGCTGCGCCATTTCGATGCTCACAACCGGCGCGTCGACCAGGTCATTTTACCTGAGTCGACGCTGGAAGCACTGCGAGAGATCGGCGGGCGACAGCGTCTGAGCGCGGTTCACCACGATCCGTTCGTTTTTTACACCCATACCTACCTGTACGCCCAGAATGACGAAACCGGCGTTGGCTGCGCGATGGCCTGTACCGACGGCATGGTTCGCGCCCTTGAAGCGCTGGGCGATCGAGACGAGCATCGCCTGGCCGTTGCCGCAATCCGAGGCTCGACCGCTGCACATGTCTGCCACGGCGCCCAGTTTGTCACTGAAATCCAGGGCGGTTCGGATGTTCCGGCCAATGATCTGGACGCCCTGCCCGAAGGAGACACGTATCGCCTGCACGGACCGAAATGGTTTTGTTCCAACATCAATGCCGACTATTTTCTTGTGACCGCGCGTCCCCGCGGAGCCCCGGACGGCAGCCGCGGCGTGGGCCTGTTTCTGGTTCCGGCCTATCTGGAAGGAAACGACTGGCAGCGCAACGGTTATACCATCGACCGGCTCAAAGAAAAACTCGGCACCCGGGAACTGGCCACCGCCGAAGTCAGCTTCAACGGCGCCCGGGCCTATCCTGTGGGACCCCTGGATAAAGGTGTTTCCAATGTGCTCAAGTATGTCCTGGTCACATCCCGGTTCTACTGCGTTCTCACTGCGGTGGCTTTCCTGCGTCAGGCCGAAAGAGTCATCAATGCTTACACCGAATTTCGCACGGCTTTCGGCCGCAAACTGGTTGAGTTTCCGCTGGTCCGCGAGACGCTGTCCAAGATCCGCTCGGTCCGCGCAACCTACCTTGCCGTTGTCTTCGAGCTGCTGCAATGGTGGGAAAAATCACAAAAAAACGAACAGCCCGCGACCGGCGACTTTCGAATCATGATGAGCCTGTCCAAAGCCGTCATCACCGCGCAAACGACCCATTATCTCCACGAAGCCATGATGCTTCTGGGCGGAAACGGTATCGAAGAGTGCTTCTCGCCGCTTCCGCGTCTTTACCGCGATGGGGTTATCCTCGAAACATGGGAAGGCCCGCACAATGTGCTTTTCACGCAGGCACTGCGGGACATGCAGCGCTTTGAAATCGATCCGGCCGCATTTGTCAGTCGGATCGCCGGTGAGAAACGCACCGACCTTTCAAAAAAACTGGAAAAAATGCTCGCCATGGCCGACGATCCGGAAACGACCTTAGCATTTGCTGCCCTGGCAAATCCGCTGGTGGAGGCCTTTGGCGAAAGACTGCTGTCCGAAAGCAATGTTCGCTAAACCATCTTTATCCAGACGAGGGAGAAAAAATGCGAATCAACGGATCTGTGGCGGTCGTTAGCGGTGGTGCGTCGGGCCTGGGTGAGGCCTGTGTCCGCAAACTGGTCGCCGGCGAGGCAAAGGTGGCCGTATTGGATGTGGATGCGCCAAAAGGTCACCATCTGGTTTCGGAATTGGGAGATGCGGCCGTATTTTTTCAAACCGACGTGGCGGACGGGCCATCGGTTCAGGCAGCCGTGGATGGCACCGTCAAGCACTTTGGCGCCATCCAGGTTGCCGTCAACTGTGCCGGGGTGGGCATCCCCATGAAAGTCATCGGCCAGGAGGGACCCATGCCCATCGAAGCATTCATTCAGACAGTACAGATCAACCTGGTGGGCACCGTCAATGTGATACGCCTGACCGCCGAAAAGATGCTGGCCAACCGCCCCAATACCGATGGTGAAAAAGGGGTGGTCATCAATACCGCCTCAGCGGCGGCCTTTGAAGGCCAGATCGGTCAGGCCGCTTATGCGGCTTCCAAGGCCGGCATTGTCGGCATGACGCTGCCAATCGCACGGGAGTTTGCCGAATACGGCATCCGGGTGATGACCATTGCACCGGGACTTTTTTTGACGCCGATGTTGGAAGCACTTCCGGAAAAGGCCAGGGAAGCACTCTCGCAAATGATGCCCTTTCCCAAAAGACTGGGGCATCCACAGGAATTTGCCATGCTGGTCGGCCAGATCATCGAAAATCCCATGCTCAACGGTGAGACCATCCGTTTGGATGCGGCCCTCAGACTGGCTGCCCGGTGATCATAGGGTCTGCTCGCGGGCGTGATTTTAAATAATCTGAAAAGTGGGTCACATGCTCGACGATGTATACATAATCGGCGCCTACTCGACGCAGTTTAAAAAGTGGCCCGAAAAGACGCTCAAAGACCTCACCCGGGATGCCTGCCTGGGCGTGTTACAGGACGCTGCAATGGCAGACGGCGGTGCCGTAAACAGCATATATTTTTCAAACAGTGGCATGGGGCTTCTCTGGGATCAGGACCTGGTGCGTGGGCATTGCATGCTTGCACCCCTGGTGGAAGACAAGGTATTACCCGAACGGATCCCGATTTTTAATGTGGAGGGCGCCTGCGCGGGCGGTTCCATGGCATTTCATCTGGCCTGGAAAGATGTATTGAGCGGTGTTCACGATGTGTCCATGGCCCTGGGCATGGACAAGTTCTATCTGGACGACATGCAAAAGGTCATCGCGGCCTTCGAACATGGAATCGACCGGGCCGACAAAGCGCGCCTGAAAGCTGAGTACCAGGCTGTAGCCGAAGAATGTGGCCGCAAATTCGAACAGCAACCGGGCCACACCCTGTTTATGGACACGTACGCCATGCAGGCCTGCTGGCACATGTGGAAGTGGGGGACCACCCGGCATCAGATTGCTGCCGCCGCATCTAAAAACCACTTTCACGGCTCTCTCAATCCAAAGGCCCAATACCGTTTTGAAGTACCCGTGGATAAAGTTCTTTCCGATTATTGGGTCAGCTATCCGCTGACGCGCAGCATGTGCGCGCCCATTGGCGACGGGGCTGCCGCGGCCATTTTGTGCTCGGAAAAATTCCTGAAAAGTCTGCCCGCGGCCGTACGCCAAAGATCTGTGAAGGTCCGCGCCAGTGTTATTTCCAGCGGCAAACACCGGCCTGTCGCCGAGCCAGGCCTGTCCCGATGGGCCGCCGAACGGGCATACCGGATGGCCGGTATCGGCCCTGAAGACATCGATGTGGCCGAAGTGCACGACGCAACCGCCTTTTGCGAAATCTATCAGGCCGAAATGATGGGTTTCTGTCCAATCGGCCAGGGCGGGCCCTTCGTGGCGTCCGGGGCAACGGGGCTGGATGGGAAAATGCCGATCAACACATCCGGCGGGCTTATTTCCAAAGGACACCCCATCGGTGCTACCGGACTGTCCATGATTTATGAAATCACCACGCAACTGCGCAGTGAAGCCGGAGAGCGGCAGGTGCACAATGCGCATATCGGTCTTGTGGAAAACGGCGGCGGGGTCATATCCGTTGAAGAGATGGCCTGCGGCGTGACCATTCTCGACAGCGGTTAGCCGCCGCCTGGATGGCCATCTAAAAATCGGTGACTGCAAATTGCATTGCTCCGGCTGGCTATCTTAATCAAAAGCCTTGATTGAGTGACCACCGTCTGTGAGACGGTGGGTTCGTTGGTCGGTTTAAACCGACTGAAGGTTAATGGGATATCATCTAATTCGTGACAGGCCTGCCGCGCCATCTTGTCCCGTCGTCGTGCGGGGTCGTCGTGTGGGGTCGCAGTCCGAAGGGCGAAGCCTGGTTCGTGGCCATTACAAGGAGTCTATCGTGACTAAAAAAAAAGAGCCCCGGACAGCGGCTCAATGGTTCGAACAGGGCCGAAAATGTTTCCACAAGCCCGATGGACTTGGAGCGGTCAAAGCCTTTGAGGAGGTCATAGAGATAGACCCGGCCTATCGCCATCCGGACGGTGACACACCTTATTTTTATCTGGGTAAAATCCACGAAGTCGAAGGCCGCCTGGATACGGCCATCATTCACTACTCCCGCGCGCTGGCCCTAAATCAGTATGATGAGGAAAGCCTGATCGGCAGGGGAAGCTGCTATACGGTCACCCGGCAACACGAAGCGGCCGTCGCGGATTTTACCAAACTCCTGCAGATGCCGGATCATCTGCTCAAGGTCCCACGCAAGCACCTGTACTCCGCTATTGCCGAAAACTACCGTCAGATGGCGGATTGGGGGAAAGCTTTTTTCTGGGCCCAAAAAGCCCATGCCGCCGACCCGGACAATCAGCGCCACCAAGAGCTGTTGAAAACGATCACCGCAAAACTCGGTGACACCTGAAGGAAAGACCACATTTCCGCCTGAAATCAGATTTTGAGTCATTTCACACCACCCCCTGGGTCAAATTACTCGGATGCAATCGTTAGTCAACCCGGTTTAAACAACAGGATATATGGACCGCCGGTCGCATTGGGAAAATAACAGCTGATCAACAATGGCAGCATATTAAGACAGAAGAAATCGACTACCGCACGCTGTAACTGTCCAAAGGCGCGGCCACAGCCGCAGAAAGCAAAGCGGACGACGAACTGCTGCTCGGCCTGTGGACGCAGTTTGTAAAGTCTCTCACCAAAGGGGACCTGTCGACATCTGAAAAAAACTGCCCTGAGAATGTGCAGACCATCCCGATGGCATTCATCTAAACGTAACACATTTTTGACAACTACTATAACCCCGCCGGTTTGCACCGCGGCTGTCATCGTGCTATGTTCGGCTGAAATGCACGCATTCCACTTTGCCATGGTGTTCAGGCAACTTCAGGTTTCATTGCAGACTGGGACAAACAGAGGGGGGCATATGTTTAAAGATTATGAAAATATTCACGCCATGCTCGCAGAAACGGTTGCACGCCGCCGGGGGAAAACCGCTTACCGGTGGTTTGATGCCGCGGGAGGTCCGGAAACTGTCACCTGGGAAGCGTTTTACAGCCAGGTCCGCCAGGTGGCCCGAAGCCTTATCAGCATGGGTATCACCAGGGGCGACAAAATCGCCATCATCAGCTACAGCAATTATCAATGGGTACTGACCGATCTGGCGGCGGCCTGCATCGGAGCGGTCACGGTCGGAATTTACCAGACCCTTCTGGCCCAGGACTGCCGTCACATTATTCAACATTCCGACGCGGTCCTCTGTTTTGTTCAAGATCAGGCTCAGCTCGACAAACTGCAGACCATTCGCTCTGAAATCCCTGCCGTCCGCAAGGTGATCGTAATGACCGCGAACGCACCGGAAGACGACCGGGTCATGGGATTTGACGCTTTCATCGCCCAGGGTCGGTCGGTCACAGACGATACGGTGACTGAGATGACAACCGCCGTAGCGCCCGGCGATCTGGCCGCCATTGTCTACACTTCAGGCACGACCGGCATACCCAAAGGCGCCATGCTAACCCACGACAACCTGACTTTTACGGCCCAATCCGTTGAAAAAAGTGTGGTCTGGGAACAGGACGACGAAGTATTTCTCTTTTTACCCCTGGCGCATGTGTTCGCCCGCACCTGTGTCTACACAACCCTGCTGTCAGGCTGCACGCTGACTTTCTGCCGCAGCATGGATACCCTGGCCGAAGATTTAAAATCGGCACGGCCGCATTGGTTTCCAAGTGTTCCCCGCGTATTCGAAAAAGTGCAGGCCAAAATTCTGGCCGGAATCGAAGCCAAAGGCGGATTGGCCCTGAAGCTTTTCCGCCGGGCGCTGGCAGTCGGCTACCAGGTAAGTGATTTAAAGTTGAACCGGCAGCCTGTCCCGCCGGCCCTCGCATTTAAATACAGGCTGGCCACGCGGTTGGTTTTCAGTAAAATCCAGGCCGCCCTGGGCGGACATGTGCGCTGGTGTATCAGCGGTGCCGCGCCGCTGAATCCGGAAATCGGAAAGTTCTTTCACGCAGCCGGCATCCTGATACTGGAAGGGATCGGCATGACCGAAAACACTTCTTTTTCTAACCTGAACCGCTATGATGACTACCGTTTCGGTTGGGTCGGCCCCCCGGGTCCCGGCATCGAACATAAAGTGGCCGGGGACGGAGAGATACTTTTCCGAGGCCGTAACGTCATGCAAGGTTACTACAAGATGCCGGAAGAGACCGCCGCTACCATGACGGCCGACGGTTGGTTGAAAACCGGTGATCTTGGAGAAATCGATGCCAAGAATTTTTTACGCATCACCGGCCGGAAGAAAGAAATCCTGGTCACTTCGGGCGGCAAGAATATCTCTCCGGCAAACATCGAGGGCAAAATGGCCACATCCAGATACATCAATCAGGTTTGCGTCGTCGGCGACCGGCGCAACTTTCTGACAGCATTGATCTCCCTCGACCCGGATGCGATCACTGTTTATGCTGCCGAGAAAAAGATTCCATACAGTGCTGTCGAAGATCTCGACCGGCATCCGGCCATACTGGAATTGATCGAAAATGAAGTCAAGGCGGGAAACAAAAAACTGGCCTCATTTGAAACCATCAAGAAATTTTCTATTGTTTCGGAATTTACGATCGACAACGGTATGCTGACCCCGACGTTCAAAGTAAAAAAGAATATTGTTCTGGAAAGATACAAGGAACGCATCGAGGCAATGTATTGAGCAGTCGGGGAGTTTTTTAAGCAATCCCAGAGTCTGTGGGAATTAAGATCACCCGGATTTACCGCTTCTGGATAGCGTAGGAATGACGGTCATTGTAGCCCAAAACTCTCCGACCCCTGAATGTATTAGACTATGAAAACAATCGAGCAACTCAGGCAAAGACTGCGCAAACTGGATGAAGAAATCGCCGAAACGAAAAGAAGGCTCCCGGCACACTCGGTAAAGCCGCCGGTGATGATGGATCTGCTGGAACTCGAGGATGAATACGATTCAATTTTAAAGAAGATTGATCGAATGAATAAAAAAGAAAAATTAGGGCCTGACCGGCATATCGAAAAGAAGTAATCTTGATAGTCGTCTCTTTTTGTTCGTTCAGATCTTCTTCTGCCGTTGATAGATGCCGAAAGGCACGGGTAGACCGGGAGCAGGCATATGGATAAGTCGACCGGAATCATTACAGCAATAATAAATTCAATTAAACATTAATTACCAGATGCAGGTAAAAAGGGGTATATCGTGTTGGGAAGTGGATTACACAATGATCCACTAAAAGTATTACTTTGTCCCCAATAATTATTTTTCCTTTGACACAAATTTCAGGATTTATTAGTTCGGAAGTATTCACCTTACATTTTCAGATATGACTGTGGATCGGAATCTCTTGTTGGCGGTGATTTAAGCTTGATTCTTTTGATGCTGGAGCGGTTGTGCAATATTATCCGAATATAGTCGATAAAATCAACAATGCCATTCCCCTGCCCTGCTTACCGCACGTTTTATATAAAATAATTCACACGCTCAAGGTCCCCTCACACACACCGGCCGACATCACCCGCCTGGTGCAGATGGACCCCAGCCTGTCGCTGAAAATGTTACGCCTCAAAATAAATGACGGTTTCAATCGACGAGACCTTGACACCATCGGACAATCGATCACAGGGTTGGGCGCAGGTCATCTTAAAAACATGATCCTGACCACACTGGCCAGCCCGGTTTCCAATCCCCAATTCTGGGAATCGGGACACATTTTTAATCAATTCTGGCTTCATTCTTTGCGTTGTGCTATTCTTTCGGCTAATTTGGCTCAACACGTGCCCACGGTAAATCCTGATGATGCATACGTGGCCGGTCTTTTACACGATATTGGCAAACTGGTCCTGTGGACTAATTTCCGGAAAGACTACGAGCCCATTGTAAAAAAACCACTGGCGATCCATCAGATTGTGATGGCCGAAAGCACCCGGATCGGCACGAATCACTGCGAGACCGGATGCGCTCTTCTGAAAACGCTGAACCTCAATCCTTTAATTGGCGATGCCGTGCTGTACCACCACTGGCCGGCTAAAGATGTGGCCCATGCGCTCCCGGTTGTTAAAACAGTGTATGCCGCCAATATGATCGCCCATATTGGTGAAGGCGCCTATGATATCGACCTGTTCGAAATGCTGGGCATCGATCTGAAAAGGGGGCCGCTGAACAAAATTCTGGCAGCCACCGAAAGACAGCTCAACACGGCCTTAGGGGACCTGGAAACGTCGGTCGAGGGACTTAGCCAACCGGCCACACATGATACCATCGGGGGCAGCCACCCGGTACAAACACTCTTGGATCAATTTCGGGAAGTCTGCCTGATTCACTTTAGCGTTGATCAGATCAGAACGGATTCCGGGCCCGAAATTGCATTGAAGCAAATGCTTTTTTATCTGAAAGTATATTTTGACGTTTACACCGCGATCTTCTTTTATTACGATTCGAAAAGCAATCAGTTGTATGCAAAAGCAACCGAGTCCGATCACAGGCTCAGGGACATTGAGGGTGCGCGGCTTGCGCTTCAGGAAAATGGGAGCCTTGTGGCCAGATCACTGATTGATAAGAAAACGCTGGATTCATTTGGTTACCTGACCAATGACCGGGTTTCGATAGCCGATAGCCAGCTGATCGATCTAATGGGCACCGGCGGCATGATTTGTATTCCCCTGACCGTGGGGAGCCGGAGGATCGGGGTTATCTGTGCGGGTATCAACGAACCGCAGTTCCCGGGTCTCTGGAAACAGCAACCGATTATCGAGCAATTTTCCGAAAGGGCGGCCGCGTTGCTCTGGTCCATTTTTAAAGTAAAAGAGCAGGCGCCGGAAAAAATAGAAGTTGCTGCCCGAACCGACACCGGTTCAATTCGAAAAATCATTCATGAAGTCAACAATCCGATTGGCATCATTAAGAACTATTTGGATGTACTCGGAATGAAAATCGGTAAGAACAGCGGCGCCCAGGAAGAGCTTGCCATCATCCGCGAGGAAATTGAACGAATTCCCGGGATCATCGCCCAGATCAGCGGCAATGGCAGTGCCGGAGCAGGTGATGATATCGTCGACATCAATCATGTCATCGAAGATCTGGCCCGCCTCCTGCAAAAATCGGTTCTGGAACCGTCGAATATCACGCTGCATTTTCAACCGGCCCTGCTACTGCCGGATTTTACGGCAAACAGAAACAATCTGGTCCAGGTCTTCACGAACCTGCTCAAAAACTCGGTTGAAGCCATGCCGGATGGCGGCAACATAACCATCCGGACAGCATTCGTGATCGGGGATGAGTTCGGCCAGGGTGGAAAGATTGTTATCCATATCAGAGACGACGGCCCGGGCATATCGGAAGACATTTTGAAACACTTATTCGAGCCCGGATACAGTACCAAAGGCCCGGAACACTTTGGACTGGGTCTCTCGATCAGCCAGGAAATTCTCAATCGCTACGATGGCAGCCTTACCTGCACCAGCAGCGACCAGGGAACCACCTTCAAAATTTCTTTGCCGTACAGTGGCGAAGATTTTACCTGGTCAATGGAGTAAAACATGGAGAAACGCCCGGTAGTGTTTGTTGTGGATGATGAGAAACGGATGTGTGCCAGCCTCAAAGGCGTGCTCGGACAACGCGGTTTTGAGGTTATAACCGCCTCCTCGGGCAAAAAAGCCCTTGCATCCATGGCAAAAACAGATGTCGATGTATACCTGCTGGACATCTGTATACCGGATCTGGATGGATTTTATCTGTTGGAAAAAATCTTTGCCCACAATCCTGCTGCAACCGTTGTGATGATGACCGGGGACGTATCGGTCGATTCGGCCGTAAAGGCCTTGCGCAAAGGCGCTTACGATTATTTGAAGAAACCGTTTGAACCCGAAGAGGTCGTTAAGACCATCCACAATGCCTGGCAGCAAAAACGCTTGCTCGAAAAAAACAAAGTTATCGAAAACCGGTTGAAAATTTCAGAGCGGCGCTTTCGATTTATGATCCACAATTCACCCGATATGGTGTATACCCTCGACCGGCAGGGACGGTTTACTTTCATCAACAATGCGGTCGAAAAACTGTTTGGCTACAAAACCGCCGACCTCATCGGAAAACCCTATCAGTCCATATTTTTTAAAGAAGACGCGCCTCAGGCCAGGTGGCGGTTCAACGAACGGCGCACCGGGAAACGGGCGACATCCGGATATGAACTGCGCCTGAAAACCGGTCCCCACAAAAAGGCCGAAAACTCTGAGCCCTCAGGGTATGCATTGGTCGAACTCAACGCTACCGGCGTTTACCGAAAGGCCAATGCAAACAACCGTAAGATAATGATTGGCACCTATGGTGTTGCCCGGGATATGACCATCAAAAAAGTGCTTGAAACCCAGCTTCTGCAGGCTAAAAAAATAGAGGCGCTCGGTAATCTGGCCGGCGGTATCGCCCACGATTTTAATAATCTGCTCATGGGAATTCAAGGTATTGTCTCCCTGTTGCTATACAAGATCGAACCGGGTGATCCGCACCAGGATCAAATCAGATTGATTGAGCAGTACGTAGAAGATGCCGCCGGACTGACGCGTCAGCTGTTGACCTTTGCCAAAGGCGGCACCCTGGAGATAAAACCAACCGATCTGAATGCGCTGATCAAAAAACAAACCCGGATGTTCGGCCGGATCCACAAGGCCATCGAAATCACCGAAAGACTGAAATTCGATCTGTCACCGATCGAGGCCGATCCATCCCAAATCGATCAGGTTCTGATGAACATCTATGTCAATTCCTGGCATGCCATGCCCGGCGGCGGCAAACTGCACGTCAAGACCGAGAATATTAACCTGACGGAAAAAGACGTACTGATTCGCTCGGCCCAACTCAGCCCCGGCCGCTATGTTAAAACCACCATCACCGATACCGGGGCCGGCATGGATGAAGATACGCTCCAGCGCATCTTCGATCCATTTTTCACGACCAAACAGATGGGCAAGGGCTCGGGCCTCGGATTGTACAGTTCCTACGGAATCATAAAAAACCATGGCGGTCATATCCAGATTGTCAGTAAAAAGAATGTGGGTACCGCCGTATCGATGTACCTGCCGGCAACCGACAAAAGAGTATTGGACAACGAGGCGCCCTCGTTTAAAAAGATCCTGGGACGCGAAACCGTGCTGCTGGTGGATGATGAAGAGAAAATACGCCAGGTATTCAAAGAAAGCCTGAAACTGCTCGGTTATTCGGTTATTGCGACCGACCGTGGCGAACAGGCCATCGAAATCTACCGTGAAAATTCTGAAAATATCGATATCATCATGCTGGATATGATCATGCCGGGCATGAGCGGCAAAGAAACGTATCTTGAATTGAGGAAGATCAATCCGCATTCACGGGTCTTGCTGGCCAGCGGTTACACGCTCGAAGGCGAAGAGAGTGAAATTATGCAGGATGGGCGCAACGGCTTCATCCAGAAACCATTCAAAATCGAAGAACTCTCCGCCAAAATCCGGGCCATGTTGGAAGCTGCCGACTGACCCGGGGTTATCACGCCTCAGAAAACGCCCAACGGTTGAAATATTCGGGCTAAAACGTTTCAGGTCCCACAGCTGGCGATCGAATCAAAGCGTGGCTGCAGCGACGCGGTTATCATTGACCCTGCGTGCCCGACTCGCCGGGTACCAACGGCAGTCCTTTCGATGGCGGCTAGTGCATGATTTTCAAATGTGTGTGCTTAGTCAATTCGCTGCTAAACAAGAGGTCCCGTACAGCCATGAACCATCGGAAAATTATCTCGATTCTTCTGACCGCGGCATATGTTTTGATCGCCGGATGTGCTGCGAACCAGGCTGCCGGGGATAACCATAAAGCCGGCCAACCCCCTGTAAAGTACTTGCGGGTGGGAGTTACAACCAATGCCCCGCCACTGATTTATCAGCATGAAGGCAAGATCGTGGGGCTGGAGGCCGACTTTGCGCGCCAATTTGCGCAATTTTTAGGCAAACCGGTCCGATTTGTCGAATTGAAATGGGACCGGCAGATTCCGACACTGCTCGATAACCGAATCGATATCATCATGTCCGGCATGACCATCACTGAAATGCGCATGGTACGAATAGCGTTCAGCGACCCTTACTTTCGAAGCGGTCAAATGGCCCTGATCCGTATCGAAGATGCCAGCCGGTTCCAGCTGGGAATCAGATCGATTGCTCAAAGCAAATCCATCGGCGTAATTAAAGATACAACCGGCCAGTTCTTTGTTGAAAAACAGTTATCGCATATCAAACGCGTTGCTTTCGAATCATCCGCGGACGCTGTCATGTCCTTGCAGAAAAAAAGAATCGACGTTTTCATTCACGATGCGCCAATTATATTGAATTTGGCCGCCAAGTTTGAAGCCGGGGGACTGATGGCAGTGAACGCCATGTTGACCGAGGAATATCTGGCGTGGGGTATACGCAAGGAAGATCGGGCGCTTCTGCAATCGGCCAATGCATTTCTGCAGAATCTGAAGGACCAAAAGCGTTTGTATCCGTTGGTCAAACGCTGGATTCCCCTCGCCCGGACAGGTAGGAACTAGAAAAAGGTGAACATCGAACATCGAACGTCCAACATCGAATATTGATGGTCGCGTAAAAAGTCAGAAATTACTCTATAGCGTCATTCCGGCGAAGGCCGGGCACGTAGTGAAGCTTTACCGCTATCCAGGAGCGTCTGATCCGAATGATCTATATTCCCACAGGTTCTAGAGCAGTTGTCATAAATACGTTCCGATTGAATTTGATTACCAACTGTGTAGGGGCGGGTTTTATACCCGCCCACAAAGCTTAGCTATAAACACCAACAGATTGTAACGGAATATAATTCTGAAAATCACTATATCATTGCTTAAAAAACTCCCCGAGCCCTGAAATAATTGACAGCGCGCAAGCGCTTCCACAACCCTGGCCCAGAACTGGCTACATATCGGATATTGACATGTCAGGCTCTTAAAAATAATCTTTACGAATGCCACTATTTTTCGCTGAAGCGCCAGGGCAGGCTCCGAACTCCGAACTCCGAACTCCGAACTTTTTTCATAATTGTTCCGGCTTGCTTTTCAACTGGCCTGCGATCTATCTAAACGGAACACATTTTTGACAACTACTATAATCAGTAGGTCGAATAGTAGTAATGTATAATCGCCCGGGCCAGTTCGGTGGCACGCGTGCCCAGCAAAGGGCCGTGCACCGACAGGACACTGATGCTAATGGCGTTTTCATCTTTCGGGGGTATCGCAAAAGCCGTCAACCAGTCATATTTGTAACGGTCCTTAGGATCATTAATGGTACCGGTTTTGGCGCCCAGCTCAAATCCTTTGAATGCTTTGTAACGGCGCAGTTGGCCAAATGCGGTTCGACTGGTGCCGTAACGGACGGTATCCTGCATAAGCAACTTTAACTGATCCGAGGCTTTCTGTCCGATGGGTGAATACAGGAGCATCGGACGGCCCCTGTAAAGGATGCGATCGGATTCGTCCAGGACAGCGGAAACAAGCCACGGTGCGGTCATATTTCCCTGATTGGCCACCGCAGAGCTGATCAGAGCCGCGTGCATGGGCGACATCCGCGTTCTTTTATTGAATCCCGAGGCAATTTCAGCCAACCCGTATTCATCTTCCGGAACCGAAATAAAACTGACATCCAGTGGCAGATCGAATGGAATGTCTCGATTGAAAAGGAACCGATGGGCATAAACAGCAATGGTCTCCTGACCCAGGTCATATATCCCGATCTTGCCGAAGACCGAATTGTTGGATATGGCGAACGCTTTTCGGAAACTGGTTCGGGTACTGTAACGCCCCCGGCTCTGTTTCAGCTGACTTTTATACAGCGTGTGCCGTCCACCCCTGAAGTACAGGGGTTTGTCAGGCGTAAATCCGGCCGCCTCCAGAGCAGCAGCCGATACGATCTTGAACAGACTGGCCGCCGGGAAATCCGCTTTAAGGCAAATATTGTCACTTCCGCCGTTGGTATCCCTGCTCGCCATGGCCAAAATGCGTCCGTCGGATGGATCCAGAACCACCACGGCAGCCTGCAATGTCCGCGAATGCCGGAGCAGGCGTTCGATGTAGGCCTGCAGTTTCGTCTGAACGGTGGTGGTGATTCGATACCGCTGTCCATCGTTTTCAAAATCAAATTGTTTTCCGGTAACAGAACCGTTTTGCATGGCCTGATCCATCATATTGGACAGGATCTGCCGGGACAGGCGCTGCGGGTTCGGTTCGCGCGGGTCCTGGTGGGCTGGGTGGATCGAAACAGCGGGTGAATGTCTCTTTGCCCCTTCGTGGAACAAAAAGAAAATGCCGGCACAAACAGCGCACAGCACCAGCAACAAAACCGGCAGTCTCTTTTTCAAACGCTTTAAACGTTCGGTTCGCTTGAATTGAGACTGATAATCACGCCAGCGTGAAGGATAATTTCGATTGGGTATCATATATATAAAATCCGTGTCCCGGGGACACGGTTCGATTGCCCCGAAGGGACAACGGCGCGCATCAATGTGATCGGTGGATTATTTTTTTCGGTCTATATTAGCGCAAATCGTGATGAAGGGCAAATGCAGATCGGATTTTCAATTTTGAATGTGGATTTTGAATACCAGATATCAGATGCAGGATACCATGTGCCTGCGGCCTTGTCCGTGGTCAGTTGTCCGCCCCGGTGAAATCCGCTTCGCTGTTACTGCGTAAATTTCACAGGGTAAATGGTCCGTTGCATAATGGGACCCAGACGACTATAGATTCCGATTGCACTCAGGGAATGATAATAGCATTTTCGGCACCGCACGTTACAGTTGTAAAGAACATATTGAATCGGTAGAATTGCTTTTCCTAATTTCAAGTTTCCAGTTTGATAAAATCGTAAATAGTCCGATTTCGTCATGCCGGTCCCGGATCAAGTCCGGGATGACGGATCCGGCATCCAGGACACCTGAGGCGGACCGGGCGAAAAAAACCGGCTTGAACGAATCTGAAACTATACGGTCAAATAAGCCCGGACATAGCCCTCTCCCTTGACGGGAGAGGGTTGGGTGAGGGTGATAGAATTAGGGATTGCAACCATTTTATCCCCCGCCCCTTGATCCCCTCCCGCCAGGGGAGGGGAAACCTTATCTTGACCGATCGCCTATTTTCGAAAGAGAGAAGGTCCTGAAATTACTGGATAGCACACTTTCGGTGTGAGCTCATAGCTGACAACTGATAGCTCATAGGAAAAGACAGGGATGGCTCACCTTCGGTGTGAGCTGATAGCTCATAGCGCAGAGAAAGATATTGAAAAGACAGAATACCTATTTCTAATTTCAAGTATCAAATATGAAAATCAGACAACGCTTCAGCGTTTCCTCAACCGATAACCTTTGACCCATAACCCATAACCTTCTACTATTCGCTGGAGCGCAGCGACTCCTTAACTCCGCACTCCGAACTTCTTCCTGTCAGGCCGGAACCTGCTCTGCCTGCTTGGAAATATACTTCTGCAATGATTCGAGAACATCCTTTTCGGGCTTGCCGCTTCTTTTTTTCTGCTTGAAACAGTTCGCATTTGCGACCGCAATACCCAATGCAGCGCCGATGGATTGCAGCAGCATTTCATCGCCGGCATCATAATCGCCCTCGCGTTTATTGCGAACCTCGATGACACCGGTCGTCTTTCCATCAAACTGGAGTGGTACACTGAGCACTGACCGGGTCTCAAAATTGAATACCCCCTTGCCTTCCACATATTCTTCGGTCAACTGGCTCATATCATTCAACAGGATAGGTCCATGCTGCTTGACGACCTGCCAGGCGATCCCCTGCGCAGGTTTCAGTTTCAACTTTTTGGCCGCCTTTCCATCCGGCCGGGTGCCGCAGGTCAGCGTGAGCCCGTCAGCGCTTTTTAAATAAACAAATCCGGCCTCGGTATTCATCTGTTCCAATACGATGTTCAAAACCAGTTTCATGACCTTATCGATATCGAATTTCATCGCAATCAGCGCCTGCCCGATCTGTTCAGTGCTTCTCAAGGCCAGTTGCTGTTTGCGGGCCTCCAGCGCCATGCGGTCGCGCTCAATCGCCAGGGCGATCCCATTGGCAACCCATTCAACGTATTGCCGGGTTTTATCGAAGGTACCCTGTTTTCGAGCGCCCAGGGTCAAAACGCCGGCGGCGCTTCCGTTGATCGACAGCGGTATGAACAAACAGGCCGCGAGGCCGTGCTGGCAGAACATTTTTTTCTCCAGGGGTCCTTTGAGCAGCGAGGTATCGTCCAGGATTAACGACTTGCCTTTCTTCATGACAGCCGCCAATTCGGCGCCCTTGAACGGGATTTTGTTGTACTGGACAGATTTGACGGTCCCTCTGACAACAAGTTCTTTGATTTGCAGGTATTGGGGATTGTTAATTTGCCGTGTCATCAGCACGGCCAAATCGAACGGGACGACTTTTTGAAGCGTCCTGAGAACCGTGTTTAAAACCTGGTTCAACTGCTGCTCGGAGTTAAGGCTCCGGAAGATTTTCTCGATCGATCCCACCGATCGGGTATTGACAGCCTTGCCCGCCAGACTTGCCGCGGTTACCCTGGATGCCGGCTTTTCATCGCTGGCGTCACGACCCGACTCAAATTGAAAGTCGTCCGGACCGCCATCGACAGGTGCCGTTGAAGCCTTGCCTTCAGCGGCTGCCCTCGGGTCGCTTTTTTCGGCTGAGTCTATTTCAGGTTCACCGACCCCGTCCAGATCGTCCAGTTCAAAGTGCAAGCCGCTATCGTCATCGACGCTCTGCCCGGCGCTCTTGGCATCATCATCGCTTTTCGTACCGGGCTCGTCCAGGGCGAAATCGAGCGCGGCGTCCCCGAAGATACTTTCTTCCGCTTCTCCGAAATCCGCGCTATCCGGCGCTTCCGATTCGTCCATGTCAAAGACCGGGTCACTGTCGACGGCAGCGTTTTGACCGGCTGTGCCGGGTCCGGTCCCGGCGCTTTCATCAGCCTCATCGAAACCGAAGTCCAGGTCGATACTGTCCGCGCTTTCACCGCTGTCAACCGCTGCCATTTCCGACGGGTCCAGTTCAAATTGGAGATCGCTGTCAGCGGACGCTTCAACCTGATCATCGGCGACAGGTTCCGGCGCGTCCAGGTCGAAATTGAGATCGCCGTTTTCGGCCTGGTGATCGGTGCTGAAATCCGGCCCATCTAAATCGAAGTTCAGAGCGCTTTCATCAACGACACTCTGATCAACGGCTTGAGCCGCCGGCTTTCCGGCGGGCGCTTCAGCGGCCCGGGCCGCATCTTTTTCGTCTTTGAGACGCACGCCTTCCATGACCACCGACATAAGGCCTTTGTTGATCTTATTTTCCTGTTTGTCCCGGGGCAGATCCTTTATAAACAGCTGTGAG
>Ga0126335_1000365_pt1 | contig 21501 bp, 14 predicted proteins | sample OlaspJWI45metaG_FD_108409 | JGI IMG/M metagenome (GOLD analysis project Ga0126335, IMG submission 108409) | Marine gutless worms symbiont microbial communities from Oahu, Hawaii - Olavius sp. 1 OAHU.JWI-45 metaG | ecosystem: Host-associated > Annelida > Digestive system > Unclassified | place... | reverse complement strand
CGCAGCAAGTGTATGCCTATTTTGTTTGTTGCTTAGTTGTATATATACACATACATACAACTAAGACCCATCAAATAACTTGGCAAAAACAGCACTACGCAGCTGGCGCGCGGTCCGGACATTATCACCAAATTGCAACAAAAATCACTAATCGCTCTTTGTAAATAAAATGTAGTCGGCGTTAGCTTATCTTTTGAAACAAATCATCGTATTCTCAATACATCAATTAAAACATACATAAAACTAATAACTCTAGTTAACATATTTCTAGTTAACATATGTCTAAAAACAAAACAGATCTTCCAGGGATGCATCCTCAATCACATAAAATGAGATTTTAAGAATCGTTGCACGATTATCTACCAAACACAACAAAATTGCAGGTAGACGATCTTGAATTATTGATTGTATGATACTTCGTCCCACGCCTTTGAAGTCCAAATAGACACCGTCCCAAGGGGGAGGGGTGCGGTGACGGTGGGTGTGTTTGGCAGCGCGTCGGGCGGATCGTTTAACATTTATAGGTTTGTTCATTTCACTGCGCATTGTACAAGACATCGACCTAGTAGAATTGGCTATAATTTGAGTATTTGTCTTTGTATGTGAGTATCTGCACGTGGGTTTAAAAAACGTCACGCAGACTGATGGTGACAATTCTTGCATTGCGCTACACGCGCGTCAATAGGTTCCACCACCGCCGTCGCCCCTCCCGCTCTATGGGACGAAGTGTCTGCACACCGACCGACGATCTTAGTTTCGGTGATAGGCACGACAATGGTATGGGTGTCAGCCGCGTCGCCAGCCACAGCCAACTGGAGGAGCACCAGCAAACACAGGAGGGGCACCAAGCCGCCAAAAGCGGCGACGTCGAAGACGCCGAAGGCGTCGAGAGGGTGGGGTGTGAGAAAGGGGATACCTCACATGTAACATGCAAACAAATTCTTATTCCCTCCCCACGGGGGTGGGGTCTGGGGCCCTAGAAAATTTTGAAAAGGTACATTTTGGTGCATTTTCACGAACTTTTTGGACTAAGTGTAAATCTGTTACAGTTAACAAATTAACCGCAAAAAGACATCGCATTCCTCCCATAGCGATTGTAGTGCAAAGAATGATGAATGAGTACACTCATGACATCGACAGTTTACAGTGATGGTAAGCGGTGTCTTACTCTTAAAAATAACAGGAACCTTGCAAATCAAAAGTAAATCATAACTTTTGTGCTTGATTATGGCGCCGTAGACTAATATCGCAGTAGTCCAGTACCAGTAGCCCTATATACTAGCACTACTAGCAGAACAGTTTACATTACTCAAACTGGGTCAAGTGTTTAAACGGTGCAATTACTTCGACCATAGTTTGATTTTCAAAGTCAATCTGCACAACAGTTGCAGTTTCCTGGATTTCTGTGCAAATGAGTTGACAAATTTGTCCAGATCTAGTCTCTTGACACCAAGTATACTGCAACTGAAAGCTGAGTATCACCAGGTTTGTTTTGCATCATTGATCGTCGATACGACATCAGTACCTAGGGTTGTCATGCCAGCCAGCCAACAACACATGGCGTCGGCGTGATGAGGGCGGCAGGTGATAATGACATGAGATGATGATAACCGTATCTTTCAGCCGCTTCAATGCTTTAAACTTTACAGTATTACAGTATACAGCAGAATTTTCATCTGGGAGAGTACCGCCCGCAACAGGGAGGGGGGGCGGCCTCCTCCCGAATGCCCCCGTGGCGATGCGCGTGGTGGGTGGGTGAATCTACATGGTGATGACACGACACCATCTGCACTCAACACACTCGGGTCGTTTGTAGGCTGCCAATCGGCTCTTATATAAATGAATTCAATAAATTCAATAACTGTAAACGCACGACTAATAAAGGCTCGAAGATTTGCGAAAACAGCGCTACAAGGCGACCTTATCTTACGTGAATCACGACGCATGACGAACAGCAATGCACGTCATATGACATGATTTACGAGAAGCTACACTTATACACGTAGGCGATCCTAATGTGACCAGCGCATTAGAGGTGTTTTAAATGATATGCGCTATATAAATTCACGTTTTACTTACTTTACTTTACTTACTTATGTTTACGTTTATTCATCACAAGGACAGACCATAAGACGAAAAATACAGAAACGAACGAGTTAAGTCAATCGTCAGATCATGTGACTATGTCTCAGTTGAGTTGTACGAGCGTACAATAAAGGTTATGACAGTAAACTGATGTTAAGCGCATTCACGTATAACCTGTCAACTTTGTCATTGTCATTCATATGCTGGTTCGGATGAGTTGCAGTGATATATAAGTTACCGGTGTCACAAGGCATATTAACGTCGCGTAACAATATAATACACAGCCTACACAGGAAAACACATGTTCAGCGTTCATACTTTCTTTATACGTCTACGAAAATATCAGAAAACAAAAATATATCTGAAAAATAACTGCGTGATAACAGGCGCCATTTCTTAGCGTTTAGCATGACGATTCTCCCGGCAATATGTGAGCAACGACGTCTACCTGCGACACTGAAGAAAATGATCAGTGTTGTGCTGTACCATTAACATGTAAACACATGCTTATCGGCAGTTTAACTAGGGTCTTTCGGTTTGGGTTTCGTTAAGGTTGTTTAGGTTTCGTATGCGTTTTTGCATTTCTTTATCTACGGCCACTTTGCCTTAGTGTACAGTGCTTTTTCTCTGTGTACGACTCTTGTTTCTTGTAAGTCTGGTTGACACATCTGTGCTATTCATTAAGGCACACTACCTTTCGCTATAGCTCATCTCTCATTTACGACGCATCTGCGAGTACAGAGCAGCAAAAACAAAAAAGCACGAACCAAACAGCTTAAAAATAACTATGTACAGAATTATACGGTCATCAGTTATTATACATGTACATCACAACATGCAAGAAAGAATATTCAAACACCCATACAACTGTCAATGAAACGAGTCCTTTATACAGTGTTCGGCTATGCACATGCATTTCAACAAAAACACCCACGTTAATTTTGAACCATATCTTGGTAAATTGTAAATGGACCAAAAGGAAATTTGGCAGGATTGTAGATCTAAGTTTTAAATGAAGTGCTATAAACTAAATTTTACTACGTGTTTAAATAGCAGGTGCTAATAATGATAAATACCGCACGAATACTATAATGCAATTACCCGAAAAAGTGAAATCTCGTTATACTGAAAAATCAAAATTATAGCCCAAACAGTACACATAGCCACCTTTTATGCTCCCGTGACCTTGAACGTGACCCGGTGACCTTATATGAACTTGATTTGTATTTTTTAAAAATGTGTTTGCATACCAAAATGAACTTTTAGGTCAAGTTTTTCGAAAGTTGACATATGACGCCGTCCATAGAGACAGACATTCATGCGATCGAACGCATAACCACCCCGCTACGGGGTAGTTACAAACGATATTACGTTTGCGTCGATTTCATTCGAGTCTTCTCTGCAGGTGCTTGCAAGCTGCTGCGGCTAGAGTTAATATCGAACAGCTTCATCTTCCTTCTCCGGGGCGACGTGAATCATCGTGGAAGACTCACGAGCAACAAGTCCCTCAGCCTCGAGTCGTCTTACAATGGGTCGGTATGTGTCTTGCGCCAAGGGCAGCACCATTCCTGTACTCTGGATCTCACCTATAGTAAGAACAGCGCATTTCCGATAAGCCACACTGTTACGATGCTACAATATGCCGCTGGTCGCCTGAAGTAAGATAAAAGCTATTTGAAATCACGATAAAATTACGAAAAAAAATTAAGAGCAAAACTAGAAATGGTTCAGACGTGATGGAGCGAAAGAGGCGCCAAATTCAGATAAATCGCCAACCAGAAACAGAAAGCAAATTACACACCAGTAGGTACAGTGAAATTCCTTAACTGAGGGACATTTCTCGTGACATAAGTTTCAACTCTGCGAGTTAGAGATTTAAAAAAACAGAAAAATCCGTTCTGCGCATACGTTTCAGTACAACAGTATCTCATAACTTCTCCCACAGGCACGTAAAGACACTTCTTTGAAAGCAAGAACGTATATTGCAATTGCTGTAAAAACTTATCAAAAATTCATCCCATTATCTTCACATCAGCACGGTCGTATAAACTGCAGATCACTGGACGACATACCTTCAAGGATCATCTTGGTGGCTACTGCAGTCGGGTAGCCGACTGTGGCAGCCATCGCCGAGTATTTGTTGGGGTCTCCATAGATGACGAAGTTGACATGAATCATCTCTTCGTTGTGATTGGGCCACTCGACACCAACGTCATGTCGCATTATCAGCACATCACGCTCTCCGGGCTCTGTACCAATAAATCTCTATACTGCACCACAGAGACCGCTAATGATAACAACAGTAACCATCATAACAAGTGGTCAAAGTAATTCGGCGAAAGACGCATCGAACCACCCCTCGCCGTAGGGGGATAGGGACCCTGAACTAATACAATGTTTCTTGGGCTCCGAGAGTCTCCACCCCGAACAGGACGTCGATCCTTTCAGCCGTTTTGCAGGGCGCAGGCGCGTGATTGACAGACTGAGAGACAGATTGACAGGCACACCACGCTACGGGATCATCGGCCGCCACAGTCCGCACCACATCTCATGCATTTGATCAGGTCCAGTAACAATACAAAAGTTTCATTGTCTAAATCGGCCTACATAGAAATTATCAAACAAAAGTGTTGATGCATGCATAGACTAAGCGAAAAGTGAAAGAGAAGAGAATGCCTAAAAGCCGCAACGGCTTCGAACGTTCTGACAGATCCATCAGAACTTTGGTAGCTACAGACTGCACCGCAGAACAAATAAAGACACCATGCTTAGTCTAATATACTACGTAGTTCAACTGAAGCAGGCCTATAAACTGCACTCTCGCATGCACATAATGCCGATAGAAACAACACAAAGAACCACAAACCGTAGGCGAAACGTTTGGAGAGGAAATTGGAGAGAGTGTCGAGCGGTGTTGATTTTTTATCAATGAGCGCGTCATCAAGCAGTGCAAGACTAAACACGCACACACAGATTATTGTTAATCACGTTAACCATAATACAAAATTTTCATTGCTTAAATCCACAATCCATTGATGGATTGTCTAAATCCACAATCCATTAATCCACGCATGCACTATCTGTGACATCATCTCAACTGATTGAACTGATTACATGCATTTTTTGTAATGCTGCAAAATTTATGACTTCACAAAGTGACAATCCATGCAAAATGAACAGTAACTCAAAATCATCTATTTTTATGATAAGTGGAATGCAGTAAACTTAAATGATGCGTATTCCTCCACGGCGTGTGCCCTGTTGTTGCTAAAAATACATCACTGTTGGGCAGTAAAACTGGATTAACCCGACTGTAACCAGCATTAAGCCTATTTTGCTATATAATGTACAACAATGAACAGGGCTACCAGAGACGGATTACACGAGAGAGGAGTCCATCAGAAAGGACACCTTCAAGAACGTTTTTGTTTGCATCGTACTGATGCACACAGCACATTAGAGCTTTCTTGCGATTATGCGTTATACACTTGTGTCCACAAAAAAGACCGCCCAAGCACTTTGCAATAACAACCACAACTCGGCACACACAAAACGACATTTATTTTCTTTGTCCATCTTAATTTTATACAGATGCTTTTTCAATTCTAGCGATTTTCAAAGTTTACAAAATGCTCGTATGGCAGCCAGTACGCAGTGAAGCAAGAAGCAAAAGTAATTTGGCGAAAGCTGCATCGAATGCACTGCACACATTGCACGTGTTGGACTCTATAGCTAGGCCTATAGCCGTTCCAGATAGGGCGGGGATTGCAAAAGTTAAAAGTAGGTCACACGACCCAGACGCGAAACCCGCTTATGAACAATACTGTTGCATAGTTTTCGTTAGGGCCCCCACCCCTTTATATGCATGCAAAATTTCAAGTCTCTAGCTTTAGCGGATCCGGATATATGAAGAGGTTCCCAAAAATTAAAAGTGGGCCCTCTTTCCTTCTATGTGGGGACATCAGGACCCACGTCTAACACAATGCTCTATGGGCCACCAGGAAAGGAATGTTCACCTCAAACAACATCTTCATCTGTTTAGCCACTTTTGCACAGTGAAGTCGAGATAAGCCGCGTGACTGACAGACTGACAGACAGACTGACACCGCGAACATCGGTAACAGTAGTCAGCATCTCATGCATTCGATGCAGCCTAACAATACAAAACTACTAAAAACTACAGTACAGACACATGCAGTGAGGATAAAAAACAATGCACATTAAAATCCAAGCGTACTAATAACCGACGTCATTTGTGATGTTACTGCGGGCTCAAAAATAAAAAAAATATTTAAATAGAAAGCTTCGAAGTTTAAACATCATACATTTCTATGAAATGGTTGGTGAAATTTTTGAGGGAAACTGTTCTTATGTAAATGCCTGTTACACCAATGACCAGACTGATAGCTACGACTGAGTCTGCACACCACAAAAACAGTTTTCCCGGAGATTTTAAAATCGGTCTTTTAGTATCATTTACCACCAGTAATTCAACTAAATCTCGCATTTATATACAACATGTCGTTAGTTTTCGACACGCAGTGGCGTCGCAGATGACGTCAGCGATGTCATACCTATAAGCAAGTCATGTCGAAAACTGAATTTGACAGCATTTTGTAAAAAATGCAAATCTTTGTCCTAATACGAAACGATTTGTAATTACTTTTCAATGGCGTCCAGTTTTTCTTCGTCGCCATCCAATCTCAGACGAATTGCGTCTCTCAAAGTCTCAAAGAAATCGTTCACGTTCCTTCCAACCAGTTGGCTGATAAAAGCCCTCTAACGACACAATATTGAACATACATACGACGTCACAAAACCGTTCTATATCGCAGGCAGCGCAGTAGCACTGCACTGTTGTAGTGGTCATTCAAAAATCGATCGGAAAATCGAAATTTCCCCTCAAAATTTCATACTAAAACTTAGCACACGTAACAACGTCGGGGACTTCACCGCACATGCAAATTCTGGCGCAGATTGGTTCAACGGAAAGTTCTCCCCAAATATGTTAGTGACTTTTTTGACTGTCCTTATTTTTTATTATCGATCCTGCATACAGGTCCATGTAAGCCATATTGGTTATATGGTGCTGATGTGATTGATTGGACTGGGTCTGAATTATCTAGTAGGCCTATTTGATTGGCCTTGAATTGTGTTACATGTAAAATTGACAAAGTTAAGTTCGAATTGTTAGAAGACATTTATAGTTATAGCGGACAGTCTGATGTTGCTGATATTATAGTGAATAAGCATAGCAAATTCTTGTCTGTCTTACAATGTAGTCATAACGTTGTAGTTAGGCACCTAGTCGACACCATGTCATGTTTGCATTCTTTGTACATAGCCTATCTGCGAATCATAGTGACGCCAGCATTTACTTCTAACAAAATCAGGTATTAATGCAAGCATGTATATAAATATAGTATAAAAACTGCAAATATGAATGTACAAAAACTGTTCTTTTATGACAACAGTGTAATCACATAAAGCTTAGCTAAACTGTCACTAAAACGTACTTTGCAGTACGTCAAAATAGACGTGTATTTCAAGAACAAAAATAGCAATACTACGCTATGTTCAACTTATTTCATATACGGGAAACGTTGACTGTACCCAAGTGATGTCAGGACCATGAGGGTGAAGCAATGGATGTGGCTTTGGATCAATGAGACCGATGTCTATCAGCCCTTTCGCTGCTCGTGCGAAACCCTACAATCAACCAGTTCACTTTCAATACAAGTTACTTCTAAACTATGTAAGTGGAACCAAAGATGATTACACCTAGTCCTACTATAATGTAAAAACAACAACAACACTCTTGCATCATAAAAAGTCCTTTCTATGCATTTCTATGCATTTCTTGGCTACATGTGACGCAATACGAAAAAATCATGCGACTATCCTACAATAAACTGGCCAGCGAAACACGACAGATGTCAGCGACAAGTCGCACTAGCTGCGGACTTGTCGTTGTAATTTAAACTGGCCTTCATGTTACTGCTACAACTAGAATACGATTCGCAGTTCGCACATATAGTAAAGTGAGCAAACTTCCAGCCAAATGAATTTGTCATTTGCCTCAATTCTCCCGATACGCAAATTCACCCATCAAGTTATGCAGCCACTTTCGGCTTCTGTTTAGTATTTCTCGAGCAGTCACATGAAAGCGTTGAACGAATTTACGCCCGATTCTGAGCTCAACACATTATTAACAAGAGGCCAAAGTAATTTGGCAAAGGCTGCAGCGAATGCACCGCACACACTGCACGCGCCGCCGAGTTGAGCCGCGTGACAGACAGATTGACGGACTAACAGACTAACGGACAGACACCGCGATCATCAGTAGCAATAGTTGAATAGTCTGCATCTCATGCATTCGATGCAGCCTAAAACTAGGCTGCAGGCTTCACATCATATCACGTCTTCCGTCTTTAGGAGTAAAACTTTGTAATAATGCTGATGAAAGCTAAAACTTGATTTGGTTAAAATTTTTGAACAGCGCAATTAAGCTTACCTATTACGCCCCATTCCACTTCAAGGCGTGGAACAATAAAACGGTCACATCATCAACACGTAGGCTACCTTGTATCGTATAGTGCCGCGTAGCATCGTGTGGACGGTTTCGATGCCGTAGAGTTGTCGATAAACCAACGAGTCGCGGTTGGGGTAGCCCTCGAGACTGAAGCCCGGCATGAACTGCAGCTGTCGGACACCTCGGTTCACTAGTTCACCGTCGCCAGGAATTTCTATCATCTACAACGGCGTGTCGTAGCACAATTGATGAAGTATTTTATAACAAAATATCACAAGTGTGGTATTAGCGCCTTCACTCAGTTGCACTTAAAATATAATAATAATAATAATAATAATAATAATAATAATAATAATAATGTCTTTATTACAATTGCAGACAGACCGCTGCAAAGTACAGTCAGCAATAGTCCTAACATCTGCCACGCAGGACAGTACATTATAACAGAGCACAAAGGATCATATGTTAACATAACACACGCACTTCAGCACGGTAATATACTGCCACTCACTGCATCACAATAAAACCAATGTTGTCGTTTTATTTGCTGCTGCTTCTGTCAATAAAATTTACCAAATAACATGGTCACTATTCTCAGTGTCAAACAGTGCTAAGACTGCAGTAAGAGTAGCCTACAAATGCTGAAACGAAGCAGTAAGCAATGTGTAAATGTCTACAACTGCACTTCCTTCGGTTATCATGGTGTTTTGGAAGAAAACCACCTGCAACCACTTTGAACAGCTATCGTCATGCATAGAAACAAATGAACCATAATGTTGTTATCCTGTTACTACGATTGTTCATTATACCGGGCTGCGGCCATAGTAAGATTGCGCGCGTGCGCGCGTACTATTTGTATTGTATGTGCTTGGCCGTGCTTACTAGTCTGAGATTTTGACTGTCACGAAAATCTGACTGTCACGAAAATCTGCCTGTGACGAAGTACTGAGTGACCCGTAACGAAAGTCTGGCTATCACGAAGTACTATGTCACGAAGTCGAGTGACCCGACCCTTTATACATGCACACCTTACATAACGATGAACCTTTACGTGTCGCCATCTGGCGACTGTCGATAAACGTTTTGTTGAATTGCAACGCATACGGCTCAGTTCAACGTTGTCGTAGAAACAAACACAAATCGCCTTCTAGAAGCAACGAGAAACATGACGCCAAAGTAATTTTGCTATAGCCGCATCGAATACGAGCTGCACTGAGGCGCTTCTAATGAGCTTCGCTCTCCGGGCTGTGCCCGGAGTTTAGGTTTCCTAATGGGTTATTATTATTATCAGGCTTATAGTTAGCCTGGCCTTTTAGGTTTATTGTTAGGCCTATTATTTTGCTGTGTTTGCTGCTGGATAACTGTTGTTGCAGTTGTCATTATCGTAAAGTACAGACATCGGAGATACAGAACCTTGCCGCCTTGCAGGAATTTAGCGGAGCTGAGCAAGTTCAAGAGAACACCCCTTGGACTCCAGTTGAACTTGTACCTCAGAGGGTTTTCCGAGTTTTCCGGTGCAGGAATTCCCCCACACCACGAGACAAATGACGTCACCTGCAAACGAACGAGAAAATATGACAAAATTATCGCACACTCTTATTTACTTGACATAATTACATAAAACTCAAAAACAAAAATAAAGATTAAAACGTACCAACTACAAAAATGAAATGTCAAAAGATTTAAAGAATTTCATCGTGTCACAACTCACTGTACACTATCTGTGTGCTGAATAAAAGTTTATGATGTACAATATTTACAAAATTGCGTGACATAAGAGCCTTTAACAAGCCGATATGTTTCAGGTGACGTTGACGCATACGAGCGCGCGAGCGATAGCTGTCGCTCGTAACGCAACGCCCAGATCAGCGCAAGTATAGAAACTACCTCTTGGAGCTGCGAGCTAGTGATGATGATGCTGCTGCTGCTGCTGTTGCCGCTAAGAAATCGATAACACTACCACTACTACAGTTTAGTATAATCGCCAGTATTACGGCGTTCGTATTTACACGTAGTGCATATGTAGGTCTACACAAAGTAATAAAATGAGTGCGGTGAGATGTGTGGTCACTGTGGTGTATAAGCATAACCTTTCCGCCACGAATTTTGACGTCGTCGAAGCACTGCATGGCCAGCATGTGATCTATTCCCGGGTCAACACCGACTTCGTTAACTACAGTGATGCCCGCCTCCTTTGCTCTGCCAACACAGACACATATTCGCCGTTTACTGCTGCACTGACATCGCAACCGAGTTAAAGAGTTCAAAACTTCAAATACACACAAGTAGCATAGTTTACATGCAGTACATGATGCATAACACTTTGAAGCAGAAGTGAGTTCTGTCATTTTCGTAAGTTTCAATTTCAGCTTTCAACCAAATGTCACTTTGTTTATTCATAACAATGCTAACAGAATCGTATTCTATTCTAACAGAATTATTCAATATTTCACTAATGAAATATGTAAATAGGCCTACTCATATTGTTGAAATATACTGCCAAAGTGAAATCTTGAAATCAATGAGAAAGAGAGATACATACGCGCTGTCGAGTTCTGCCATGGCGGGCGACAGATAGCTGGCAGTCACCATGTTAACACGACATTTGATGCACAGCTTGGCGACGTCCGGGTGAAGTGCGTACGGTAACAGGCTATACACCCAACACACCGCGTACAACGTCACCCACATGTGATTGTGTTATTTTCAAGAGCGCAGAAAATCACAAGCGCCAACCGTTGTGTACACTGGCTCAATAACTGACACTTTTCGGGTTTGTTTTAATCTACTGAAAGTTTATTTATGTGATGGGGCGATGCATGAATTTCAATAACATTATGTCTACGCTTGTGTGCGATAGTAGGCCTACAGTACAGCAGTAGATCTATGTTTACTTTGCAATGAAAACGTGAGAGTTAGCGTTAGCTCCTCGACGAGAGCACCACGCTGACAGAGATATAACGGCTGTGTAGGCTCTACAATCAATCAATCAATCATTTATTTCAGGCACCAGGCCACAGTGAAGATCACAACCACAACTACGACATCGCGCCCGTTTTACGGCAACCTAGACGAAAAGTTTCGTGAAAGCTTCAGCTGTCGCAGGCACTGCGTGAGTGCAATAGAGCGAAGCACAGTGACCGGCAGTTGTGACCTGATAACGATGTCATGAGAGCTAATGAGTTTCTCGAGTTCATCGCGACGTCGATCGACTTCCAACAAGACAGGTTCTGTGTTCGGAAACCGATTTGCCAAGTTGTCCACCTCAGCCTTGATGTGCGACGCTGCAACAGTTAGCAACCTTAAAAATCATAAATGCAATGTGTAGACTGTAGTGTGTGTAATGCAGGGCCTACGAATTCAGTTAGTTTGGAAGTTTGGTTTATTTAGAGTAGACAGACAGACAGACGCACTCACAGATGCCAGGCAAGCCACACTATACTTAAGCTTAGATGAGTTGTACAGCTGCGCTAAAAAACTTCTAATTCGATGACAGCAACATCATGCATGTATGTGTTAAATGACAATAGGAATAACAAAACAGTCGTATAGCTTTTATGGCACAGCAGGACAGCATGTCAACAGGTTAAAATGTCATTAGTCTTACAGACGAACTTCAGCACGACGCACCGACAGTGACGCTAATGTGTTGGTCCCGTGTCAAGTAGTCGACGACCGGCGCCGAGACGTAGCCAGCGCCGAGCAGCAAAACCTTTTTGTTCTTCTCTTTCAGCGCCATCGACGCCTTGTGACGCGACCTGCCGCACACCACAGCGCCTCTCAAAACTTTCATTTGATAAGCGAAAATCAATCAAATTTACGAGTCCACGTAACCGTATAATTTTCTGTCAGGTCTTTTCTAGGCTCTGTTAGACCCCGTAGCCGCCGCCATTAGCCGCCGCCGCCGCCGCTAGCCATTAAACTCGTTAGCCGTAGCCGTAGCCAGTCACGATAAAGTTAGCCGTGGCTAGCCAGCCGTAATTTCCTTTAGCCACAGCCGCCAAATGTCACGAGGCAACGCCGGCTAATAATGGCTAATTTGCAAATTCTCTTTTTGTTTAAGTGAGTAGGAAACTCCGTTTCTTTCAGCAAAATCAAAATTTTACAGTTTTTTGCCATATTAGTTGCTGAATCTGCATTGACTGTAACAATACGATAACTGAATGCATCCGCTATATCACCGTGTTCATTTACACAAATAGGCCTACACATGTACCTGATTAAGCACATTTTTAATTTCAATAGCGCGAAACTACAAAAATGTCGCTAAATCTATTGCTATCAAAGAAAACCTGACGTCACACGGTCACCATTATATGGTTGGGTAGGTATGAAGATGACGTTGATTCTAAACTCTAAACGCAGTTGCCTATCTCCATACATGAATTTGGTTGCATGTGTTTGTGATAATCTTATATGTGACAATGAAAGTACATAGTGAACAGTTACAAGGAGCATTCAACAAACAATATGAATGGTCACATGTACGAAGATTTTTGCTGCTAAAAATCCATACAGCCTATACTTGCTCAGAAAAAAGCCTAGTTTTTCTAGAAAAAGTTTTTAGTTTCTTTGTAGCTATGTTTTTAAAATTTTGAAAAACCATTTAAAAAAAACCCGAGCATACAATGCTTAATTAGCCGCTTTAGCTAGCCATATATTGGACTCCAGCCAGCCAGATAAAACCGTTAGCTGCGGCTAGGGGGTCTAGGCTCTGTATAGTAATAGCTAGTGGATCCCATTCCGGCAGTCACGTGACTATGCTGGTGTTTACGTCGTGTACGGTAAGCGAATCGCTGCGTAGTTTCAGTTACAGCATACACCGAAGCAGTATGGCTTCTGGTTAGGAACAGGGACCAGGTAACTTAGCGTTACAGTTGGAATTAGATTTTGATTTAGGCTTACGGCCACAAGACTGTTGGGATTTTAACTTTGCGATTTTCCGCTAGGCCTACCGGCTGCCTGGATGGTATACACGACGACAATAGTATTTCTAACAATCCTTCTTTATTCTATAGGAAAAATCTCGTACTTACCTTTTCTGTTGCCGTAGGTCGGCTATGTATTTGAAATTAGGCGTCAGTTCGCCATTTGAAGTCACCACTGCCTACAACAAAATCACCAAAGACAATTACCGTTTGTGAAAAATAAACAATTAAGACAAAGCAAAAGCTTAACAAATATATTTCTACTAAAAGCTGCATTTTGAATGTATAAAGTTACAATATTAACATAACGCCAGTTGTGTTGACAAAGAAACGGGTTACGAATACGTACATTTTTCACGACAGCGCTGCAGTCTAACTTCTGGAACGGTTCTTTTGCGTCAGATTTTAACTGCAAAAATAACATAAATAATTGCACAATATATTTTTATGACAAAAATGTTAGTCGCAATAGTGAAAAATAGTACACAGATCTGAAATTAATAATATGGCATGGAGTACTAATTGTACCAGTTACACTGTTGCATGCAGAGGCGGTTCTAAGGCAGTTCATTACAAGTTGGGGTTTACACATAGCCCCATAAAAGTTTTTTGGGGTTATACACAAACATTGTAGTACTATTTGAACGCTAAAATTTGATTTCTGTAATGCCAGTTAGGACTGCATGACTATAGACAACATAGGTTAATATAAAACTGAAAAATGTGGCAATTAAAATGTATTTCCACTTAGAGCCGCCGGCTCTGGGCGCCCCAAAACACACGATGTTCTAAATCGCAGTACGCCAGCACGGCAGCTACACGACACTCGTTCACTCGTAGTAACTGAATTTATATCAACAAGCCATCAACAACTACTGCCTCGACTGCAGACGGCGAAACCAACTCCACTGCCTGAAGTCGCTTACAAGATACCATAAACATTAAACAAGTGCTCATGCGCTATGATGCGCGGTGAAGCGTGACTCACTGATACGCCATAATACTATTTACTTAACTTGTGATGGATCTCGTTTTTATGTCATGGCCTTGACCTTTGACCTCATGACCTTCAACGTTTGTAGCGCATCGGCTGTCACGTGACCAAACCATGCACATAATTGTTATCCCGAAATTCAGAGACAGGTCACGTGACTTAGGTTACGCTCTTTTGATCTAGTTGTGTTGGAGATAATACTCTTCGTAGAGAGTAAGCGCACCAAATTTGAAGTTTGGTGCTTCAAACGTTACAAAAAAACGAAAACTTTTGCAAAAATTAAATGTAGATCACGTGACCTAGATTATGTCCCGTTTTAACCCACTTTTCTTTTGCTTATTTTCTTTACAATATGCCTACACGCTAAAGAAGCCCGTAACTTTAGCCGTTTCAGAGTCACTCACAGCGTTTGACCTTCAACGTTGATAGTCAATCGGTTGTTACGTGACCAAACCATGTCGCACTCGTCGCCAGCACCCTAAAACTTTAGCTCGCAACCGCCCCACGTAACATCCCCGAATTTTAAGACAGGTCACGTGACTGAGGTTAGGCTCTTTGTCTTGTTTTTGCGTTTGTAGTCTTCCTACAGAGTATGTTTATCAAATTTGAAGTCTGTAGCTGTAGCCATGCCGGAAAGATGGACAAAATTCCAAAATTAAAAAATAGGTCAATGCGACCTAGATTATATCGCCTTATGGCCTACTTTCGTACTGCTGATTCTCTACTCCTTACAATGTATCTACGAGCTCAATTTGAAGCCTAGTTTTCGACCAAAGTGACCTAGTTCTGCACTCCTTGATATTACTTCCTATAGGCAATGTGTGCACCAAACTTGAAATCTATAATCGATACAGAAATATAGAAAAAAGGCCAAAATCTAAAAGTATGTCATTGTGACCTAGATTATGTCCCCCTTGACCTAGTTTTGTATTGCTCATTTTCCACTCCTTACACTCTATCTGCGTGATAAATGTGAACCTGTAACTTTAGCCGTTCCAGAGATATTCACATGGGTTCGTAAATTTAAGATCTAGGTCACCGAAAATAGGCCACGTCCCCTTGACCTAGTTTTTGCATGCCATTAGAACTATCCGTCGTAGTTGATGCGCACACCAAATTTGAAGTCTCTAGCCTTAGCCCTTCCAAAGATATCTAGGTCCGTATATTACAAATTTGAGCGTTGTCCGCCATCTTGGATTCGACCCTAAGTGCGTTTTCATAATTCCGCCTCTTTCGAGGAGCCACGTAGTACCATCTTGTAAAATTTGAACGCAATCTGCCCACGCGAGTTACAGTGATGTAACCGTTTTTCCCAATTGTCGCGCTTAAGGTGCCCAATTAGGCAAACGGATCTCAGAGTTGAGGGCCCTAGCTGCACGTGTCTGCGGCAGGTAAAAGCTCAGACATCGGCGCCGTACAATATTGTTTTAGATTTTTTAATTTTGGCTTTGTTTTTAAATCACAGCGATCGGAATGCGAATGGTGTCGAAAAAAGGGGCAAACATCCGTACTTTTGACCCCCTGTGAAATAGGGGAGGGCTGGTGGAGCGGTCTGTAGGAATTATCCGTGCCACACCTTGGTTCTTAGCACCGGTATACTCTTTACCCGGCGGAGATCGGCGGTTTCGTCACATTAAGTGCGGTTGTATAAAAAGATGAACCGTGGTAAAACATATAGCCTCTGGTAACCTTGTTGCCGGCGGCTAAATTCGAGACCTATATAGCAATATACAATATATTTTGTGGCAAAATACGCACGATCTCGTGAATATATGGCAATAGCAAGCTGCCAAAGTATTCGGTCGATTCTCGAGGTAACTGCGCCGGCATATTGTCAATTGAGCACATCAGCACTCCATCTCCGGAAAATCTACACAAAAACAAGCAAATGCGTTTTAATACTGTGGTGATAGGCTCCTCGCCTCCCTTTGCTTACTATACTATTTTTATCGCATTGTTTAGTGAGATCGTTGATTTACATATTTGCATATGTATTCGTACCAGTCACTGTTTGGACCTGTGTACGTATAGGCTGCGCGCCGCAGCTGCGCTGCCTTAGCCTGCCGCCAACCCAGTTTCCGATCTGGTTTCACCTGTCTACTACCGTATGACTAGAAGTCACGTGACCGCCGCTGTGTTCAAACTAGGGGCGATTTCTTACACTTTTCAAGTCAGACGTTGTTGAAAAGATTGACAGTGCTGTGCATCTTTGATAAACGTCGGAGTTCGTGCAGTGTGTGCTGTGGGTGATACGACTGACGAAGACCGTTGAGTCGATCTGCTATGTTGTTCGCCACACTGTGATACTGCCGTGAGCTGTCTGACGAACGATACGCTCACCACATTCAGTTCGGGTTTTGATTGTTACGGCGACTGACGCCGGCCGTCACCGACCGTTCGCCGCCCGTCCTACGACGCCAACAGTCAGTTCCATCGGTGTCATCTACTACGTAGTGTGCCAACGCGCTAACCGCTTGCTTCTAGCCGCTAAATGCATCTGTTTGGTGACGTGTTTAGTTTTATACTATGTTACAGTCTCCTTTTCCCTATTGCACCTCTTAGTATTTCCATAGACACTGTATTGAGCCATAAATACTGTATTACACGTGTTATAAGAGTTATATTCTGGTTTCAAAGCTGTCTACTGATAATTTCCAGATTTAAACACAGGCTAACAGCTGAATAGACCATAGGGGATAGGGTGACCCGTAAAAATACATGACATTGGACCTAGGTCAAAGAGGGCATGGCCCAGTTTACGTGACCTAGATTTTAAATTTACGGACCCCTGTGATATATGCTATACATTTTGAAAGTAGAAAATGTGGCAATTAAGATGTACTGCCACTTATAGCCGCCGGGTGCCCAAAACACAAGACGTCCTAAATGGCATTACGGCAGCACGGCAGCAAAACGACACCTATAATTGACGACAGTCGTTCGTATAGTGACAGAATTCATATCAATAGGCATCAACAACTACTGCCTCTACTGCAGACGGCGAAACCAACTCCACTACCTGAAGTCGCTCACAAGGTATCATAAACATGAGGCACGTGCTCATGCGCTACGATGCTGTAGCCATTCCGGAAACATGGACGAAATTCCAAAATTTAAAAGTAGATCAAGGTGACCTAAATTATCGCCCCTTTTGATCTACTTTTGTACCGTTTATTTTCTACTCCTTACAGTCTATCTACGTGCTAAATTTGAAGCCTATAGCTTCAGCCGTTCGAGAGATATCCACAGGGGTCCGTAAATTAAAAATCTAGGTCACGTAAACTGGGCCACGCCCTCTTTGACCAAGTTTTTGTATGCCGTCCAAATTACACCTCGTGGTCGATGCGCACACCAAATTTGAAGTCTCTAGCTTTAGCCGTTCCAAAGATATCTAGGTCCGTATATTAAAAATTTCGGCGTCGCCCGCCATCTTCGATTCGACCCTAAGTGGGTTTGCGCAATTGCACGGCACCACGTAGTACCATCTTGTAAAATCTGAACGCAATCTGCCCACGTGCGGCTGAGTTACAGCGATGTCACCTTTTTTCCAATTGTCGCACTTTAGGTGCCCAATTGGGCAAATGGATCCCAGAGTTGGGGGCTCTAGCTGCAAGGGGTCTGCGCAGATGAGAGCCGAGACATCGGCGCTATAAATTATTGGTTTTCGATTTTTGATTTTTTTGTCCAATTTTTAAATCAGAGCGCTTGGGTGCGAGTGGGGTCGAAGAACGGGACAAAAGTTCGCACTTTTTGACCACCTGTGGAAAATGTGGGAGGGCTGGTGGAGATGACTATACGAATTATTCGTGCCACACATAGGTTCTAAGCACCGGTATACCTTTTATCCAACGGCGATCGGCGGTCTGGTCATACGTTAGACGGTATGCTAAAAAAGAAGAAAAACTGGCCGTAAAACATATAGCCTCTGGCAAAGGTTTGCCGGCGGCTAAAAGAGTACCACATTATGAAAGTAAAGAGCATACTCCTCATGCTCGACGTGCTGTTCGGCGTCGTACAGTTCAAACGGATGGTTTATGGTCGTACACTCCTTCATGAACTCGATCGAGCCGCCCGGGTCTGCCGAGATATCACAGACGGCGAGCAGACGGTGAGGCAGCTGAGGACAACCAACGATCTGTGCCACCCACGGCGTGTACTGCGGTCGTAGTAAGGTCTTGGCGTCGGGTATTGTGATCAGTCGCGGGGCACCGACCGCCCAGTAGATGCCGTTCACTATGACTGACGCGTATGGAGCTATCTACGAACAGTTATCACTTACCACGATATCATCATTAATATGGACCGGTAGTCAGGTCAGCAGTTGAAAATTATGCTCCAAAATCGTGTGATTTCAAATTTACAGATGCGTTTTCAGCATCCAGCGATCAGCAATAGGCCTACAGAAAAATGTAGTTTAACTTGTTTACTTGTTTAAAATATTTGGCGCATTTTTCTTTGAGGACCATTCAGCTGCATGAGTCGCCCAGCCGTTCCAAAGGATTGTAGGCATAAGAGCCGGGCTGACAGACTTTAACCACCATCCAAATCAAGTTGGCAGCAAAATACCTTTTCGCCCTGCAGTAGTTTGCAACATGTCTATCTGGGATCTCGCGTTGCTTAAACAGCCTTGCAGACCCTGTAACTGTCATAACTATTATCTTTGCTTGTCGAGCAACGCAAGTCTAAAACCTAGCTTGCTACGCCTGTGTTGTCCCTGACGATGAATGTCAATGTCTCACAGTACTGCAGCTGAAGGCCAATTACAAACGATTACAACAACACTGACATTGGGCTATCTATCAGTCTATTTCTGGGTCGTCTATAGTTACAACTTGTCAAGTGCTGCATGCGTCAAAGTCCACGGAGAACTGCTCAACAGTCAGCAACATGTTGTTCACAGAACAGAGACACTTCGACTAGTGGCTACGTGATGTTTATCTGTTGAAGGACAATATATTGCAACTATTTTTAAGTGTGACATTGAACGAAGTGGCCTCAATACGAAAACCAGGCCGTAGGTTACTGTAGTCTACAGAGGCACAGTGTGATGAGCAATCTTCAAGTATATGCTGCTTGCATTAAAAATGATACAACAAAAAGTTCAACAGTAAATAAAATCTGCAAAAACGGGTAAACATGGGACCTGATTACAGAGCCACAATTACTCGTTAAATTCGTGTTGTTAAAGTTATGATTTTGCTTAAAAAACTTCTTAGTTTCTAGCACCAAGTACAACAAGCGCATGCTAAGTTTTGCCAGCAGTACTAGCAAATGGACCTTGGTGCTGAACAGTGACTTGTATCGTTCTGGGTGTTCGATGTATTCGTCACGACTGAAACCGCCATCTGATATGCGCTCAATATTGTTCTCCATATCCACCACGCAGCAGTACAGCACGTTCGTGCCTGAAAGCAAACCGCAAACATAATTTTTCCGAACTGGATTCTCGACACGACGAATCGCAACCCTGCAGTTCGTTCATGCATTTTCCAATCTCGCGTTTCTCGCGTGTGTGTTCTAGTGTTTTTTTTCTGTTTTATTTGTTCCTGTCTGCCTGTTTCTCTCTCGTAGTTGTGTAGCTATGGACCTTAATGTCTGAAATAAATATATTGTATTGTATTGTACTGTATTGTTTCCAACGCCTGCTTTTATCGCAACGTGGCAGGCTAGGGCGCCAAATAAGCCCACGGCCCAAACCTTAATCCAGGCAACTGACAATGTCTGGAAAGTACAGCTGTAGATATGAGTCTACCATACCAGGATCAACAGTTTCGACCAACCTAAGCATAGTCCTGTCGAAGAGTGGCACACTTCGCACACTTTGCAATCTTCTGAACAACGTTTCCATTTGAGAAACTTTAGTTCAGTGGTAACAGATTTGTACGAGTAAATGTTTGCATCACAAAGAATACGCGAAGAAGATAGTTGAAGCTTACATCATGTCAGTTAAATTTTACTTATTGTGGTAAGCGGAAAGTTATTATGTTACGTTATGTATGAGTTATGACTGTCTGTATTTTGGCATTATCTCCATTGGGACACAGCGTAGACAAAACCCGACAGTGACAGTATCAAGAAGACAGAGGTGGACTTAAGACTGCAAGGTCGTGTTTGTTAACAGCAATGCTAAGAGCCACTTGTCACTTGTTTACTCCTTACTGAGTCATTCATCTAAGCACACATTATATAGATAGATTATGTGTTAAGTGTTGCTGCTACTACTAATTCACAGTGACTCAGTCGATCTCCGTGTTAGGAAATGTCCAACTAAAAACTTACTTACTTTGTTTAAACTTATATTTATTTTTATCAATCATTCTGATATCTATGAAGGTGGCTCACGTGGTTAAAGCATCGGATTCGTGATCAGTAGGTCGCGGGTTCAAGTCTCAGCCGGTACCGCTGCGTAGTAATCTTGGGCAAGTTATTTGCACCTACAGGTATATGCCTCTGTTACTAAGCAGTATAATTTATTGGTACCGGTTTAACGGCTGGGGATAGACAGACATACCACGCGATGCACTAGCCCCCGTATCAGCGGTCTTGCAGCAAGGTAAGGTAAGGTAAATTGTGGATTTGTATAGCGCTATTTCACAAGGTCTCTAATGCGCTGAGCAAGCTAGTATCTGGAGAATAGCCAGGTTTTCAGGCCCTCTCTAAAGGACTCATAGTCCTGCCGTGCGCGGAGGTCATCCGGCAGGGAGTTCCAGACCATGGGGCCGTGCACAGCGAAAGCTCGGCGTCCAACAGTGGATAGCCGATGTCGGGGAACCACCATCAGTTGCTGTGTGGCTGACCTAAGACAACATCGGTGACCGGTGTGCAACAGTCGACGAGGAACTGCGGAGCCTTGCCATGCCGACATCTGTGCATGGTGACACCAAGTTTGTACGTTACTCGATCTGCCACATCGAGCCAATGTAGGTCATCATGCAAGATTTGAGTCAGGCCATGGTCAAACT
>Ga0126335_1000364_pt1 | contig 21505 bp, 16 predicted proteins | sample OlaspJWI45metaG_FD_108409 | JGI IMG/M metagenome (GOLD analysis project Ga0126335, IMG submission 108409) | Marine gutless worms symbiont microbial communities from Oahu, Hawaii - Olavius sp. 1 OAHU.JWI-45 metaG | ecosystem: Host-associated > Annelida > Digestive system > Unclassified | place... | reverse complement strand
TTGTTGTTGCAGACACGTAAAGACGATCATTCTGAGTATTGGCCGGAGGTGCGACTGTAAACACCTTTTCATCAGTAAACCAGATGAAGCTGATGCTGTGCTCTGGAAACTTCCTCAGAAGTTGCTTGCATCGTACCAAGCATGATTCTGTATTACACGTTAACTCTTGGGCACGGCATTTTTTAGACATTTCAGCTGAAGGTCATCATGGATTATTCTACCCACTGTTCTCCAGCTCACTCCAGTTTCTCTTTCGATCTGACGAGTTGTTCAGTGAGTTTGCGGGGCATTCTCCTGGCTCAGTACAAGATTGTGTATGGTATTAATGTTCTCTGGTGTACGGACCGAACGTGGTCGTCCACTGCCTGGCTTGCGATCCACACCGGCCATTGCCCGTATCTTGCGAAGCAGCACATTGAGACCATTTTCATTCCAACCCTTCTGTGGGGATTAATCTACGACTGCTATACCTCTTCAGAAGTACCAAATCCTTAATCAAAAATTTATCTTCACTGCTAAAAACCATTTTTATTCGGAGTTAATAAGTTTTGTTAAAAACTGTTTATAAACAATAGTCTGCAACCGCCAGTATCCATAGCAACCAATTCTGTAAGTAAGTAAAGTTTGCACTGTTTTGTGGAAAATTTGTTTAAGAAGCAATCTGCCAAATTTCTTCAAAATTATTTGAGTTTTCTGAAAGTTATGGCAAAACATATTTTGTTGTGTTTTTTATGCCAGTCTGGCGTCGGGGGGTTTGTCAGGGATAAAGTTATTATGAAGTTGTACTGAAATTTTAGATTTGGACGTGACGGAAAAGGAAGCTATAGCACTGTTTGACTTCAGAGCTCGCAATGACAAAGAGATGTCACTGAAGAAAGGTGACACTGTCTACTTGCATAGTCGAGTGAGTAGCGAGTGGTGGCAGGGAAGAAATGGCCGCGGACAAACTGGATTGATTCCTCACACCTATGTGGCTGTGCATACTAGGTGTGTTCTCTGTTCATTGCATTCTTTGGTTAATTTCCTGATTATAGTTGTAATTCTTTAATCTGAGTTTTAAACCATTAATAATACTGTGGGTTAGTACTATAGTACAGAAAACCGACAGTCTAATAGTCTATAGTATAGGTCAAGACTGTCATCTGATGTGATGTCAGTGTGATAGTTTGTAGACTTACAGTGTCCTCGTCAAGCAGCAATGTTCAGTAAAGAATGGTAACTAACATGCAACAGTCAGAAGTTCACAACAGAAATTCAGCTACCGATGATCAATTTCAGAATGTTGTCAATAGTCACAGTTAATTGTGTGCTGGTTGTGCATTACTGTTGCACTACTGGGCAGAAACTATTGGGAACGATTGTTCTGACAGCGCAACTATTGCTCGATGTGATAGTACGATGGGACTATCATCCTAACTACCAAATACCCAAAGTTAAGCTTTGTCCCGATGGGCTCTTATGTACTGTGACATTGTACGCTGCCAGTTTGCTTTCTTAATATAGCTGAGATACTTGGTCGCATGGCAACTGTAGAAATTGCTTCAAGATCAGACATTGCTATACATTCATGAGTGCATTCAGCTTCTACTTTTGTTTTGTTTTGAAGTATTAGGCATCTTCTTGTTGCAGTCGTCAGCTATAGAAATAAACTGAGTGTGACAGTTTGAATGCTTTCATCATTAATTTTATTATGTGAGGAATGATAAGAAATTGTCTTGTCTGCAGGGACACAGTGGATAAGAGTGACACATCATGGTCTGGACAGACTCGAATGTCAACAGAGTCACTACCGTCAAAAGCTTTGAGCATGACTGGTGGTGCAGTACTGTCACCAGTTGGTGATACAGAGCCACTGGATCGATCGATCTCTCAGCCAAACATTGCTGGAGGACTGAAGTTGCCTTCAGCCATGCCACCCAGTCCAACAGTACTGGCATCGTGCTCTTCCACCAGTTCGGACCTGTCTCGGGGAGGCTATGCATCAGCTGACAGTCTCGGGTCGATGTTCAGTAAAGACGACTTGTTGAGTGTGCCCTTGGCAAGTGAGGAGACACAGTCGCTGACAACTGAGAGATCAACAAGAAGTGCTTCACCATCTTCGGAGAATGTACCCAGTCTGAGCTTGTCTGTTGATGAACAGTCGCTTAGAAGTTCATCGTTAACAGCGTCTTTGGAGCCAACACCTGATCTTGTTCTCAATCTGCCAACTGCATTAGAAAATGCACCGGCAACGAGCCATACTCACTGTTCACCACTGACGACTGCAGAAATGTTTGCGAGTGCTGAACATGGAACTATCAAGAAGAGTGGGACGCCTGGTCGTTCCTCGGCATCGGGGGAAGATGGCACTGGCATGGATGAAGTATTCCCACACACACCAGTAGAAATTATGCAGGCTTTGGAAGGCGACAGTTTTAGCTTTGATATGTTGCCGTCGCCACCACCTGTAGTGACTGAGGTCGCAGCATTTCCAGTGGAGTCAGCTGATAATGAAGGCAACGTAACACTGGGGCATGAATCTCCATCACATGAAGAATCGTCTACTATCACGTTACCTCATTGTACTGTCAGCCTGGCAAGCACCTCGGCTTCAGACAGCTGTGATACAGGCAGTGAGTTACCTACAACAGTTTGTGCATCACTACAGAATACTGAGTCCGTTGCTGGTGTGCTGGAACCATCACCTTCCAGGTCTTCTTCTTCTACAAAGTACGATGGTTGTTCTGGTGATCTCGTAGTTGGTCCACCATCTGAGCCGTTAGTTTCTGAAGTGATCAGTGTTGAAACAGTCTGTGAGTCGCCTGAAGTGAATACCTCTGGCAAGTTAAGGCTTCAGTCAAGTGATGCTTCTGCTGAGGTTTGCCCAGATGTTAGAGATGTTGCTCTGTCTGCAGCTGAATTGCAGTCTGAGTCTTCCAAGGTCGAGATTGCTCACCAGCCAGTTAAAATGTGCACGGAGTTACCTTTGCGTATTCATGAGCAGGAATTGCTGACAACTGAGCAGTTACCTCATCCGGTCACTGAGGCAGCTGTGTCACCTGATGATGCTTCTTGTTTGCCATCAGCTGATGATGTAGATATCACATCTGAAGCTCCAGGCATTCTTCATTCTCCATCTGTTACATTTTCGTCTGATGTGTCGACTGATGCGGCTGTACAGTCCACGACATCTGCATCTCCAATGGAACTGCGTCCAGCATTTTCTGCATCTGCTCGGCCGTCTAGTAGTCCAACATGTGCTGCATCAACTGTCACGATTTCATCACAGCCCGGAGTTGCCAAGAGTTATCATTCCGCAGCTGAGCGCAGGTCATCAGACTCAGCTGTAGCCACATCCTCCAGCCGCATACTGTCATCAACGGACTCACCACCTCTGTCGCAGTCTGCTGTTTCACATCTTGTCATGACTACACACAAGCAGGCTACGTCTGTTGCGGTGACATCATTAACTGATCCTTTGCCACATCGTCCTCCGCCTTCCCTAGCTGCTCACTCAGCAGCACTGCAGCTACTCAGTGAGAAACGTGATTCGTCAGCAGCTGTCATGGCAACCAGTGCTGTGTCCACTGTCGAAAGACTTGAAACTTCGGCAAAGCAGGAACTGTCACCAACTGACAAACCAAGGTCTAAACCCCCTCCAGTGAAGAAGAAACCTTCAGGTCCTTTGAAAGAGAAATTTTTCTCTGCATTTGGGGATCACCATCAACAGTGATAGCTTTCAGTGTTGATATTTTTCCAGCAACGTATATGTATATTAATGTAGATATGACATTTAATTACTGTTCGATACATCTTTTTGCTATGTCAAGTTTACTGTATTCAAACAAATGCGAGTTAATGGGGCCATGACAAAGTTTGATAATCGCTTTTATGTGATGTGGTATCTCAATCAAATCATGGCCAAGTAATTACATTTTCACAGAGCAATTGTTGTTATTGCAGGCTTCATATTTGCTGTATATTAGAAGTATTTTAACGTGTTGTTATGCACCCATATAGCGTGAGGTGACCATTAATCTGCAACTGAAATAAGGGTCTAGTTTAGAAATAGATTTGACAAATTTTTTAAGATTTCAATTTAGCAATGACATATGGAACAAAATAATTTTCATGACATCTCATGGCTTACAGTTAACAGCTTTATTAATTACTTAATCATTATGGTGAAAGTCTATTTTTCTGCACATTGCACTCACAAAGGTGGTGAAGTGATTGTTTATGATCATGAATTCATGAACATTTAAAGGGGACAAAGCTTGAAACTGATTTCTTTGACACTTTAGCCTTCATGCAACCACAGTTTTGGATAGTTCTGTCCTAGGAAAATTGGGATCCTGTGGGATGAATGGTCATCTTATAAACAAGTAACTTTCTCTGACTCTCTGCACTCTGATCGTAGATGATGTTCTTATGTCGTTTTTAATGTGCCGCATCTCTTGCAGTGGTATTTTTGTACATTTCCGTTCAATTTTCAAAGCTGCATAAAATCAACAGTGTGACTCGTGTTTGACCAGAAGTTGTTAACAAGGTAATGTGTGCCATATTCCCAGTTGTTGTGGAGTAGTCTTTGAAGAAATGTGTGCCTAGCACTGTTCTTATGTATGTTTATTAGTTGTTCTTGTCTGTTTGCCAGTTAAATGTTGTGACCGTCTGGTGACTATGTCGATATGATCATACGATGAAGGATTTGGTCACCAGTTTGATATCTGAAGCTTCTCTTATATACATCTTTCATCCCATTTGTACTGTGTGTCGCATCTCACATGTGGCAGGATCATGATTTCTGCATTTTCACGAGTGCCCATATGGATATAGTTAAGAATTGCCTTCGGTGTTTCGATGCTGTCATATGAGATGATAAACTCCGAGGTTATGTGTCGAATTCCTTTGTAGTCTGTAGTTTTTTGTATTTATGTATTCAAAAATTTTATTTGTGGTTAGGGTAAGATGACCCTCACTGGCAGTGTATGTTGTTGGTAACTTGGTATAGCATCGTTAAGAGCATCTTCTTATCAGAACTTTGTTTAACTCCTGAACTGTCACATTCTTCGTGGTCCTTGCAGTGACAGTAGTTACTTAAGACTTCAAAAAAGTTCCTGATTGCTCTATTGATGATCTGCTTTTTACAAGAACATGCTACTCTACCAGTCTGCAGAGCTTCGGTGAACCACTCACAAGCCTGTTATATGTAAATGCCTTGTATGTATGTGTATGTGCTAGTAAGGTAACATTAATGGGTGGTGTAGAACTGTGGATCATGCAAGGTTGTTCCAATTTTAGCTTGCGACTGCATGTAATGCAATGCACGCTGTTGCTGTTGCAATTTCATCTGTCTGACAAACACGTGTATTGTGGCGAAATCAGACTGGTCTGTCAATATGTCAATTCATTAATAGGCATTGGCATATAAGCATTTTATTAGTACCAAAATGATGACCTTGAATGGCGTTATAGCCCGTTAGGACCGCTGTGCAGCATTTTTTCTTTTAAAAAACTGTTTTGGAGCCTACCACATCAAACCCGCTGAAGCTAGACCGGTAGACCCACACTTTCAGCGACAGAAATGTAGCCCAAACACTAGTTTTTTATGGCGATATTCATAGGGCTTGCCCTGCTGTAGTGCATTAAAGAGAGGTGCTCTGGTGAAAAGTGTTTTGTTTCAACCAACACACACACACAACATGTGATCAGTGAAAGATAATAGATGCTGTCAATGTGTACATTTTAACAAGTTTTTTTACCACATAAATGCAAGATTGCAATTTTTACATATTTTGCATGTGTTTTTGTGGTGTTGTACTTTGTGTTAGTGTTAGAAATTGTTTGGTTTAAAATCTGATTTTGTTTTTGTGGCAGCTATTCGTCATGAGTAAAATCCAAATACCCGTACCCTGAGCCTAATCTCAACCCTAACCCTGAATTCAATATCATGCAGCAGTCCAGCAGTCGCACGCTCTCTTTGCAATAACTAAGATTCTTGTCATTTTGGTGGTTGTATTTTTGTACATAAGGAGATGGTGGTGGTGTTATAATCAAGAAAATGACAAAAAACACTTTGTTTCGGAACAAGTTTGACAATCAACAATGTGTGATGTGTGTCAGATTTGTTTCTGGATTGATATGTGTGAAATATATGCCTTGTGTTGCTGATGCTGGTGAAAGGTGTGTGCAGATGCTGTTTTTTGTGTTTGTCAGTGTTGTTTATGCTATGACATAATATTGCCAGTAGCATGTCTGAGTTTCTACATCAAGGCAAACAACCAGCTATTACCTTGTATTTAACTTTTGATATTATAGCGATATTTTGGTTTTTACCCATTTATACATTTCTAGCCTGCATCACATAACATTTTGATTTACTTGCCTAGCACTCATAATGTGTATCACCTCTGCTTACATAGAAGTGATATATGTGGTAGAATGTAACATCAACTTCTGCTCGTCGTGGGTAATTGCTGACTTGCTGATATTTTCAAACTTCTTCAGATGTTGTTAGGACTGCTGGCTAATACTTCAAAGCTAATTGTGGTTATTTTGTGCTATTTTATATGCCCATCTTAAGACAGGGCATATTATGTTTTGGCGCTGTCCATCTGTCATCACTGTTCATTTCTGGATGATAACCCATGTTTCTGTGTACTTACAGTGACCAAGCTTTGTACACACATAGTCCAGGCTTAGGATTGCTGTTGGGGGTGTTCTGCAATGCTGTTCTTACTTTGTTGCTATTTATGAATGCGGTTGTGCAACGAATTTTGTGAACAGGTTTATCTGCAGCAGCAATATATCGCTGAGTTAGTAGTCGTACAGCTTCAGGTCTGTTCTGCCGTCGGGTGTTTGAAAGTGTTGAATGTCACACATCAGTTTATTTTTTGTTCACTTTTTAATTATAATTATTCAGAAGGTTTTAGGGGAATGTTGAGTTTGTGTGGGTTGAATAATAAACATGTAAAAATCGTCCCAAAATGACATGCAATGTGTCGAGAGTGGGATGTTAAGCCTCCACTCACTCACTTACACTGCAGATGAGTAATTGATAGTCATTAGTGGGCATTTAGCTTTATTGACAGCAGTTGACAGCATTATAATAGATTACTATGTGCTTGTGGTATACTTTCCAGTGGGTATTTAACCTTAGTATCAGCTTTTCGTCTAGGCTCGGTAAATGACGACCAGCTTTGGCTGGGATGGCAAAGGCAGGTGTGGTTCATTCCATTTGTGGATAAACACATGGCTGCAATCCCTTGACATATGTACCATACCTGAGCCCCTTATGCACTGAGGTTGCATCTGCATCTTTATCGAGTGTCTTTTACTTTATTGGCTGTTTGTGATAAGAGACATGATATTCTAATTGTCAGTGAAAACATGATTGGTTTTGGTGTATTCAGTTGTTGTGTTTTTGTCTTTAACCTTGTTGTCTTATTTTTTTGTCAGTTGGCTGTAATAGTCACACCGTGGAGACCTGTCTTGAGTTCAGGATGTATTTTTAGAAAGATACAAAGACAGTTTGTGCACTTGTTGCAAAGTGATTTTGAATGTGGATGGTCAGTGCTTTGTTCATCATTTGCAACATTCGGGCACAGCTGTGTGTTGGTATTGTTTTGTTGTTCAGTTGCTTTGTAAATAGCTTCTGATTGCACTGTAGATAAGTTGACATTTTAATTTTTACCCGCTGCATGTCTGTAATCCGTCTATGTTGAATGTCATTTAACGCCAACTAGTTAAACCTGCACCATCAGTAAAGTTGGTTTTTTAAAGATAAAACTGGTTGTAGAAATATAAGCTGCCAAATTTCGCCCTGTTATTGTGTACAACGTTTATGAATCTCAGATGTTTTCAGCAGCTGTTGCTGGAGTGACGATTTCATTACTTCTGCTTTATGAGACTTGCAGCTGATTTTTTATGGTGTTGAACATGCTGTATGATAATACTTCAAAGCAAAGTGCGTTAATTGTGTCCACGCTTCTGCATAGTGTGTATTTATTTGTGATGTTGGTTTGGTTTTGGCTCGGTATGTGTCCTTATGCACGTTGTTAGAACGCATTGCCGGTGTAGTTCCTTTGTATGTAACTTTCTTTCAGGCCTAGCTAACACGTGCTGTTGAATCGAGTAGTTTTTATTAATGAATGCTTTTAGCAGTCAGTGCTGCAGATTATATTTGTGTTGGACACCCTGGAGTGCACATTTTACTGCATGTTTAAAGTGGAATTTTAAAGTTTTGTTTTGCTTCTGCTTGCTGCTAACTTTTGCTGTACATGTTTATTACTTGCTTCCCATAACTGTCTTTTCCTGAACTATATACTCAAATCAGTTAGGCTACATGATACTTTCCAGATCCCAATTAAAATACCATGTTGCGTACCATATTACAACCATGGTTCATTCTTGGTTCGACCACCATGGTCGTGCCGTGGTTCAGTCATGGTATTTTGGGATCTGCAGAGTATTGTATTGCCCTCAAATCTACTAATGAATGATTCTAGCAACTTTTATTTCTCGTTTAACAATTTTTAAGGTGACTCGTCTCACAATAAACTGTGCTTACTTACTTCTTTTGAGTTTCCGCTTGTTTTGCTTTGCGCATTTCGTGAAGATGGTAGGCTACCATAGTGTTGACCTTGTCGGTGTGACGTAAAAGGACTGGCAGCGAGAGTGCGTAATTTTGTAACAGTATAATGAGTATATCGTATGTTCACATAAATCAGCTTCATCTCAGCGGGCACGTGCGTATTCCTAATACGATTCATGGTAGTAGCCTAGTAGGCTATCTCATTATACATCTCTGTGTAATTGTCTTGGACTTGTTGCTACAGTCCCAGTTGTACTTCCACAGCCTTTCATACGTTCGTCTGAACAGTTCATAGCAACGCGCACGTGTTGAAAGAACTGCTGACGCCAACCAGTTCGGTTGAGTGAGCAGTGGTTTCGTTTGTTTTTGTTGATGTAGCGACCGTTAGGTCCGTCACTGATGACGTTGAATGATAATATTGATAATTTTAGTTGAATTCTTGCGGTATTTGTTATTGGTCGTGGTTTCCGCCATTTATTAAAGTCCATACCTAATTTCTTGGTGTTTCTATTGTCCGGTATGTGATAGACCCACAAGTAACCCCAAGATTCACGAAATACTGTGCAAAATTGCAGCACACGCGGAGCACAGAAAACGCAGTCTCTTCTAGAGGTATTAAAATGAAACTGTACGCTACCAAAATTGCCTAATTGGAAAAAAGCATGCCATATGGATATCTCTTGATGGTTTTGACAAAACAGTACGATTGTGGAAGTTAAAAACATATTTACAATGATATTCAGTTCCTAAAAGATTACTCGTAGGTATTTTAATTTAACTTATTAAAACAATAGGCCTGTTATTGTGTACAATAAAATATCAGACATCAAAATATGAGACAAAACATGATGGTAGATAAAGGCGGCTGTTTTTAGCTGTTGAGAGAGCAACTGTTGCGTAGGCACGTAAAAGCGTTGTTGCCTACTGAAGCGTTAACTTATTACTTTTATACGTGCAGCCAGCTATCGGCGATGATATTCACTGACACTGTCAGTGGCCTACACACACAGACAGACCTTTCTAATAATTTGTTAGTCTCATAAGCAGCAAAAAGAGGAAAGGTGTCAGCTGGCAATGCATAAAAGAGTAGAGGTGCCCCTCGTCACAATTTCTAGCGACGCGTTTTCATCGGTCGAAATGCGTGTGAGGCGACTATTGCGACCGATGGTACCGTGGCGTGGTAAGTGTCTGTCTGTCACGCGGACGCGCCCTGCAAAAACTGCTGAGCGGATCGAGGTCATATTTGGGGTGGAAATCCTGATGGCCAAAGGAAGATTAGATTGGGTTCTGATCACCTCACGGCGAGTTGAGGGGAATTCGATGCGGTTCGTCGCCAATTTACTTTGACCGATTGTTAGGTTGCCTGTATCATGCCAGCCATACTGGCAAAGTGGGTATTGTTTTCTCAAGTGCATGTCTGCGCAAAAACTCAGCTACTTAGGCCTAGTGATGTTAGTCGTTGGCGTTGAGGCATGCTTGTGTAGCCTACTTGATTGTAGGCTAAATACTGAGTTTTAGGTACAAAGTTTTACTATAGAAAATCCCAGACAAACTTTTGGAATCATCGATGTTTGCAAAGTCACTGTATATATGAATCTCGATCGTAATAGGTCTAATTCATAGCTTTGGTTTATGTTTTTTTCAATTTGCTTTGACATCTCTGGTCCTTTGTCCTTGGCATTAAGTCACTGCTAACGCCCTGTCAGAAATTGATGTAACTTGTCTTATGGTGAACCACAGATGTGATTGGATTTCGATGACATTTGACTTACCAGGACTTTTTTGACTTGGAGAGCTGTTCTTGTACTTTTCACAGTATTTCAGCTGTGGCGTCAGCTATATATAGAGCGGCAGCACGCAGGTTTGCGCTCCCTTAGGGCATTTTTATTTCGTATTGCAAACTTGCGTGCAGTGCATGGCTGACGTTGAAATAATGACCGAGGTGGCGTGGGATGTATCACGCCCGTTGTTAAACATGCGCTGAAATAGCATCACAGAGAGTCGTAAAAATTGGTTAGCGTACAGTATGACGTGACAAAAGTTATGCCTATCGATAGCGAGACGAGATGGATCAATGTATGTAATGCGTGTATTAGTACTATTAAATATCAATGCAATACGCACTGGAGAGGCAGCAGAATGTCCACATATAGACTTGTAGGCCGATTACGCCGCCGATATCTTTGCGTGCAACTGAATTGACCTCCAGTTTATCATGCGGTAAGCAAATGACGTGAATGTTTGCGGTCGGTTCCCTTGGGGTACGCAAAATCTAAACGCGCGCTTATTTCTGACGAATAACCGAGAAATGAGAAGTTTTGATGTTGTTCTGCAACTCCGGCTCAGGGTTCGAGATTTCTAGTCCTTGTCATTACCCTTGAACTTCAAAGTTCTTGACAACAATGCTGCTTTGAAAAATTAAAACTTCGTTAAACGTATAGAAATTTCAGTCACAGTATAACAGCTATGCTAAGATCACATACATATATATGAGAACGATGACGAGTCAGATCGGCAGCATTGACGACGAAGGTAGCCGGGCCGACAGCCGAACCCTGAATGACACCAGTTGTGATGACCAAAAATGCTGAGGTGAGCTCACTAAATTTAGTACAGTGAGTGTGTTCTCCAAAGAAATCTAGCATACAATTGTAGACACAGTTTTGGATATTCAGCTGAGCCAGTTTTCGAAGAAGAGTTTCGTACCCGACAGTGTCGAAAGCTTCGTAGAAATCCCGCCGCACACTATGTAGATGACCGACCATATTGCATAACAATCCTGAATTTTTTAACGTGCACTGTAAATTTGTAACGTATACGTATACGATGGCATATACATGCAGTTAACGTAAGTCCTTGAATCCAGGTGTATTATAAAAAAACAGGGAGCTTCTACTCAAAGATTTAAGTTTTTTTCTGGTTTATGGGCGTTAGCCTGAAAGAAAAAACGATTAATCATTGAATGATAGATTGATCTATGTGCGGTGGTGGCAGTGACAAAGAAACTGTTTCAGTCTGTCTCAGTGACAGACGAGTCATAAATCAGTAAACAGACCAACGACACATAGTTTTGGTCGGAAATTTTCGGTTTGTGTAACATGGATGATTTTGTATGTAAATCTTTTCAGTCTACAGGATGGGCCAAAATAAGTGAGAACGCGACACTCTTCTAGCTGTAACTTTGTCAAATTTTATCTTAACAGATTATCAAAATTATTTCATTGCTGGAAAGAAAAAGAAATGCTGAAGAAAATGTATAAGCTTACGATACTTCAGGTCGCACCTTATGTATGTCGCTGTCGAGTTTGACACTGGAACATTTTCGTGATTACGAAAGATGACACATAAAATTGTCATATGCTTCATAAAAATGGCGTTTTACGTCATACGGCTGAATAGACTCATATAGGCTACTGTCGTCACAGTTGCTCAAGGCTTCAACCATTGGCTCGTACACATAATGCTGAAAGATGCAGATGCGTCAATGCATTGTAAATGATGCTTTAGCTAATGCCACAGCAAGCGCTGCTTCAGTTCATTGATGGTATTCAACCATGACTGAAAATTCACTGCAATCTGACCTTCTTGTAGACCAGACTGAGGTCGGAGCTATCTGGTGGCCACATATCTGGTCAAATGGAATAGGTGTTGTCTGCTTGGGAAACCGTTGTAACGCATACTCGATGTGCAGGGGGCGCTGTCAACGTTGAAATGTTTGCTATTTTAAAGAATATTTAACAAAACTAGAAAATGAGGTAATAAATAAGTCAGTAACAAGTAATAATCAATTCGACAAATAACATTTAGGCATGTAAAACTCTGCATTCTTTCGAGATATACAGCAAATTGAACGTCTCTAAAATTTTACAAGTAGTGCAGCATCACACTTGTGGTGTGACGGGAAGTATTATATGCATCTTGTTGAGTTGTTGGACATTTTTTTCACTTTCAATCAGTGAATGAATTTTGGTAATTCGTAAGACTTGGTAAAGTTACATCCAAACGAGTGTCGTGTTATAACTTTTGGCCCACTTTGTATACAGTACAATAGATTGCGTAGAAAAACAAATAGAGCAGTGAATCAGTTTCTTTACCACGCGTGAGTCGAATGACAACTTAAAGCAAGCACTGGATGGAGTGATCTCAGTTCCAGCCAGAAATGGAGAATGACCGTGATGTACAGCCAGTCAACGGCTACACGAGTCCGCCGCAGTACGACACTCGCAACATCAACATTTCTCGACCAGTCTACGATCAGGCGTCGTTCGACCGTCAGTTCCTTGGTCAAGGAGCAACTAGCACTGCCGAGGGTGGTCCATCGACCCAGCTGCGTGAAAGGATCCGGTCATTAATACCGTCGTGCGACCGTTCGACGCCGGGCCGCGTCTGTCGACGTGTGGTCCGCTATCTCCCGGTAGTCGAGCACCTGAGGAACTACCGTTGGACAAAGTGGCTACTGCGCGATATTGTCGCTGGAATCAGCAGCGGAGTTATACATGTACCGCAGGTCTGGGCTTTTGGTTTACTTCTTTATTCACGACTCGACATTAGCGTTTTGCCATATTTAATTTATCAGCTGTTGACCATAGTGATACTTCCGTTGAGTGACCTCAAGTGACCTTGAATGTTTATTGAATATGTTGATTTTACACATTGTAGTTCCATTTTTAACTGCCAAGTCGAGCATAATTTGTCACGTCACAAAGATCCCATACCACCCCCTAAGTGATCCCGCTGACTGTTATACTTTTCCAGTGTGAATATGGTGCGATGGGCGGTTTCTTTGCCATTAATGTCGTTAATTGGTGACATATGTACAAGTTAGGTGACTACGTCACAGGGTCCTCAGTGTTTGCGTTTTTTGGATATTTGGCGGGTTTTTTTGCAAATTTTGCCACAATTAAAAACGTTTTTCAATAAATAAATGCGCGCAACATCATGCTCGTATTAGACGCCACCGTTGTGCCAAGTTTGACGTTTTGGGGCCTTATCAGTCCTGAGATATCGTTTGGTGGAAACACAATCAGCCACCCAGACACTCTCACCCTCTCACCCAGACACCCAGCTTATTTCGCCATCCGTGAACGTATATTGTTTAACTACATGTAAAACGTTTGTTATGGCGTGTTGTGTGCCTCATACAGGGGATGGGTTTTGCACTGTTGGCCGGCGTGCCTGCTGTTTACGGCCTGTACGCGTCCATCTTTCCCGGCTGGGTCTACTACTTGTTCGGCACATCGAGACATTTGTCTGTTGGGACGATGGCTCTCACCGCGCTGATGGTTGGCGCCGTCGTCGCACGATCTGTGCCCGGTATATGCTCGTATATCTTCGACGGTTGCATTTCTTCTTCGTCTTTTTTTGTATTTTCAACTTTCGTGTTTCATAAAACCTACACGTATAGCCTACGTGAGGTAAAGGATATTCATGATTAGCCTTGCATCGCTTCGCCATGCCAATGGTCATCAGATATGGTCTCGAGTCATCCAACAAATCCATCCAACATGTTGGATGACGAAAATCGTATACGTAAATATGACCAACTTTGTAGGTCCAACAATGTTGGATGTTTGTAGACCAGACATGTTGTGCAGAGTAGAGATTGTCACGCCGGTGCGTTTGCATGTGTGGCGGCTGTGGCCACAGATGTTGATCAGAAGACTGTGGAATTACCATCAGTGATTTCACTGGATACGCCCACCACCGCGTCACATATAACGTCACATGACATGACGTTGACGTACGAAGATGTCACATCGTCAGCGTCATCCGCCGATCACGCCGCCATGAAGGTCTAACAAACGACAAAGTTGTCGATCTTTTGTTACATTGTGTACTGTGCGTGCATCCTAGTGCTTTCGCTTGCTGTGTGATGATTACTGGTGGCAAAATGAGTTTGCCCGAAAAAGTTGTAGGGAAATGTTCATGGTATTAAGGATAGGCGTTAAAACAGGGAACAATGTTCTCTATATGTAGAAGTCACGTGGATATGAAAGTTCATGAGTATTTCTTCAGAGACGTCTTCGACAAAGGATCACTTTGTTGACATTTGGTAGGTGGCGTCAGGAGTCTTTTACGGCTTTGCTCCATTTCAATGCTGTCCTGGTTGTAAAATCTTTGAGACAAAAACCTAGGCTACATGGGATTAACTCCCAACAACGCGATTACCATTTCAGACATCGCACTATTACACGTCTTTGTGAACATTTTTGTCAATTTTGTGTGTCAATATAGAGCAAAGAAAAGTAAGTATAGTAGGTAAGTTACATTTTGTAAAGCGCTCCAAAATCAAACAGTTACTAGGCGCCTGGCGCTTATATAAATCTGTATGCCTATTACGCGTGCGGTGGAGTGTAGACGGAATTTGTCAGCCTTCACAGAGTTTGAACTTCTTTTGTGATTTTGGCAGTATGAATGTCTATGGTGCAGGTTGGCGTAGCGGTGTCGGTGACGCTAATTGCTGGGTTATTTCAGCTGTCAATGCGTCTCTGTCAACTCGGCGTCGTCTGCACGTTTATGTCGATGCCGTTCATCGTTGCGTTTCTCACGGCGTCGGCCACCCAGATCGTCGTCTCACAGGTGACTGCGCAGCGCGCACTGTCTCTCATGTGACGCAAGTTATAAATATTTAAATGTAAGAACTGACGATGTTTTATGTCATCTTTGAGCGACATATGACGAGTGTCAAATTTCAAACTACATCGCAGTGCAAAATCACGAATACGAGCGACACAGACATACTTCAGTACTATACTAGCTGAGCGCTTCTGCGATAAGGCTCCCTCATGAAGAAGTGCTTAATGTTCTCTGTATGCTTTTACCTTTGCCTTTCAGTTCTGTGTTGGTGTCTATGGTGTCTGTTCCAGCTTATACGAATGACAGACTGAGCTATTATGTACATCAACCGCTTGCTACTTCGCTGCTTTTCCTGTTGCTCGTTTGGTGCTGTGAAACGTAGTAAAAAACACCATAGCGCAGAACAACATTTGCGTCAAACTCGTGCAAAACTATAACTGTGCTTTTATATATTGCGCACAATAACAGCTTTTAATTATCACCATTTTCAACGTCTATGTCGGATAAAACCAAGTATCGTCGAAATAGGACCGAACGATAGCTAGCGCGCGATCGCGGGCCGGCCGCAATTCAGATTACAGAAACCGCAATTTGTATTCGCGTTTAGTAGTGACCATAACTCATTGTCGCTTTGTTTCGATATATATTGACATACATACGGACGGACAACGCCTAGCGTTACCAAATAGTTTGCAGGCCAGTTAATAATTTTAGCGAATGGCTACGGTTCAGTCCCCAGTGACTGTCGTGAATTGCGTTATTTCTGTTGTTAAACGCAGTTACCATTCGAGCTGGGCCTAGTGATCAAGCGTCCGCTGGGACACTTTGTCGTTCCTCTGACGATAGTCAAAATCTTCCAACACATCACAGAGACAAACGTCTGCGCTCTTGTCGTTTCAATCATTTCAATTACCTTTCTCGTTGTCATCAAGGTAAGTGTGCGTACAATTGTGGTGGATAGGGTAACAAGTTAACGCCAAATCACACAATTGATTTGAATCGTTATTAAGCTGTGACTGAAGGCAGAACAAACCTGTGCTGTCACTCTTTTGCGACCGTGACCTTGAGTTAACCCAGTAATTTTAAAACTCGAAGGCGACCTAGATATTCTAAAGATGTAGGTCTACTTTCACGCTTCAGCCATTCGAAACTTAGAGCTTGAATTGAAAAAATACGAAAATATATCTCAAAGTCAAAGGTCAAGATCAAATGTTAAAAGCTCCAAATCGTTTTTAGCGTTATCGTAACACATATTCCGATCAAGTCTCAGCAATTTGCGACTGGTATTTTTTAAGTTGCACACTACCGCTTTTCGCGGCTGTGACCTTGACCTTGGACCCATAACCTTGAAAACGTGACCTATATAGATATTCTGAAGACGTAGCCTATCTCCGAAAATGAAGTTGCTAGGTCGAGCTCTTCTAAAGGTATAACCTGAATTTAAAGAAAATACGAAAATAACTCTCAATGTCAAAGGTCAAGGTCAAGGTCAAATGTTACCAACTTCCAACCACTTCTAGTGTTCATCATGAGACATATTCGTACTAAGTTACATCAATTTCTAACCAATAGGTTTCGAGATTTGGTGCGGACAGTCTGACACATACACACAGAAGTCGCCAAAAACAGTACCTGCTTCCAGCATAGCTGGCGCGCAGGTAAAAATTGACGGCTACAGTTACACAGGTTAATTATCGAATTGCGATTTTCGTCACACTACTAAGGAAACAATAGAAGTAAAAAACTTGGTTCTGGGTTATTTTGTGCGCTCAAGTAGATAGCGATGAAATGTGTGGTTAAATCCATCGCTTAGCGGCAGAACTCAATTTTCTGCTGGCCAGATTTTTTTATTAAAATAATATTGGAAATATTCAATGATACACACAGTCCCTGGGGTCACTGGTCAGCCTCGGTGAGAATTTGCAATATTTGACTAAAATTATTGGTATTATTATGCTGCATCGAATGCATGAGATGCAGACTATTGTTACCGATGACTGCGGTGTCTCCGTAAATCTGTCAGTCTGTCTGTCACGCGGCTCGACTCGGCCGCACGGCGGCGCGTGCAGTCATTCGGGGTCATTTGGTGCAGTTTTTGCCAAATCACTTTGGTTTCTTGTTTTCTATTTTCGAATTTACGTCGTTTGTGCGCGTGGGTGGCCAGGAGTACATCAATGAGCGTTTCAAGGCGAAGCTGAAAATTCCCATCCCGGCTGAGCTGCTGCTAGTCATCTTGGCGACGATGATATCGCACTTTGCTCGTCTTAATGAGCGCTACGCACTACCGATCATCGGTGAAATACCTCTCGGACTGCCGGCACCCCGAGTGCCGCCCATGACGGTCGTGGACAGTTACATCGTTGACGGAGTGGTACTGGGTATTGTCGCTTTCGTTGTCGCAGTCACCATGGCGCGTCTCATGGCAGAACGCAATCTGTAAGCCGTCTATTTGAAACCTACGTAACTCCACAGCAAAGTTGATATTAGCCCTAACTTTATTTCAACGTCTTGACCATAAAGACGTTGTCTTCGTGCTCTAGTAGCTCAAGTTATGAACAGTTTTTTTTTCGCGTCTCACTGAGATATTTTAAAAGTGTGTGATTTCCAGTCGCTGAGTGCTCGTGATATTTTTTTGCAGTTCTGGAGGTCACCATGACGGCTTTACGTATGATGAAGCATATAAAAGTATGTCCCTGTTAGTATCACTTTATGTCACTTCAAACCTCCAGCGAAAATATTTATGACTATTATGACTATGGCGACATGTGAATTTCACGATGAAATTGAAATAAATACTTACATTTTGCTCTTGAACTTTTTGACGTGAATGTACAGCTACACGATAGACACCGACCAAGAACTGTTAGCCTGTTCGCTGTGCAACACGGTCGGAGCGTTCTTCGGGTGTTTCGTGGCAACCCAAGCCCCTCCACGGACTCTGGTAAACGAAACAGCCGGCGGCCGGACTCAGCTGGCCGGCGCCGTGTCTACGTTAGTGCCGCTCGTCGTCGTTCTGGCAGTCGGACCGCTGTTCGAGGCACTGCCCATTAGCGTGCTTGGCTGCATCACATCGTGTGCCATATTGCCTCTTATGAAACAATTCACTGAGCTCAGGTCAGCACCAGCACCACCACTTTTGTCACATGTAGAATTATAAATGTCTAAGTAGCTTTTAGGCCTATCTCGTTTTTCTTGTTTCAATCTATGTGTGCATGTAGCCTATATTAGTTCGCAATTGCCGCTGGAATTTATTGCCGCATTATCTAGCTGCTTATTGACTAGCATGGTAGACGGTTTACAGCCAACTCGTCCCCAAGCCAACTCCGGGCCGTTTTATAGTTTCTTCCCCAAGGCTAACCTAATTTAATGGTGTATACGTATGTGCGTTGGGACGACCTGTTGTAGGTGGCTGTGGCAGATCAACCGGTTCGACTGGCTAGTGTGGATCGTGACATACATCTGCACGGCATTCGTCAGTATAACGATCGGTCTGGTGGCAGGTGTGGCGCTGTCTTGTCTGCTAGCGATCGTCCAGGCTCAGCGAGTACACGGTGGACGCTTGACTCGCGCCGCTGACACAGAAATCTACTACTGGCGACCACCCACAGCCACGACGACTAGTGCCATGTTACCGATCGGCGTCGTCGTCTATAGGTCAACTCAATTTCGTATACATTTAGGAGCACGTTTATCCAGCAGAATGGCAAAATGACGAACTTAAAACGGTTGTTGGTTTGACTCGAAAATTTGTGGATAATTTTGATAAACTCTATGCCCAAAACATAAGTCGTCACGACCATTCTATAATTTCTGCAATCGGCAGGTATTAAGAGGGTTAATAGTTACGTACGTATGTATGTAGGCCTATGTATGGAAAAATTTATAACGCGCCCCTCTTACAGCCTTGCGAGTGCACGGAAGTAAAAATAAACCAAACCGAAGAAATGTGTCTTTAGCCTGCTACAAAAAAATGTAAGTGTCAGTGTTGGATCACGAAGTGACGATGGCAGATTATTCCACAGTTTTGGAGCGCAGGCAGCAAAGCTGCGTGGTCCGAAGCTGAACGTACGACAGGCAAGCACTTGTAAGAACCCACGAGCAATACAGCGCAGGTGGCGGCAACTGGTACTCGCTGTAACTGGAACGCACAGCTCCTGGACGTACTGCGGTGCGGTTTGATGGAGACACTTGAAGATGATCGCGCAGAGCTTGAAAACTATACTCTCAGGAACTTGCACCCAGCGAAGATCATCTCGAAGTGTCAGTGTTATGTGCACAAACTTCCGCTTTCCGCATTATGAGTCGCGCAGCAGAGTGCAAAACTGACTGCAGTGTCTTTGTGGCAGGTCTTTATGTGATACAACACACCACTGCAGTAGTCAAGACGACTAGCAATCAGTGCGTGCACCAGAGCCTTAGCTGAGTCTGTCGTTAACGTCCGCCTCACCGACCGCAGGTGATGAAGATGGTAGAAACAACGGCGAGAGAGGCATTGAACGTGGGAGATGGAAGTAAGTTGACTGTCAAACTGGACCCCGAGACAGGTGACTACTGATGACACGGGAAAGTGAACTGCTTCCAACGTGATGGACTTAGATTTGATTCTGGCTAGCAGATGCTTAGAGCCAAGCCAGATGAAATCTGTCTTATCAGTGTTCATCTTTAGCCGGTTTGCTGTCATCCATACGGAAGCACCGAAGTGCCATCGCGAAAAAAATTTTTACCGAGGTGCCATCGCGAAAAAAAATTTTTTACTTAAAAATTTTTTTTCGCGATGGCACTTCGGTGCTTCCGTACATCCCGGTCTCAATCGCTGCAATGCACTCCGTGAAACGAGGGAGTCGTCTCTCACACGACTCAGCTTCATCATCAAAATAAAGCTGTGTGTCATCAGCGTAGGAGATCATTTGGAAGCCATAGCGTTGAGCTGTAGCGATGACGTCGGCGGCGTACAGAATAAAGAGCAGCGGTCCAAGGACACTTCCTTGAGGTACGCCACAAAGAACAGATGACCAGATGGACAGTAGCAGTCTTAGGCAAACTGTTCACACCCATTGTGCCTAGGTCAACTCAGCCTTGCATCCCTTCGGGGTCGCTAAATCGAGTACCAATTTCGGCTGGGGTAAAGGCGGGAAAGTCACCTCTGCCGGGTGGCAGGTAACACTGTGTGATCCCATATGGTAAGTGATTTCCCGTAGCGTGTGGTGAAGTTTCTCAAACTGCTATACTTTTACCTTTACCTTTACCTTACTTGGCTCCGACAAAGCTCGCCGTGTTCTGTTGCTGACAAATGAATGGATCCAGTCCAGTACTTTACCACGGAGACCAAACGTTTCACGTAGACGGTCAAGTAGAATATCGTAATCCACAGCATCAAAGGCTGCTGAGAAGTCGAGGAAGCCTAACAATGTAACCTGGCCTCTATCAACAGCTAACAGAGCGTCACAGACAAGTTTAAGAACGCTAGTTTCGATAGAGTGGAATCTTCTGTACGCTGATTACAGAGTTTGTTTGTTCAGGTAGCGACATGCGACAAGCTTACGACAAACTAGCCGCGAAACGACTTTGGACATAAATGTCAGTGTTGTTGGTCTAGCTTAATCAGACGCATTAATGCAGATGCGAATTACTTCCACATTATTACCTGAGCGCCAGCCATGCTGCGAGCAGGTGTTGTTTTTGGCGGCGTTTCTGTCTGTATGTGCGTCTGTCTGTCCGCACAACATCTCGAAAATTACTGATCAGAAATTGATGTAATACACCCCATAATGAACTCTAGAAGTGATTCGAAGTTGGTGACATTTAACTTTGACTTTCGACCTTGAAAGCTATTTTCGTACTTTTTTCATTTCAGGCTATACATTTTGAATGCCTTCGCCTAGCAATTTCATTTTCGGTATGGTGATACATCTTCTGAATATCTAAGTTACGGTTCAATTTCAAGGTCATTGGTCCAAGATCAAGGCAGCGAAAAAGCAGTAGCGTGCAACTCAAAAACTACTGGTCAGAAATTGCTGGGGCTTGATCGGAATATGTTATACCGGTCGCAGACCGGTGCCAGGCCGTAGGCCTGGCCGGCTGCGGCCATAGTAAGATCGCGCGCGTGCGCGCGTACTATTTGTATTGTTTGTGCTTGGCTTTGCTGACTAGTGTGTAGATTTTGACCGTAACGAAGTACCGAGTGACCCGTAACGAAAGTACCGACTGTCGACATCTGTTATAATGGCAAAAAATTACTTTATTCCGGTGTTTTAGGTAGATAAATAACAAATACGCTGTAACATGTGCCTAAAGATTAGATCTGTGCTCACATTTTAATAAAAATGCTACAGGTACATAATATATTACTAAAGCTGT
>Ga0126335_1000363_pt1 | contig 21549 bp, 19 predicted proteins | sample OlaspJWI45metaG_FD_108409 | JGI IMG/M metagenome (GOLD analysis project Ga0126335, IMG submission 108409) | Marine gutless worms symbiont microbial communities from Oahu, Hawaii - Olavius sp. 1 OAHU.JWI-45 metaG | ecosystem: Host-associated > Annelida > Digestive system > Unclassified | place... | reverse complement strand
CCTAGAACATCGTGCAACAAGAGTATTGCACTGTGCTATAGTAACTAGAGCAGCTGTGTTAATGTTCCCTCTTTTACTCAAGACCATCATCAGTAATCAGATGAGGCCGCGGAGGTTGAGGGGAGTGTAGTTAAGTAATAGGACCGATATGAATTACCGGATGCGATAACTCAATAATGTCAGCAAGCAGACAAAAAATTTTACACAGTATACACACCTCTTGCACTGATTATCAAGTCTGACTACACACATACTAGTGTTCACGTCAACCCCATTCGGCTCAATTTAACTGCTATTGCCTCAAATGGACTAAATAAAGTATAGCGGTCGCAAAAAAAATAATGCAAGTGCAACCAAAATACAGGAAAAAAACCTTTTCAAAACTACTCATACAGTAAACTAAACTCAATACAGCTTAAGTCTCACTCAGTCACCTTTTGTAGAACATCTGAAGCCCACACGAAGGGTATAACTTGGATGGGTCTGCATTGTAGGCCTGTCATGTGGTTCATAATGGTTGCTTGCCATGATGCGCTTCAATAAATGACAGAGCACACGGTTTGCCCTATCATAATGCATCTGATGGGTGGTTTTGCAACGTAATGTGTCTCTAACATTGCAGTACAAACTGCTGATATGTGGTTACAGGCACTGTAATGGTTAAGAATCTGTAGCTTGTCTTACATGTAGAAACATGCACCTTCACCATGTGAGACAAAGGCAACACAAATCAAGGCTTTCAAAAATCACAGTGCACTACAACGCTACAGATTCCAAAGTAATAATTTGGTAAAAAAGAACAAAGGACTAAAGCAGCCAACCAGCTGATCAGTTACACATAAGCATTATCAATACTTATGCTCGATTCACACACCCACGGTCATAGCCCGAGAATACGGCCCGTCAACACAGGTGGTATGAAGCCACCATTATTGCTAGGGTGGTTGAGATTGACAAGATGTATGTCATAGCAGCAGTATCGTTCGACATGCGTCAGTGCCGAACTGAAACGCGTCCGATGATTCGTTCGTGTGTGAAATATATGAAATCCGGCATTTTTCAGCTCTATCAGTGTGCGCATCATGAATGCAACGGTGTCGAGCGTTGACCACGTACAGACATGGTGCGGCCTGTCATGTATGTCCATCTCAGGTGTGTGGATCTCCAGCGCCATCTGACGAATGTTCTTTATGAGTCCTGATGTTACAAGGTCGTATAATGCAGGCCATTCTGAGAACTCAACATCCATCTTCACAAAGTCCAGAGTTTTCTGTTGTTGGCCAACACAACAGCACACAATCGACACACTGTGAACTTGTCACCATGCATAATCTCAAAGCACACTGAGTACTGCTCTCGACACATGGTCAAAAATTTCAAAGCTGGGATTTTCCCAGTAATGGTTTGGATGTAACTTAATTACCCAAGCCAAGACACCCAAGAAAAAAAAAACAAAAAAACCTAAGCACAAATGCAATGCAGATACCCAATATAGCAAATAATTGCTTGATTTTCAGACAAATTAAATGACGTTTCAGTAGTCATTACTCTGTATGCAATAACAGTAACTGTTCTAGTTTTGTCAAATGTGTGAAAATGTTGGTACAGTCACCGTCATAAACACATAAATCAATACCTTTACCATATCTGAACTGAAATTAACAAGTGGTCAAAGTAATTTGACAAAGGCTGCACCAAATGACCCCGTGCACACTGCAAGTGCCGCTGCCGATTTAAGCCACGTGACAGACAGACTGACAGACAGACACCGCGAACATCAGTATGAATAGTCAGCATCTGATGCATTCGATGCAGCCTAAAAACAGATGGTTAATTGGTAAGTTAACTTGTTACTGTGTACACAAAACTAATTATTAAGTGACTAGTATTGTACCCCAGTGTGACCAAGTTGAGCCATGATGGTTGACAGACGACGCAGCTTCCAACGACCGCGATTGCCATAAGCGTCGGCACCGTCAATGCCAATGTTGTGGAAATATCCATTTGCAGAATACTGATGTGAAGCCACTTCCATGCTAACAAACATACGACCACAGACAAATACTGCAAACTTCATTCTGCAACAACATATGTTTGTGGCACGTCTGTGGCTGCCAGTCATATTATCTACATCTGCAATGTTTCTTTCTGTTTTTAACTGGTTTTATCATTGTATCAGTGACATTTCAACCACTGCTGTACAGGTGAAACACTTGCGCATCGAACTGCTGCTGTTTTATATAGTCGCTGTGATGTAATTACATTACCAGAATGGACTGTTGTTTGTAGGCAAAGTAAAAGTACGCTCGCGGACACGGTGCGGTCATTGCAGTCAGGTACACTCTGTCATGTTTGTTGTCACTTCGGTCAGTTGCTCCGCCTCTTCTAGGCCTCGACGTACTGTTTATGAAAGTGACCGAAACCGAAACCTGGTTGACATACTGATCGCACATCAACGCCATGATAAGCGCGTCGGCTGCGTCCAAGTTTTTGGATGCACGAACATCCGCTCGTTGATGCGGTTGAAGCCAGACAGTCTTCTTGTCGAGATAAACGAGCGGCGCATAGATGTCGTGACTGTGCGAGACATGGCATGACGCCCTGCCTTGAGCACGTCGAGCCGATGAGTTGCTCGGCGTCAACCATGGCGGCGTCGATGTCATCGCTGCTGCCGGTGTTCACTTAATACCAGTCGACATCGGCCATCAACCGACGACCTTCGAGTGTGTCGCTGGCTCGCATGCTGTCTACGTCATCATGTGTTGTCGTCTACTGCACAGGCTCGATGGCCGTCACTGCCGCGTTCTTTGCAGAACTCGCAGACCTACTGGACCATCTCATGCCGTTCGCCGACCCCTGTCATGCTCGCTGGTGACGTCAACATCCGGCTTGAGCGCATAACCGATCCAAACGTCGCCGAATTCGGTGACCTGCTGTCGTGCTATGGCCTGGCACAGCGCATTCAAGTGCTACACACGACGCCGGCAAAACACTCGAGGTGGTTTGTACACGTGACGACCTGCCATCACTGGCTGTCTGATCATCAAATGCTTTGCTGGTCGACGTCTCTACTGTGTCCGCCGTCAGTTTATGCCGCGGACCGTGGAGGTCATTTGACACAAACACGTTCCAGGCCAACGTCATTGCATCTGCACTGTGTCACGAGCAACAGTGGACTATGCTCGACGGTGATGGTCTTGTGAAGCTGTACGATGACATTATCACAACACTGCTCGACCATATCAGATTCCTCCTAGGACCGTAACATGTCGCCATTGGCCGTCAAACGCGTGGTATGACGAAGAATGTCCTAGTGTGAAGCACTCGTTGAGATCTCTGGAACGAGCTGCACGTCATGCTGGGCTGCTGTCTGATGCAACACTACCGGCTGTTATAGCGCGATATCTTGACCTAGTATGTCAGAAACGACAGGATTACTGGACAACATGCGTCGACTCTGAGCGACTTCAGCCTCGACGTCTGTGGCAGTCCTTTGATCAGCTGCTAGGACGAGGTCAAGCTCCGGCCACTACTGATATCGACGCGTCAGCACTACACCATTTTTTCGACAATAAAGTCAACGGCGTTCGTTACGCCACCGCTGGTGCACCTCTTCCACAGTTCTCCGCAATGAAACTGGAAGCCATTGTACCATTTACCCCATTTGCTGGCCTCTAAACCGGTTCATTCACTATGGGCTTCCCTTTTTACTGCCGAATTCGTGTATATGACCGAAGGCTGCTTCGTTTTCCACCTTCGTCGTCATCTTCATTATTCGGTTTCGCCTTTCCTTCCAACTGCTAGGTGTTCACTGGGCGAATGCAATTAGGTCTTGTCGATCTTCCTTCGGCATCATATGTTCCACAAACACGCCCCAGGATTGTCCAACTGTTCCAGTATTTGCTATGGTCTCATCCGCTTTGGTAGAACAATCTATCATGATTCTCTTCGGATGTTTCCCAGCTGTCTGGTATGCTGAATATGGCGAGGTACTTCTCCGAACTCTGGTGATGCAACCACTTGCTTTGGTTACAGACGACAGTCAGCCTTCGTTCAGTTGCCAGTTTGTCTCTGGAAAGGCGACGACCCAACTCTTTGGTCTGGCCTATTGTTACGTAATACGTTACAGGATATGTGTTATCACCGAATTCAACCTGTGCTTCAGTCTTTGGTACTGTCTCATCCGGAAGCATAATAGTAATAATAATAATATGTGTCTCCAACAAGGCCATGCAACACTGCGATATAAACCGAAATGCATGTTGTTGAAATCAACTCATAACTGAAGCAGTTGGCAACTATCAAATTGCGTTCTTTAGAGTTCACTGTGAAACGCACTATGATTAAGCTGTTTCGCACCTATGACAGCGGTATAATCAACAGCTGTATGTCGCATTTCGGTTTTTCTACAGTAAGTGAACTTGTTGGTCAACGTATAAATAAGTTTCTGCTGAAGTGGAATGTGTTGGACAATATACTGTGTAAGGTCTGTCAGTCACTGTAGTGTATTAGGTTATTGTTAGACGTTTACCATACTGTAACTTCTGTTGCTTGTATGCATGTCTCTGTATGTTGATAGTGTGTGTCTGTTTTTTTATTGTATCTTTCCTTTGTTTATGCTGCTATCGAAATTAATTTTTCGATGAATAAAGTTGATTAAATTAGTTATTTTACATCATTAACACTTATAACACTACTTTCATAACACCAATAAGACGTACATTTTTTGCATTTACCAAGTGCCAGTCTTGTGTCAATTTTTGTTGCTACATGTAGTTAAGAAATACTCTAAATATCATGATCTGTTCTAGGTTAACCCATTCCCAAAATTTCATAAAAATTCATAAATAACAGTACAAAATGCAGTGCAGTGCAAGAAAAATATAAACCAAACCAAATCTATAACTTTTTGGCAGAAATGATAACTAAATAACTTTTACACACAGAGAAGAGTAATTACAAGTTCTCAACAAATTATCACATTACAAACGGATCATGTAAATAAAAAGACACTTAATCTGTTTATTTAAATGTAAACGCTCACTTTTACATGCAAAAGGCTGAGAACAAACAGAATTTTTAAGGCTATGAAGCAGCCAAAAATACAACACACCTTGGATCAAATGCATGGACTTGACACTTCAACATCTCTTCAATGCCCTTCTCAAACCGTAAGTCATTGCCTATACTAAACAACAACCAAACTTGCTGCATTCTCACAAAGTAGACCTCGTCAGTAAATAAGCTAGTATTTTTCATATTTTGCAACACTATAATACTACTACTAAAAACATACCACAGTGGCCAACATGTTCCAAAGTTGACTAATGGTACCAGCTGGCAAATGACAGTAGATGAAAAGCGCCAAGTTTACCAGAAGAATGCCACTTCCTATTTATAAGTTTCTATTAAAGTTGGGGGACAAAAACAACAAAGCAGCAGACGATTATTATCAGTATGATGACAAGAAAACAGTGATCAGAATTAAAGCCAAGATATTTCACAAATAAATTTGCCGTCAAAGTCAAATGCATATAATACAACACAAACGGTATGACACAAACTAGCTAAATCACAAAGCAGCATTACTGCACTAACTGCCTAGCTGTTATCAGATGATACAGTACTGTAGTAATGGTGACAAAGTATTACCCAAATGAGTAGACAAGGCATGGTGCAGTTATATCAAAGCGGTCTTCAAGACACAAGTCCCAGCCTCCATCCTCAGCAGGACCAATGTGAGCTTGATTCTTACAACTGTGTGTCACTGTTGTCACGTAGCTTCAAACACACAAAAAATGTTATTTGTCTGACAGTTCGACATTTACACAAAATACATGTAAACATTACTATTAAAGTATTGACTTATTTGCTTGACATAAGTTATATAGGTTATAACAGATTTTTGGCATGACATTTGAGAAACATTATTATATGTCCATCATAACTTGTTGGCAGTGTGAGGTCATGGTTAATGACGTTGGTCTGATCAATGAAGATAATCGACATCGGGCACAGTGAGAACTGAGATGGGTGACCGCCTTTGGACAGGTAAACCGTCTCCATATGAAACCAGCCAACAAAACTGACTCAGTCTTCGATCCCTCCAGAGTCAGTAAATGAGTACCAGCTTCCACTGGGAAGTAAGCAAACATATCATGAGATGCACTAGCCCTGTGTCCGTAGTCGTGCAACATAAGCTGGCTGAGGGCTACAGAAATGAAGATCAATGCTGCTCAGTGGAAACACGTGGCTTGGAAAGTTTTTTAGATGAAGGTGCAAGCCATAGCCTCTATGCCCTCCAAATTACATAGAACATATTTTGTACAAATTGTACATTATTAATCTAAATTATTAATGAAACTTCTATTTCCTATTCTGGTTAATTCAGCCTTGTAGTTATAAATAAGATCTTGATTGCTCCAGAACTTGTCTAGCTTATTCTTAAAGGAGTCAGTAGTACTAACAGAGATGACAGAATCTGGCAAACTGTTCTAAGTATTTATTACTCGTGTACAGAAGAAATATTTCATTAAATCATAATGACATCTATGGTTGACTAGCTTTAAATTATGCCCCCTGGTTCTACAATCTTGCTGTTTTTCAAAACTGAAGGTAACATTAATGTCATATTTGCCTGTTAATATTTTAAAAACTTCAATCATATCACCTCTTGAACGTCTGTATTTCAATGTTGGCAATTTCAGTTACAGAAGCCTTTCTTTATATCATGTTAAATGCTTAACAGTTAAGACCGACTTAGTTGGTCTCATTTGGACCTTTTCTATACCATCCTGAGACAGCATATTCCAAATGACATCTAACAAAACTTTTATATAGTGTAACAAATGCCTCCTCTGTTAAATATATAAAATGTCTTTTAATCAAATGGTTTGATTAAAAGAGAAACAAAACTTAATTCTGAGTTGAATACCACACCTAGGTTTTTTATTACATCGACACTTTCCAGAACTGTGGATGAAGGATAATATTTGTACTCAAAATTAACATCTCTTCCATAAAAAGCTATCTTACATTTATTTATATTTAATCTTAACAGCCACCTGTCTGACCATGAGTAATAGTTGAACATAATACAAACTAGAAAAAGTCATTCTCCAACTGTTTATAATTCATTCCCATTGGATCAAGATATGACTGCCTTTTCTCTGGTGATATAATTGCAACCTGCGCAACAAGACAAGTACGAAACTAACAAAACTATTACAAAAATTTATGCAATTATTTATTTAAGTCCCATAATTCACCAGAAAAAAACATATGACTTCAGTGACTTACTAAATCCTTAAACATGCAATCATAAACCTCGAGAGAGGCTAAAAAATATTTGGGTAGCATATGCATTCTCATCCATCCGCTCAAGATACCAAAACAGAGAAAGATGAAGAAACTCCGCTATAGTACAGTGTTGATAATGTTACTGACGAGATTGCACACACAATAACAAGCACCACAATACGCACAGGCAGGGTGAGGTCATATTGTGTCAAATAATAAACAACACCAAACTGTAGCACTGCACATACAACAATGTGCCCATTAACGTCCTAAGATTTTAAATGCTCCGACCTGTGCAATTTTACTCTTGCAACCAACAGCTGACACGGTGTTTTTCTGATACCGCAGTTGTGAGTAGATGACAGCACACAACAACAGAACAGTGAACACAGCAATAACTCTGCGAACTCTTTTAACGGCTAAGTACTGAATCATCAAACGTTTAGCACGAAATATATACAGCTCCATCATTTTCCACGAGTTTGCCATTAACACGTATTAACAATTGTACAAGCTACACAAACAATCACGACAACGATCACGACAGGTAAGTCATAGCAAGCTTGGTCATAGCTAATCAAAACAAAACACCTGTGAATAATCTAATCACCGATACAGACCTACGCAGATTAATTTCAGTTTCATGTTAAGTACCGGTAAGTTCGTACTCTGTAACATCCGTGTCAAACTGTATGTAATATATGCAATTAATGCAACTAATGCAAACAGTCAAAGGCCAAACGTTGGTGACAAAAATGTACAAATAAATGTTACAAACTAAATATTTCGTTATACTTCGTAATGGTTCGATACGGTAAGTAGATGGACCTTGGGGATGTGTCTGTTGGCTAGAGACGTCGTTAGGGTGCAGTTGTATTGGTGAAAAGGGGGAGATCTTATTGTGATTTAGGTGTTAATGGTAATTGATTAGCATTTTACAAGTTAATTTAGCTTATGGCTACGTTTTGGCTTAGAAATTGTGTGACAATACGCACTGCATCGTACTGTGTGACATCGCTGATTACGGTGGTTGCCACGTCGTCGTTAGTGGGCGTGCCTCTGTTATCGGCATTGTACTGTACTGCTTGTTCTCAGGACTCAGGAGGATCGGCCTAGCCTCATTCATTATGTACCAGCTAGATCGTGTCTGGAGGCAGACTCAGCTGAGTAATACTACTGAGTTTCGCATCTAGCTCACCGGGTAGCTCACCGGCTGTGGCTGCTCCAATAGCAATCATAAGGTGATCACCTACTCGGGGACCCCAAACCGAGACACAATAAAAAATCAAAATTGCCTTCATAACATGCCTTGAAATTCTAAATTTATGCAATATGTTGCAGCCTACAATACGTGTGTAGTTGTGTAGATCTTATTGCACTCATTTTCATATCAAAGACCGGACCTGCCTATTAGAGATGTGCACATTGTGAAATTATTGCTATCGGGCTAAAGGCAGTGAATGGTTATCAGAAGCGGCCAAACGAAACAATGCAATAATATAATTGATTATGTGGATTGAATTCTGTCCCGCCCGGGACGTCTGGAGTTAAACCGGGACATTTGGGCGTCCCGAAGACAGCGTTCGGGATTCCGGGACAGAGTGTCCCAAACCAGGACTGTCCCGGAAAAACCGGGATGGTTGGTCAGCTTGAGCAATCATCATATATCGAAAACAAATGACAATCATATCTTGCATATCTTGCGGAAGTGCTTCAATTTGTATGCGATGTTGTAAATGATACGGGCAAAGAGGAATACCTGCGCCCGTTTATTCGCATTGGATTGGATTGGATTGCATAACCAGCAGCCAGAAGGGTTTATGCGGACTAAGAGTCCATGAAGTAACCCATCTTCTTCTGTCGCAGTGATTCCAAGTGTCTCTTGAAAGCATTTACTGATAGTGCGTCGACTATTTCTTGAGACAAACTGTTCCAGCGGTTGATAACCTGCAGTGAGAAAAAGCATAGTCTTGCATCAATGTGGCAGTGACTCTTAACAAGCTTCTTGGTGTGTCCACGTGCGCAGTTGTCAGTAGCAATCTGGAAATATGTTGACACTGGAATGTCAGCAAATCTGTGCATCAATTTATATACCTCAATCATGTCTGCTCTGTTACGCCTTTCTTCTAAGGACCATAGCTTTAGGGCTTTCAGTCGAGTTTCATATGTCATGACTTTCAGCTTAGTGAAGAGCCTTGTGAATCGATGCTGTACCCTCTCCAGCATGGCCTTATATTTGCTGTAATGGGGATTCCAGGCTGGTGAACAATACTCCAAATGAGGTCTAACCAAGCTTGTGTATAGTTGTACCATGACTGTGATATTCTTGTGCTTGATTGTACGCTTGATCAGGCCCAGCATCCTGTTAGCTTTGCTGCATGCGTGCTGACAGTGGTTAGCTACTTTGAGGTCGCTACTGATCGTAATGCCCAGGTCCTTGTGCTCTGCTACTTCATTCAATGTCTGGCTATTCATGGAGTAGAGGTAGTTACGTAATGCCCAGGTCCTTGTGCTCTGCTACTTCATTCAATGTCTGGCTATTCATTGAGTAGAGGTAGTTATTGTTTCTTAGTCCTGTGTGCATAATCATGCATTTGGAGACATTAAATTTCATCTGCCACTCGTTTGCCCATCTACACAGTTCGTTGAGATCTAGTTGTATCTGTGGGGGTCGCCACTTTGCCAAAGACCTTGGTGTCATCAGCAAATTTAAGAATAGAGCTAAGCAGTTCCAGATCTAAATTATTTATGAAGATGAAAAATAGCAATGCACCCAGCACGGATCCCTGTGGAACTCCACTCGTGACCAGCCTCCAGCCCGATAAAACTCCATTTATACAGACTCTCTGCATCCTGTTATTAAGCCAGTCGTTGATCCAGTCTGCCACGTGACCATCGATACCATGTGCTTTTAACTTTAACATCAGGCATCTGTGTCGGACCTTGTCAAAAACTTTAGTGAAATCAAGGAAGATAATGTCAACACTTTCTCTGTCATCGTTGTACAATGTAACTTTGTCAAGGAAGGCTAGCAGGTTAGTGACACACAAACGTCCACGTCTAAAACCATGTTATCAGCTCAGTATGAGATCAAACTTGGTAAGATGCTGTGTTATGACATCCCTGACAATAGATTCCATAACTTTTGACAAGTGACAGGTAAGGCTGATCGGCCTGTAAATTTCTACTACCTTGTTTGACATTTGCCATCTTCCAGTCGTGAGGGACTTTACCTTCAGACATTGACCGATTGAACAGCAAGGTAACAGGGATGGTTACTTCAGAGGAGATAGCCTTCAATAATCTGAATGAGATGTCGTCTACTCCAGCTGATTTGTCTTCTCGTAATCTATACAATCTCTTCAGTACTTCGTCTTCGATAAAGACGATATCACAGAGTTTGTCGTAATCGCTACCGGTGAATATTTTACGAGGACGAGGTACTTCCGTCTTGTTTTATGTTGTGAATACTGATGAGAACTGACTATTGAAGAGTTCGGTGATTTCTACAATTTGTGTGTGCTGTCGTCACTGCTATATGCTTCTGAAACACTATTGAAAGCTGATATAGCGAAACTGGAGGCCTTTTATATGTCGAACCAAAGGCGAATATAGAATAATCTGGTATGAATTTGTCATGAACAAGGAAGTCGCCACCCTCTTGCAGCTGATGTCTATAAATGAAGCTATAAGTCAGTGGAAACTCTCTCTTTGACCATGTCAGGCATGTGGACCAGGCTGCTCCTGCCCATCAAGCCCTACACCTCTCAGTCACGACACGACAGGGCTCAGGACAGTTTGGCACATGGAGAAGACAACCAGGCCGTCCACGAAAATGCTGGATAGAGCAGGTCACCACGAGCATAGAGCTCTCTTTCTGATGCTTAGAGTGTTGCGATGGATCGATCGACATGGAGGGCGCAATGATCCATTGATGGTCAAGTGTAGAGAGAGAGCTCTTGTTCTGAGAAACTAGTCATTGTATTTATAAGTCACGTTGGTGTATTTCTTTTTTGCATAGAACAATATGAGATTTATTTTGGCACATAAAGTGTTGGAGTGATGGACTAAGGCCTTTCTAGATTACAGAAAGGCATTTGACAGGTTATAAGAGATGCTAAAGTCGTATGGTGCATTTATCTTTCGATCTTTGGTCCAAGGAGCTAACTAGTGTTCTTTTTCACAAAAGTTGAGTATGGCCTTCCAGAAATACTGCATAAAGGCTTGGTTGCTACATCTTAGTAAGGACAATCAGTGCCTTGAATCAGTGCTGTATGCTGCATCTAATTTGTTTTTCCTTCAGAAATTAGCTACGAACATTGTGTGTCGTCACTTTGACTTGCTGGTCTGTAGATCATGTTTCGGTGTTCACAGAACTGGACATTCAGAAATGCTGTACATCCCAGCCAGTTTGTTGTTCACAATTGGAAAATGTTTTGACAGAAGGTTGTGGAAGCTATGCCAGACATGTCATTCAAAAGATGAGATGACTACTGCACAAGATGTGGGCATCAAAGGCTTTACCTACCTACCATGTCCATCAACATCTGTCAAAATCAGGTGGCAGCAGAGGATGATGCAACTGCATTGTAATTCTGTCAGTACACGTATTGTGCTTCTATTTTCTTGTTTTGTGGCATTTACAGATGTCGACGAATGTGTGCAATGGTCAGGGAGACAGCAGTCCTGGCTGTATTCTAGTCGCTGGAGGTGCTGGCTATATCGGAAGCCATACAGTTATTGAAGTTCTGTCAGCAGGATACTTGGCTGTGATTGTTGACAACCTTTGCAATTCAAGTTTTGGTATGAGTTTCGACATGGATGATGAAGTTGATAATTTCATAGTTTTGTAAAACTTGCTTAGCTTCTGTATTGAATAACATAATAAAAGCTGTAAGACAGCACATTGTGGTATAATAAGGATATGTTTTGCATGGATATCTGTACCAGTGCTTTACAATACAGTTACCATAGAAATTTGATTTAATACGCACAATTTATACCGAAAGTAGAGGCCCACTAGTCTTGGTGCATATTGTACATGTAAACTAAGAAACAATAATAATTCAGAACAGTTTTGATGCATAATATATCTATATTCAGCCATATATAAACGTCTATTCTCGCCAAACAATCATTAGGGCACCAAATATATGCTTTTTATTACACATTTTTATAGTATTTTTCATAAACAAACAATGTGCTAGCTCACCGTATCAGATCTGTGTAACTCCAGAATGGACATTGTCCTTAAGTAAGTAAGTAAGTCCAGAGTCTTGTAACATTGCCAGGCTCACGAAATGCTGCAACAGCGCTGGATGATGTTCATTAAGTTGCCGCTTGAATGTGCCTATTGATGTTCTGGGTGCATATTATACAAATCAACTTAACTTTCCCACGATTTTCCCCCCAAAGTCGGGGTGCGTATTATCAAAGTGTGTGTATTATAATCAAACATTTACGGTAGTTATCAACAAACAAGTATATTGACACAAATTATTTGCTGTTGCATTTTGAATTGGCTGTCTGAACAAACTTCATTTAGATTATAATGTAATTTAATATTATTTATGTAAGAAAATATCAAAATTGCTGTGTAGCATAATAGACTGACAGAATGTATATTTTGACCATTATCACATATGTGATAATGCCGTAGACTGTCGTAGAATGTTAGCCATAGATATAGGCATGTCCCAAGAATTAATTTAAACAGAATTGCAACAGTGTACTTTTACTTGTATGCCCACAAGCACATTTCTTTGTAAAGCAAATTTTAGTTTGTATTGCTGACATGACGTCAATGATGTGAATTGTGCTTTCAGAATGTGTGCGACGATTAGAAGAAATTACTGGTCATAAGATTCCATTTTACAAAGTTGATTTGCTGGACACTGATGCTCTTAAAGATGTATTCAGAAAGGTAATTTTATTTGCAAGTACATTTTGTATTTTTACTATAATTTTGCTTGCAAAATAACACAGAAATTTTGAAGGCGTTTGAAAAGTTATTGCTTTTTTGTTGCATTACAGAGACTGTTACGAAAACTTAACTATTTTAATTTTTATGACATAAAGAAGAATGAAGTAGAAAATGTGTCAGTTGCCTCGTGCTGCTCTTGAACTAGCTAGAACTTGTTAACACTCGCTCGCACTCACTCACCCACCCGTAGGCTTGCATTGCCTTGCATTCACTAGAAATCGCTCACACTTTCTTGTGATCGCTAGAACTTACACTTGTTTGCCCGCCCTTTGGCTAGCGCTCGATTAAGCTTGCTAACTTTCTCTCAAACTCTCTCAAACTCGCTCAGCTGTGCTGAAAAACCATTGTTTTTACTCGCTTTCTTCATGCTATTTCTCAAATGAATTTATTTGTTGCATAGCTATCAAGTTTTGTGAAAATATTTTGATTGGTGTCACAGATGTGGCCGCAAAACAGAATTCAAAAGAATGCCTTCTAGTGCCTGAATTCTGGTTCCAATTTTTACACTTGCCAGTCTTCTGGGACCATATTTGTCACCATACAAAATGTCAGCGAAACCAGACTATCCGCGGCTAAGCTATTGTGACTTAACTAATTTATGATGTGTGCACTGCGTGGGCAATATTTTTTACTTACTTAACTCATCAGAGATCTCGTTTTGTATCAACATACCAGATATGGTGCAGATGTCACGATGTTTCATCCAGGTATCCCTCAAAAACGAAATCATGTTAGCCACCGCTGACAGCAAATTTAGTGCAGGAAGTTTAGGGTAGCATTTGTGCTGAGGGTTTGCCCTGGAGGGGCATTGTCCGGATGCACTTTGATATCTGTCCTTGTGCAGAATTTCAGCAAAATTTGACAATCTGCAGTTGAGTTATAGCGATTTAATTAATTAAAGATGGCCGCCATCCGCCATATTGGTTGTTTGAAGGAAGCATTCCACACGTCGTGGCACCCTATTTTTTGCCTACACTCCAAAATTAGCGAAATAACACACAGATGGGTGACAGCACCAAATGCACCATTCACTAACCAAAGTTCACCATTTCTGTCACAGTCGGCAAAGTGCCGACCCAGAAACACCCAAAATGGTGGAACCGTACTTCCATTCGCAAATCTGATGCAGATTCTGAATCGGGAATACCGGTTTCCCATTCAAGTTTCAGACTAACCATACGTCTATCTTGCTTAGTTTTGGAGTTGTTTGCGTGCGACACACAGACTGTTAGACAGCCAGACAACACGGACCATTACTATAGCTGTGTCCTATGTCTTTATAATTGTGTCACTATCTTTAAAATGCACACATGTTCATGAGTTAACATGAAAAAAGTTCCAATAGAAATGCGAGTACTCGAGTACTCATAACAGTCCTAAGAACCACGTGGCCATGCCAGTACTGTGTGCCAGAGATAAAGGCTGTATATAGCACTAAATCACGCAGTAGAATGTAGAATGAACTGGAAGTCCTTCTACTTCAAGCGCTATTTCTGAAAAAACCCCAAACGGATGATTACAAAATTTGCCAGCAAGAAAGTAGATACTTTGGGCTACATTTTGCTCGCTGACATTATAGACTTATTCAGCACGTTTAGAGTAAGAAAGCTCTAAATCTGACAGTAATTCTTCTTACTGCGAATATTTTGCCTCTAATTATTTGAATCATTCAGGGGTCATTCCTGTGAATATCGCCATAATTTATATACCACCGTAAACCAGAATCTATTGTCTAAATTTTGCCACAACTTGTAGAGATTTAATTAAAACCAGTTTAATAATGTTTTCGGTAGAGTACATCGCAAAAGGGCCAAAATGCGTTCAAGGTCATTGAGTGCCACTCAAGGTCAGTGATTTTAGCAGCACATGTGATTTTCTATTAGCGACTAGTACAGTCTTAGTTATATCTAGTACTGTTTAGTAGATATTGCGGATTGTTTTGTCACTGTTCGCTGTCCAGAATGGGGGGCCCTGTGCAAAAAGTGTTATTTTTCAAACTCCTAAGCTGACAATCGCGACCTTTAGAATGAAGAAACTACAGTCTTTACGCTACTTCCCACCCGCAGTCACTTTGGCTGTATCTTTAGCCATTTTAGAGTTATTGGCTTCCGAATCGGCCATTTTCTGTTTTTGCACAGTTTGCAGCCCAAATCCCCGGACGGATTTCAGAGATAGGGGAACCAATCTGTACCAAATGTTTGGACATTATAGCCCAATTATATACGCAGAACAAGTTTATTTTGAGGTTCCGAAAATTGCACCATTTTGAAGTGGTGGTCATCCAGTCGGGTTTGGATTGAAAAAAGCGGCTCAGAATGACTTAAAATTTTGCGTTTTTTAAACCCTTGTGAAATTTATCAGGCAGATCTGTCAGATGTCTGAACGGAAAACAAAAATTACACCAGAAACCGATCGAATGACACAAGAATGACGAAAATCAGTCTAGCAAGTGCATAGATATGGGCCTCTACAATAAAATAAGTAATATTAACATTACAGCAGCAAAACAAACAACCTTTTGCTTCGCAGCTAGTGCTGTGGCACGAGGCTAATTAGTTTGTTTCTGCTCATTTGGCTTTGTAGCATTCATTCAAGGCAGTGATGCATTTTGCTGGACTGAAGGCTGTTGGAGAGTCGTGTCAAATGCCAATTGCTTACTATAAGAACAATGTTGAAGGCACCATATCACTTCTTGAGGTATATATATATATTAAACATTGCAGTATAAAGTACATAATTGGATGGAGTATGGCGAAGGACATGAGAATTTACTACATTTAGTGACATGTAACATGCATTGGTAACAGCATTTAAAATGGCTGAGGTATTAGTAGGATTTTGTATCATAATTCTGAGTTTAAACGATGCATTCTACTGTCATTGCTGTCACAAATGTTTAGATCAGTGCCAATGATGGGACATCGGACCTGCAAAAACTGCCTCCCGAGCTATAATGTGGCGGGTGGAATGTCACTCACCCCCATTCTCTGACTGTCTAGTTCTGGTTCCATTTGGTTTTTTCAGTGCAGAGTAGCTAGACTGTCTAAAGTGTGTCATCAACCATTTTATGTTGTCTGAATGCTGTAATGCAGAAAAACTAACAAAAATGTCAAACGTTGTGTGTTAAATCTACCAACCATGCTGACCTGTGAAACTGCGTAACATATGTTCATTGAGTCATTGCTGTGTATGCTATACACATGAGTTCAGGTGATGTCAGAGTTCGGAGTTCATGACATTGTATTTTCAAGTTCTGCGACAGTCTACGGCATTCCACAGAAATTGCCTCTGAGTGAGTCACACCCAGCTGGGGCTTGCACCAATCCTTACGGCAAAACTAAATACTTCATTGAACAAATTATCTCGGATGTCTGTGATGCTGACAAGGTAACTTTGTACTAATCTTTGCAATTTGACATTGGCTTGTTTTGATGGATTTTTAACTGATGTTTGAATCTAGATAAGTAATGGGTAATTTTGCAGGTGACTTTTTGTATCTAACCAGCATATTCCGGGTGAAATGAGCGACGAACGTATCCATTTTATGTGGTTAGCAGTGGACACTGAATATGCACACGGTGGAATACTTTAACTGCCGATCAGATGTTTTGCAATGATAGCTGTTGTCCCATATTGTGTCCAGCTTGGGATGTAGTTGTCTTTATTTCAGTTATTACGGAGTATTGGAGTTACTAATCATTTGTTTTTACATTATTCAACATTTTATTAATTGTTCGTGTTATACGTTTGAAATTAGCATGTTCAGAAAGGCGATCTGCACTAGCCACTGTATCTCTTGTCTTGCAGTGTAAAGTATGTGGCATGGCAATTAGGCTATTGAATTAGTGAGTTTGTATGTGACATCTGCAGACGTGGAATGCTGCTTTGCTGCGATACTTCAATCCAGTTGGCGCCCACCCATCAGGACGCATCGGCGAAGATCCTCAGGGTCCGCCAAACAACCTAATGCCTTACGTAGCACAAGTAGCTGTTGGCCGGCGACCTTACCTGAACGTCTACGGCAGCGACTATGACACTGCTGATGGCACGGGTGTCCGAGATTATATACACGTTGTGGATCTTGCTCTTGGACATGTTGCTGCACTTAAGGCACTTGAAGCAAAATGTCGCTGTAAGGTGTGTGTGTTTGTGACTGGCTGTGCTTACTTACTTGAATACTTCTGCTTCGATAGCTCTTATTTTATGATCAGCACAGTATCATGACTCAGAGTAAATTGTTTTTCACTTTATACTGTTTGCTCAGCACAATTTGTTGATTGTCTTTGTTGTAATACTGTTATTTGAGTGCTTTATTAGATCTATTGTTCCTGACCACATTACAGTTGCATGCATTCTTTTAACACTTAGTCAAAAAACACTCTTCACATTTTCAAATAGCACTTGACAAATATGGCCCTATAAGCCAAAGTGTTTAGCTATTCTTTACTAATTTTGGATATATGCATGACCTTCAGTATTGAGTAGTGTTTTTGACATTGAGCTGATTGAAGTAAACTTTGATGGCTTAGTGTCTGCTGTCTGTTGTAGATCTATAATCTTGGAACCGGAGTTGGTTACTCAGTTCTTGAGATGGTCAAAGCTTTTGAGGCTGCATCTGGCAGAAAGGTGGATAATACTTTGAATGTGATCTGTAAAACTACATATGTGTTACAGTTGACTAGTGGTAACATGCATCAGATTCCCAGGATTGATAACAGTGGCAGTGTTTGTCACAAAAACAAATGAGATGTTCAGCTTTCCTCCCTGCTACAGGCTTACTGCAGTCCGTAGGTTGCGGTCTGCCTTTGTTAAGTGATAGAATGTTTTTTTAGTTTTTTGGCCACTGTAACAGATTTTGAAAAAATTTTGAAGTTGCTGCAGTTTATTTTGGAAATTATTACTGAATTATGTTGTAAAAGTTAGTCATTGTGTTTATTTTCTAATTGTACTCGCATGCCTATAGCATAATTTTATTTTTTGTTTACATATGAATGTTTTTCTAGTGCAGAAATTTGTCGTTGTCTGCTGTAGTAGAAAAGGGTGGCAGTCAACTCGGCCCCAAGTCAACTTATTCCCAAGGATTACAGTTAAAGTTACGTTTGGAGTTAGTGTTAAGGCTAGGATTAGGGCAAAGGTTAGAATTAGGATTAGCTTTAGGACTTACGCTTTGGGTCAGGGTTAGGTTTGCCTTGGGGTCGAGTTGACTGTAAACCGTAGAAAATATGACTTTATTGTTGCTGTTGATGTCGTGTCAGGTCCAGTATGAAATTGTTGGTCGTCGCTCAGGTGATGTTGACACTGTCTATGCTGATCCATCACTTGCTCTGCGTGAGCTGAACTGGAAAGCTAACAAAGGCCTTAAGGAAATGTGTAAGTTACCAATTACAGTTGTGGCACCACTTAGTTGTTTGTGCACATGTGACTTCACTTAATTGTTTTATTTTTCCACAGTAACTGTTACTGTTACTTTCGTTTTCCATTTAGCCAGACGTTGTTGGTACTTGCTTTCATTTCTGGTGGTTTTCTCAGTGCACTGTTGCAGCCGGCTGCTAACCACCCATCAGCCTGGCCATCTTTCCGGCGTAGGCAAAATGAGTACCAGTGTTAAGACCGGGAAGGTAATGGCAAGTTATGGTTTAGGTGTGATCTACCGTCCATAATGCAGAGTGTTTGCTCAAGACCTTGGAAACAGAGATGAGCACTGCACCATAGCTGCAGAGCTGTGAGAGGGCAGTGCTGATTGGTGGTAAAATTTATCTTTTTTTTGTAGTTGCAATAGTAGATGTTCTTTATTTTTGTTCCGTTTCAGGTGAAGATCTGTGGCACTGGCAGTCACTTAACCCATCTGGTTTTGGAGACACAAAGTAATCATTGTCATATTAAGTTGTGACCAATTGTACGATGTTTATGGGTCAACATGTTTTGTATTCCATAATGTAATTTCTGAAGTGACATTACTGTGACCATGAACTGATAATTTATTTGAGCCATCGTATTTTTGGCAATTGCTTTTCTAGTGGTTTGCTTTATTTTTTTTCAATGTTAACATTAGTTAGTTATGTACATTGTCTGGACTGAAAACGACTTTGGTACTGGATGGTTAACTGCCTGCCTGCAAAAGACATTTAGCTGTCGTATCATAGCGCATTATGTACAGTTAATTTGTTACTGACATCATGACATGTTATCTCAGTATAATGTGTAAAAGTCAATTGAATTAAGTTTCTTCAGATACTGACATGTAGAGCCCCAAGCCGTAAGCCTCTATGGCTGGCCGATGACCGTCTATGGCGAACGGCGTGTGTCGGCTAGACGCAGCTTATTTTACACCTACAACAACAATGAACCTCATAGTAATGCTCTTGTTAGTTAGGAGTTATTAGTACACGTTTATGCTGTGTCGTGTGTGTAGCCTACTAGTAGTTCGTTCAAGCTTCCTTTTACTAAAATTATATTGGGCCCGGGTCACTTTGGTTAATTCGTCGGTTACAAAATAGCAGATACCAAGCAAATTACTGTGGCAGGCATAAGACTATGGCTGTCTATGGCTGGTGATTCTATGGCGGTGGCTGAATATTTCTACGGCTTATAGACTCTACGATGGATTATGGTGGCTTGCGATGGATTGAGGCTCTACTGACATGTCCTGTTCTTGTGTAAAATGAATTGACTTATTGTGGTCAAGGTACTGTAAGTTAATTGCTTCAAAACTTTGAATTTTGTGAATCCAGTTGCCTGACAGCCCTCATTTGTCTGTGTGCATGCAAAATTTCAGTGGTGGGCACAGCTAATTGAAAAGTTAACTTTGATAACCGATAATCTGCCAACTCAAAAATTAGCTTTGCTAACACTAAACCGCTAGAGCAATTAATGGAAGTTAAGGATAACTTTTTGTATAAATTTTTCTTAAGTTGCTATAAAAACGAGACAGCTGAAATTTTTATATGTTCTAGCTTAGAAATCAGCTTTCCAACAAGGTATAGCATGACAAGATCGTAGTTACGATGGTTAAGATAATGAAGACTTTAAAAATTTTTATTCCTAATCAGTTTAGTTTTTTCCATTCTAATAACATAAGTTAAACTAATGCATTCATTCTGGCTTGTCCTGTTAGTGGACTTAAAGTTAGTGGAACTAAATTTAGTGCAAGCTAATTTGTCCGTTAAATGTTTTCAAAGTTAGCAGAACAGCTAATGAAAAAGTTAGCTTAGCTTAATTAGCAGTTAGTGTAACTGTGCCCACCACTGCGAAATTTTACCACTTCTTGATGTTCTTGATTCTCACTGATTGAGAACTTTGCATCAGTCCATTTCAAACGTCCATGGAGCGCATGCATTTAGGCAACTTTTTCAACGTAATCTGTATCTTTTTACTGTTAATAACTAGTCACTTGACTTGTAATCGTTATTAATGATGTGTTAAAAAGTTTGTCTCTATGATCTTTCTTGTGTCTGGAAAAAAGTTAACCACAGACAATATTGAATAGAAATATCAAATCTCAACGCATCCTGGCAAAATTATGTGCACTGGATTCTGAATGTATCTCTAAAAGAACCACAGAATTCATTAGAAAATACTATTTAACAGTTGAGTTATTAATAATAATTTGTGCAGTCACTGGTCCGGAAGTGACATTTGCTAGAGAACAATGCTCTGCGCAATTGTTAATCCGTGAAACACCAGACTTCATCGCTCCAACTCTTTGGCTAACCAACAGCCCTGACCTCAAACCAGTAGACTACCATATCTGGGGAAAGCTGCAGGAGCGTGTGTACCACAGCTGGATTCATGACGTCACCTAGCTGAAGTCACGCCTGATCGAAGAGCGGAAAATTTTCAACCAGAGTACCAACTGAGCATCGATGAAGCAGTCAGGCAGTGATGTTCATGTATTTAAGCTTGCATTTGAGCATGTTAAGGATAGTTTGATCAAGGACTGGAGATGTATGACTTTTGCATTTTGACATTCACATGTTTAAAGTTGCCAATAGTGGACATTTCATATTTTAGGGTGACCTTGCTATAAATTTTGCATATGTTGACAAATTTTACTGAAATTTGGTGATTTGTTTGCAATTAGATGTTACATTGTTGGTGCAGAATTTGGTTAAAATCTGACGTTGGTTCTTGGAGTTAAGAAAATGTATAGTGGTTTACTTTTTTCCGGACACACTGCAGGTGATGCACCTGTATTGTCGTTGGGCTATGTAAAAGTATGTTTTATAGTTTGATTTGTGTCAGCTTTCACAAAGGCCGTGGTTTGGGTT
>Ga0126335_1000361_pt1 | contig 21631 bp, 20 predicted proteins | sample OlaspJWI45metaG_FD_108409 | JGI IMG/M metagenome (GOLD analysis project Ga0126335, IMG submission 108409) | Marine gutless worms symbiont microbial communities from Oahu, Hawaii - Olavius sp. 1 OAHU.JWI-45 metaG | ecosystem: Host-associated > Annelida > Digestive system > Unclassified | place... | reverse complement strand
TCGCTGGGGAACACGACGGTATCTGAATATGAATTTGCTAACGGAACTTAAAAAAGAAGAAGTCGCAGCTTAACCGATGGGCCACCAAATCAAAAGTGCGAAAGATTCTTGACGCTACCGGTTCGAGGGCACCATTCTGGGTACGCTGATCATGCCCTACTGCTCGGGCCTTTCCAACCTGATATTTGCCTGGGTCATGGGCCGTGCGGGCCAAAACGGATCCCTGGTGTTGGAAAACTGTCTGGTCAACAATGTCACCAACATGACCCTTCTAATCGGTCTGCCGACCCTCATCTGGGGCCTTGTCATCCTGCCGGCCGGCAGCAAAGCTAAAGTCAAAACGCGTCGCAACAGCCAGGGTCGCTTAGATCTGCTCTCCCTGCTTTTGACCCTCATTGCCGTTCTTTTTTTCACGGGTGCCGTCTGGGCCCTGGCCCGGGATGGAAAGCTCGATTTTGGAGATGGGTTGGTGCTGGTCGGCCTCTTTCTCTTCTGGCAGCTGTTCCACGTCTTCGAAGTGTTAAAAATCAACGTGCAAAAAGGACGCAGCATGTCCTGGTTGATCTTTGCTGAACTGGCCGTGATCATTGCCTGTGGGTACGGGGTATTTACCAGCATCGAAAACCTGGTGGCCTGGATTCCCAAAACCGGAACCGGTTTTTTCAACTACAGCCGGCTAGGCTGGCTCAGCGGGCTCCTGATGGTAATTCCCAACGCCATGCTGGCCATTTATTACGCTTACCGTAAAAGACCCGCCGTTGTATTAAGTTCGCAGATTGGGGACGGGCATATCTGTATACCCATGTGCATCGGTCTGTTTGCCTTGTTCAGTACAATTGACATCGTACCCTATTTCCAGACCGGTGTGTTCTTGATCCTGGGGGCCTGTGTGTTGCAGCTGTTGTTTTTGGGGCTTTTGGGCCGTCTGCCCCGGGTAATTGGGGCCGTGATGGTGGGGAGCTATTTCGTTTTCTTATATAAGGGACTGATTTCTTAGCGAAAAAAACCGGTATTCCAAATCGATTGTAAGGTTGTACATGTGTTAAGCGTTAAGTTTTAAGTGTTAAGAATAATCTTCAAACCAATCTTCTCTCTGCCTTTGTAGTTTTTGTCATTCCGGATTCAATCCGGAATCCAGGAGGTTTATTCGTACCCACTTTGCACCAGTATTACATGGTGGCATTTAGGATGCTTTCACTGGGTTTGGTTTTGTCTTAACACTTAAGGGCACCTCTAATAATTGCCTTTTTGCTCGATTTCCTCGTTACATTGAAATTTTAATCCTCGAAATATTTAAAATATTCCTCCGGTTAAAATTTAAATGTGCCTTGAACTCAAACAAAAATTCTAATTATTAGAGGTGCCCTTAAAACTTAAGACCTAACACTTTATCTTAACACATGAATCTCCCCGTTATCTTTGAATACTTGAGGGTCCTTTGTTAAGGTGCTCGCCTTTTTCCGGCCTCTTTTTCGGCCTCCCTGAGAATCCCCATGATGCGCTCCGGGTAATCAGGTGGGTAGGTCCAATACCGCAGCCCGTCCGCACTGAAATTCTCCACCAGCCCCCTGGATTGTGGGTCGGCATTGAAGAGAATCTGAATAAGAAAATCGTTGCTGGTCCAGGGGTGCATGTACCAGAAGTCGTGCGAACCGGTGGGCATGCCGGCAACGGTGCGGTCGTCTACACCGATGACAGCCAGGCTGCCGTCGCGGCTGGCCTCTTTGGCCCACAGTCGGGATTCAGTGCTCAAATCACGGGACTTGGGCCGTCCGGCCCGGGAAACACCATGGCGGCCTTCCGCCAGGGCCAGGACCGTATCGTTAAAGTTGACGGTCAAGGTCGTACTGCGAGGAATACTGCGGTAAATCTGCAAATGTTTCACAAATGTATCGATGCCGACATCTGCTGCCGCGAAGTAAAATTCGCCTACCCGTAAATTACGGCGGCGATCGGAATCTTCAAGGTCACCGAGTATCGCCATGCCCGGGCTGGCTATTTGGGCACCGGCACTATAGGCCAGGATGTCTAGGTGTTCGGCATGGGTGTGTTTGGATAATAGTTCCAATAGGTAGGCAAAAGCCGGCGCCGATTTTTCTGCGTGACGCACATCGGTGCCGTAGGCCAGCAGATTTTCAGCCGAAGGCCAGAGAAATACCAATACGGTGGTGTCACGGCCGGTAAAATGTTTTAGTTGCGCAGCCTGGGCGCAGGCGCGGTATATGTTCGAGTTGGCCCCGTGTACATAGACCAGGAGATCTTTATCAAACCCGCCAGTCAGATCTTTGTTGATAGCCTCGAAAATATCGAGTTCTGCGGGTGTCAGGGAAGGCTGGTTTCCGGTTCCAAGCGGGATGGCGGCCTCCTCCTTGATCTCTTTTAGGTTTAGTAGCGGTCGCCGGCGTTTTTTTGAGGTGGTGGACCACTCCACCAGTTTTTCCCAGGGGGTTTCCTTTTTGCCGATGCGCAGGCGAGCCGTCCCCCAAACGCAGGTGGTCGGAAGGAAAGATGGTATAAGTCCGGTTTGCCCTTTTGCCGATGGGTCCCCGATTCGTAGCGTAGAATACCTCCACATAATTGGACTGCGCCTGTTCAGGGTTCAATTCGAACGGGTTTATTTCCCCGGTACTCAAGACCACCGGGGTGGGCATCAGATATACTTTCGGCTGACACCCGGCTCCCGCTGACAGCATAAACCCCGCCAGCAGGACGATGTATATACCCATGGTTGACTTGCGCATATCTACCTCATTTTCTGCGATCGGCGGATGCTTATCCGTGTAATAGTGATAAAAGTCTGCATCCAGTATAAATAATGGCGCTCCCGGCTTGTCAATGCAAACATCCACATGGTACGAAAACCGACATAGATCCGGATGGGACCCCCTACATGGGTTTTCAATACGGCCGAAGGGAGCAATCAGGCATGTATAAGATCCATTTAATGACAGTCGTCCTGTTGTTGGCCCTGTTGGCGGGCTGCGGCCACGCAGATAAACCAGGTACTGACGCGATGCCGCCAGGCCCCCTTTTGACCGGTGACGCCGCGATCCTGCAATCCTGGCCGGGCGATTTTCCAGTGGCCCGGTTAGACCGCCTTCCCGCTGGTCAGCGTAGGCGGGGCGTCGGTTTCATAGGTGAACGGGATGTTTTTAATGGTGTCTGGGCGGCGTTTAAACCGGGCGAAACAGTGCCGGACATAGACTTTATGAACAATTTGGTGCTGTTTGCGCGTAACACCCAGTCCTACAATCGGATATCTATCGGAAAGGTCATGGTCAAAGAGGGTGTTGCCGAAGTGTTGGCCATGGAAACCAAGTCGGCCATGCCGATCGAAGACAAAGTCGCCATGTCCCTGGTCGTTGTGGCCCGTACCGGGATTACCGGGTTGCGGACCGGGGCGACTGTCACCCCGATAAAATAAATTCGGCGACCAGGTCCGTTTTGACGGATCGGTGCCCGCACGCTCAGTAATAATATGGCGAGTCTAACCAACAGGTACCCGCGTGGATTAAAAGACCTGATTCTCGTGGGCCGATGTCTTACTTCAGCACTCCTGGTTATCTTGTTGCTTCTGGGAGGCGTAGCCCCGGTTTGTTTTTCGGCATCTATTGAACCGGTAAATGGCGGCCCTATATTGACCGGCGCGCGCGACGGGCCGGTAAGCACCTATTTCCAGGGGCCTTTGAAGGTCATGACCCTGAACATGGCCCACGGCCGCAAAACCGCTTTCAGCCAGATCTTTCTTTCCTGGCAGACAATCCACGCAAACCTGATGGACATCAGTGCGGTGCTGAAATCAACGGGTGTTGATATTGTCGCCCTCCAGGAAGCCGACGGCCCTTCCTGGTGGAGCGGCGGAATCGATCACATTGCCCTGCTGGCCCAGGAGGCCGGCCTCCCTTGGTTTTCACGCGCAGGGTACATGCATGCCTGGGGGTTGGATTACGGTGCCGCGCTACTGTCCCGCAAGCCTTATCAGGAGACCCGGGCGCATCAATTCAAACCGTCTTTCCCGATTCCGCCCAAAGGGTTTTTGCTAGGTCGCTTCGGCTGGTTTCCGCAAGGCGCAAATGGCGGTAGACCAGTTTTCATGGATGTCATTTCGGTCCATCTTGATTTTTCCCAGCAGGAAACCCGGGCCAGTCAGATTGCGGAAATGCGTACCGTTTTGGCTGGACGCAAAGCGCCGCTGGTCATCATGGGCGACTTTAACAGTGACTGGCTGGCGGATGCGTCCGTGGTCCGAGTATTCACCCGACAATCCGGATTGCAAGTCTACCGGCCGGAAGCAGTTGATATGGGAACGTATGGTTCCCGCCGACTCGACTGGATTCTGATCTCAGCAGACCTCGAGTTTTTAGAGCACGAGGTCGTGCCCGATATTCTCTCCGATCACCTCGGCGTGACGGCGGTGATAGGATATAAAGGGCCTGCGGCCCAAGGGGTCGAGGGTTCGAGGGATCAAGGGGCCAAGTGAAAGGCACCATGCTGGGCGCCCAGTATCAGTAAACTCATATAGCCATCGAGTCAGAATTTCCCCACCCTTTCATCTTACCGGTTTGGAAACAGCAACGTTCGCTCCAAGACCATTCTCGCATGGACATTCGGATAGGACTGCTTATTCTATTGCGAGATAGCCGAACGAAAGGTTGATCACCCATTGCTTTGAACAGGAGCAGAATGGAAACACGCAATCCTGCCGCAAGTAACTCCGAAAAAGAGCTGTCGAGCGCTATCGCGAAACAGGTGCAGAAAAATTGCAACATTTCGGATGCCACCCATGCCGGTGTTTTCTCGATATGTGGTCTGGCTCTGCGCATGCGGGATCTCTACAAATGGGAAAAACAGCTACCCCCTTGGAAGGAAAAGGCTCAGGAGGACATCCTGGACTGGATCGGTCGGCGGGAGGAAACCTGGGAAGATATTCGTGAGATGCCTTACCGATCCATTACGGTCGATGGTGTCAAATATGATGCCTTTGATACGGTCGGCATCAATGGGGTCTTGGCCGCTTCCGGGCTTTTTTATGGGGCCGGGTATGCCTATAGTTTGAAACCCACTTTTTTCCTGGCCCGCATCACACAGGAGCAGAATATTGAAGGACAGCAGGTCCTCATGCTCGGGAAGGAACTGGCCCGGGACCTGCTGACCTTGCCTGCCATGTCCCGCGACGGCGTCATCGTTTTGCGTACCGAGGCGGCCCGGATGTACCTGTGGGATCAAATCCAGTATCTCAAAAAGTCAGGCAAGCCGTTTCTCGAATATGCCCTGGCGCAGATCGGAGTAGCCGACCAGAGCCCGGCGTCTATCCGCCTGGCGTTGCCGGAGCTCTTTGCCGCCCAGGCCGAGACCTACATCCGCCATGAAGTGGGCGAAACCATGGACCGGGTTTTCGACCGGGAAACCTGGCGGGAGCTTATCGCCGATTATCCGCATACCCCGGTGGAACTATTGGTACGCGCGGTAAAGGACCTCCTGGCCGACACGTCTGAGAATGGTACCCTATCGCACCTTATCCATTCCGGCCAGGTTGTATCCTTGGCGCTGTATGCCGCTTTTCTAGATGGGCTCGGCCGGGAACTGTTTCCCGAGTTTCGACCCGCTTTCAAGCGATATATGGAAGATGGCGATATAACCGCCATCACCCGAACCGTGTCTGCGGGGCATCGAAACGCCAGACACATGGTCGCGGATATCGTCGCGCTTTACCGGGAGGGAAAAAACGGCAAGGGTGAAGCCTGGGCTGCCGATGAAATCAAGCGGCGTTATCTGAAAAAGAAAACTAAAAAATCCGCCACTCCGAAATAGCGTAGTCACCGAACCCCTGCCGGTGGGAATTGACGACGCCAAAAGGAGACCATTCATGCCCGACAGCAGAAACGAGCGGATTGCCATTCTCTATCCCGGCGATCGCCAGGTTCGGAAGAACGCCACTCCGGACAACAACCGGCTGGCATTGATATTCAGATCTTTCGCAGACCTGGATGTCTACGCCGAACCAGCCGTGTATCACGACGATTTCTGCGAGGAGGTCCGGCAGCAACTCTTGCAGGTCGATGCCGTGCTGGTCTGGCACAATCCCATCCAGGATGGGCGGGATCGATCTGTTCTGGACCCCATGCTACGCGATGTTTCCGACGCGGGAGTTATGGTCAGTACCCATCCCGATACCATCTTGAAAATCGGCACCAAAGAGGTCCTCTACCAAACGCGGCATATCGGTTGGGGCAGTGATACATATCTGTATCGCAACCTGGACCAGATGCGCGACGAGCTTCCCGAGCGACTGACTTCCGGTGAACCCCGGGTTCTCAAACAATATCGCGGCAACGGCGGTCGCGGCGTATGGTGGATCGCGTTGCCGCAAAAGGGCGCCCGGCCGAACCCGGAAACAAAGGTACGGGTGCGGCAGGCCAAAAAAGGGAGTGTCGAAGAGACGATCACATTAGGGACGTTCTTTAAACGCTGCGAGCCTTACTTCGCCGGAGAAGGACGCCTGGTCGACCAGGCCTACCAGACCCGTCTGCCCGAGGGGATGGTTCGTTGCTATCTGGTGGTCGACGAGGTGGCCGGCTTCGGGCACCAGGCGGTCAACGCATTATATCCCGCACCCGCCGGCGCACCACCGACCGAGGCGCCGCAACCCGGTCCTCGACTTTACCATCCGCCTACCAGGCCCGAATTTCAACACCTCAAGCGCATCCTGGAGGAGGAGTGGATTCCCGCGATGCAAGCTACTTTGGATCTGGAGAGCGAAGATTTACCGATCATATGGGATTGTGATTTTCTACTGGGACCCAAGAATGATCAAGGTGAAGACACCTTTGTCCTGTGCGAGATCAACGCCAGCAGTATTGCTCCTTTCCCCGAATCCGCCGCCCCCTACGTTGCCCGGGCCACACTCGACCGAATTATAGCTCTAAGATAGTGTTGATTTAATTTTAAAACTCAGAAGTGGTTTCAAAGCCTTCAATCAGGTTCAAGCTCAAGGCGGCCGTGAGTTTCTAACCGGAGGAATACTCAAAGTATTTCGAGGATTGGAAACTCGCGCCCAACGCCGAGATTGGGCGTGAGGGGAGGCTTTGAAACCACTTCTAGTCGGGACGATACGGCTTGCCAAGCGAGGCCGGCGCCGCTCCGGAGAGAATCTGCAAAAATTGTTTCAGTGCCGGGCGTCCGGCCGCGAAGCGCTGTACCCCTTCCTTCTGAGCCGCTGACATGAGCAGGAGGGTGAAGATCATCAGCGGAAAAGGGGCCACTTGGAAAACCTGTGATGGGAGGGATGGAAACCAGCCCTGCAAGTAGATGCCCATCACCTGGAGAAATGCAAACAGGAATGCTCCGGCCGCAGCCTTAAGCGGGTGCCAGCCGCCAAAGATGACCAACGCCAGGGCAATCCAGCCGGTCCCTTCCGCGCCCTGGAGCCGGCCCCAGCCGGGCTTGGTAGCCAGTGAAAACGTTGCCCCGGCCAACCCCACCAGTAGCCCGCCGACCAGGGTGTACAGCAGCTGGGTCAGTTTCGGGTCAATCCCGCGCGCGTAGGCGGCCCTGGGATGCTCACCCACCGACCGCAGCTTGAGGCCCGCCGGTGTCCGGTAGATATACCACCAGCACAACCCGATCAGGACCAGACTGAAATAGACCGGCAAATTGTGATTGAAGAATATGGGACCGACAAAAGGCAGGTCGCGCAACAACGGGATCGGCAGGTGGGCGACCTGGGGACCTTGGAGGCGGGAATAATCATTGCCGAGAAAATAGGCCAGGTCTCTGGTCATCAAGGTGAGTACAAAGCCCACGGCCACCTGGGATTGTTCCAGGTAGATGCTGAACAGGGCCACCACCAGCGCCACCGCCGCCCCCACCAGGGCACCGAAGGCAAATCCTGCCGCCAGGCTGCCGGATTTATACGAAATGACAAATGCCGCCATGGCGCTGAGCAGGATACTGCCGTCCAGGGAGAGGTTGATGATCCCGGCTTTCTCGGTAATGGTTTCTCCCAGGGTGGCCAGTAGAATCGGGGTTGCACCGGCGATGACACTGGCCAGGAGTATGCTGAGTTCTATTTCCATAAATATTAGGTGTTTAGGCTATAGGCTGTAGACAATTAGGTATTGGTAGTTGGTTAACGGTTTGACTACAGCCTATATGACTATAGTCTATCAGCCTGATTCATATTGTTTCCCTTTCCCTTTTGCGCTTCAACCGCCAGGCTTGCGTTGCCAGGGTGGCCAGTACCAGGGAGCCCTGGATGACACCGCTGAGAGATGAATCGATCTTCAATACCATGGGTAGCTGGATGCTGCCCACGTTAAGACATGCAAAGAAAAAGGCCACCGCCGGTACGGCGGCAATATTGTAATTGGATAACATCACCACCAGCAGGGCCAGATAGCCGTAGTTGCTTGAGATGGCGGGAATCAGGCGGTGGTAGACGGCGGTTACCTGCAGGCTGCCGGCTATGCCGGCAAAAGCGCCGGCAAAGATCATGGCCAGCAGCATGAATCGGTCCGGCTTCAGGCCAAACAGGTACGCGGCAGTCCGATTGCTGCCGATGGCCTTTAGATTCAAGCCAATCCGGGTGAATTTCAATATGACAGCTGTGGAAATGATGGACAAAAAGGCCAGGGCCACACCGGGCAGGCAGATTTGGGCGGAGGCCAGATAAGGCAGCCAGAACTCCGGGGGAAATACCTCGGTGCCGCTCATGGAGGCGACCCCTGGACGTTTCCAGGGACCGAAGATCAGCCAGAGAGCAATTCCCTGGGCCACAAAATTGAGACCGAGACCGGCAAAGATTTCATGTACCCTGCCTTTGGTTTTCAACCAACCGGCCAAGACCGCCCAGATAGCGCCCCCGATGGCGCCGAAGCCTATGGCCAGGGCAACGAATAGCTGCGGATAGCCGGAATCAAGCCCAAGTTTCACGATGGCGGTTGTCAAAATCGCCCCCGCTATGACCTGGCCCTCGATACCGATATTCCACAGGCCGATGCGAAAGGTGTATAACAGTCCCATGCCGCAGAGGGTCAGCGGAATCCAGGCTTTGACCACGTGGGCGAACTTGCTCCAGGAGCCCAGCGAGCCCTTGATTATTTGGGCGAAGGCCGCCAAAGGCGGCGCACCGGAAAACACCAGAATCAAGATCGTAAAGGTGCTGACGGCCCCCAGGGCCAGTATCAATTCCCCGCCGAGCCGGAGCCATCTGATATCTGCAGACGGTTCTGTTTTCATCACACTTTTCCCGCCAGGGCCCGTCCAAGTGCGTTCACGTCGGTCTGATCAGCCGCTACTTCCTTGATAACGCGACCATTAAAAAAAACCAGCACCCGGTGGGCGACCATGAGAATTTCATCCAGTTCCGAAGAAGAAAAGACGATGCCTGTACCGGTTTCACAATAGGCCTGCAGGTGCTCCCAAACCCAGTGGGCCGATTCCAGGTCGAGACCGCGGGTCGGGTTTTCTAATAGAAGCAAAGCCGGTTTTTGCGGTAAAAAAGAGAGCAGGAGCCGTTGCTGGTTACCCCCCGAAAGGGATTCAGCGGTAGATGCCTGGATACCCATGATTTTGAATTTTGCAATGCTGTGCTCGGCTTTAGCAGCGGCGCGGGCGCGATTTAGAAACAGGCCCTGTTTCTTATCCTGAACGGCACAATGTTCGGCAATGGTCAGATCACCAACCAGGCCTTCTTCCAGGCGATCGGTGGGGAGAAAGGTCAGCCCCTTTTCAATGAAACGGTGATAATCGCGGCCGGTCAGGTTTTCCCGGTGGAGGTGAATGGTGCCGCTGCGGGGGCGCGTCAATCCGGCGGCGGTGCGTAAAAACACGGACTGTCCGCTACCTTCCAGGCCAGCCAGACCCACGATTTCGCTCTCACGGGCTTGAAAATTACAGTCCCGCAGCCCACTGCGGCCGCCCTTGGCGGACACGCCTTCGAGCGACAGCAAAATTTCACCAGGGGTATGGGGCCGCCGGGAAGGCGGACGGGGTGGGGTGCCGAACATCATGGCCAGAAGCGCATCCGTATCAAAGGGGCGTTCCATTTCACCGCTTACCCGTCCTTTGCGCAAAACGGTGACCTTGTGGCATAGAGATTCGACATCCTCAAGTTTATGGGAGACCAGGATCACGCTTTTGCCGGCCGCTGTCATGGTGTTGAGGGCCTGGAAAAGGGTCTCTTTCTGATAGGCGGAAATCCCGGTGGTCGGTTCATCGAGGATGAGCACCTCGATTCCCAGGGCGAGCAGCCTGAGGATTTCCAGCTGCTGCCGTTCTCCCACGGTGAGGGTCCTCAGCAGTTGGGACGGCACCAGGCTGAAGCCGACGGATTGGCATAGTTCCAGAAGTTCGTCACTCCGTTCGGCCCGTGATTGATTGGGGTGTTTTTTGCGGCCCAACATGAAGTTGTCCAGGACCGTCAAAGAGGGGAAATCCAGGGGGTCCTGGTACAGCATGCCGATACCCAACCGGGTAGCCTGGGCCGGCGTTTGATATTCCTGTTGTTGTTCGTTCAGGACAATGGCGCCGGAGGTTTTGCGGCTGAAACCGGACAGAATTTTCATCAGGGTGCTTTTGCCCGCCCCGTTTTCACCGAGGATGCCATGAATGGTGCCCGGTTCAACGCTCAGGTTGACCCCGTTGTTGGCTTTTACCGGTCCGTAATGCTTGTGAATCTCTTTGAGCTCTATTTTCATCCCGAGAATCCGCGCTGCTAAAAAAACTGCAGGAACCGGACGTACCGGTTCCTGCAGTAATATCATTCCAGAGTCATAAATCGGCCGCGTTTTGGGATGCTGATACCATAGCGATCAGCATGGTCATAACGCGGATGAAAGTGTCTAAAGTGCACTAAAGTTTGAAGTGATCTAAAGTTTCGGTATGCTACTAATTTTAAAAAACCCGTGGAGCGCAGCGACTCAATAACTTTAGTCATTTTAGCTCACTTTAGTCACTTCACATTAACCTGCCTTATTTGGCACTACTCTGCCCTTCGATACCGGCCAGCAGTTGCTCCATGTACCAGATCTGCTGATCGGTTGCTTCTTCGCCGGCCTTCACATACGGGGTGCCGTCCTGGTAATCGAGCGGACCCTTGAAAAGGTTGATGCTACCGTTACCCAGGCCTTGGATGAATTTATCCAGGGCCTGGCCGGCCTCGGCGGAGAGGGCATCGCCCTTTTTATAGCCCACAGCACTGGTATTGTGGTTATTGATATCCTTCCAATCCGGTCCGGACCAGGTCCAGGCGGCCTGCCACTGCTCGGCCATGGTCTGCTTGATCACCTTGGCAAAATCCGGACCCCAATTGAAATAGGGGACCCCGAGGCAAACATTGGATCCGCCCTCGCAGGCCCCTTCGTAATCATACGGAATAGCCCACACTTCTTTGCCCTGGCCTTTTTTCTGGCCGGCGACAATGACAGCCTCGGTGGTATCGATCCCGGAAATGAGGACATCGTATCCGGTGTCGAAAAAATTCTGGGCAACCTGGGTTGGATCCGAGGTCACCCCGGGAATATTGAACCAGAACCCGATCCAGGTAACTTTGAACTGCAAATCGGCCGGGTCCTTTTTTAAAACTTCTGTCCACGCATATTTGGCGCCGAGATAACAGGAGACCACCAGGCGGCGCGTTTCTTCATTGATCAGGGGACCCAGGTAACCGATTTTTCCGGTCTTGGTCGTCATGGCCGCGGCAAACCCGGCCATCATTTTACCGTACTCCATTTTGCCCATCAGGTTACCCAGGTTGGGTGAACCTTTTCCGGTCAAGACGTCGTCTCCGGAAATATGGATAAACTTGATCCCCGGATGCTTCAAAGCGGCTTCCCGCGTACCGTCTTTCATATCGTCGGAATTGGCAATAATCAGCTGGGCGCCTTTTTCCGCCATATCATCGGCCAGCATCGGGATGGTAACCCCGGCCCGATCAGCCGGATTTACCTTGTCGATATAGATCGTTTTGGTGCCCGGCACGTTTTTTTCGACGTAGAGTCCGCCTTCATAGTGGGCCTGGCTCCAGCCGCGATCATTATAGGGCCCCACGAGCAGCAACCCGAAGATGAACGGCTCGGCCGGCTTTTCGGCGGCCTTTGCCGGAGCTTCCGTCTTTTTCGGTTCTGCCGGTTTTTGGGAATCCTCGGTTTTGCCGCAGGACACGATGGAAAACAGTCCCGCAATGATGAACGCGGCCACCACTGGCAACAGTAATTTTCTTAACATTATCCCCTCCCTGTTGATAAAGTATTGGTACCATCCCCTAGATGTGGAAACTGGGTTTTTATAGCCAGTTTTTTAGGGCCCGGTCAATAGGCAAGCCATTAACCGGGAGGAAAAAATAGGAATTTAAACCGGTCAGCGAGTGAATCCAAAACCGCAAAACTCCCTATGGGGAACGATTCCCGGCCGGATACCGCAGGAAGCGTTCTATATCGATTGCCGTTAGTTGGACATTCCCGGGTTGACAAGCCCGCGGCGTTGGGATTGAATGCGGGATTTTTCCCGGATCATGTTTGCCAAGGAGAAGATGTTTCCATGTTAACCCGTGCCATTGTCAGAAGACCGGGTAGTTCTTTTTCAGACGGTCTCACCAGCTCGAATCTGGGCAAACCCAGCCTGCCGCGGGCGTTGGAACAGCATGATGCCTATATTGCCGCCCTTGAACAATGCGGCCTGGAGGTAACGGTGCTGCCGGCGGATGAACGCTACCCGATTCTACCTTCATTGAAGACACGGCCATTCTCACGCCACGGGTCGCCGTCATTACCAATCCCGGTGCTGCGAGCCGCAACGGTGAAAAGCGCATCACCCGGACAGCGGTAAAAGAATTCTATCCTGAAGTTTTGGCGATCGAGCCCCCCGGAACCCTGGACGGTGGTGATGTCCTGGCGGTAAACAACCACCTCTATATCGGGCTGACTGCGCGCACCAACGCGCATGGGGCCGCGCAGTTGATAGAGATTCTAACACAGAACGGTTATACCGGCTCAACCGTTTCGCTCAACAGTTTCCTGCATTTAAAAACCGGGGTGGCGTGGATCGGGGCCCGCGACCTGATTGCGGCCGGTGAGTTGATCGATCATCCGGCGTTTGCTGAATTCAACGTGACGCCGGTATCATCCGCGGAGACCTATGCGGCCAACGCTATCCGGATCAACGACTACATCTTGATGCCGGACGGGTTTCCCGGGGTCCGTGACGTGTTGATTCGCAGGTCCTATTCCCTGATAGAGGTCGAGATGTCTGAATTTCAGAAAATGGATGGGGGCCTTTCTTGTCTCTCGCTACGTTTTTAGTAGCTGTCTTAAACCAGATCCTGGTTCAACCGCGGCCTTGACAACCGGTTCAAGTCCTCCGGTTATAGCCATTCATACCAACCAAGACTTTGGATAACGATAACTTCCCGGTTTCGCACCACACTTAAACCGGTTTACCACCACGCTGCTTTGAAATCATTTTCAGGGTTTCATCGATGATATGCTGGCGGCAGGCTTCATCCCCCTCATAATGCAATTCACCGCATACCGTCGAAAATTTGGCGCCACAATCATACTTGCGGGCAACGCTGTTCAGTAGTTTGGAGAGCAGTTCCGTGTTATTGGTGACCTGTTTAACCGCAATCATGTCTATTTCCCAATGGTTGTTCGGATTGTCATTTGACCGGCCGAAACCAGGCTTCTCAGAAAATCATTTTCACCTGAAAACACCGCAAGGTCCATGCCCGTTAAGACGTAAAAAAAGAGGGCCGGATTGTCATCCGGCCCTCTTTTATATTGTATTAGTGGACGTAAGCTTATGTCTGCAGGGCAGCTGATTCTTCCATGAGCTCAGTGGCCCTGATGGTTCTACTGTTTATCCGGGTTCTGCGATTTTGTTGTTTTTCCTTGGTCTTGGTGATCTGTGATCTGACTTTGTCCAGCACCAAATCAATGGCCGCATGCATGTCTTCGTGCTCCTCGCGGGCGTGGACTTCGAGGCGGCCGGCAGTAAGATTGATCTCTGCAGTCTTGCGCAGTTTTTCGGATCTCAATACAACTCCGGCGGATCCGGGATCATCTAACAATTTGTCAAATTTGTTGAGTTTTTCGTGGACGTAGTCTTTGAAGTGGTTGGAGGATTTTAAGTTCATAAAAGTAACCGATACATTCATACTTTCCCCTCCCTGGTGATGTTTTCCACCATCACCCAGTGGCTTTAAGAAATGAAATGACCATAAACTGATCTGAGATGGATTTACCTCCTTTGGTGAGCTGTGGTTTCACGCGGAACCGGGTCGGGCAGCAGGCCTTACACCTTTTCCGGTGAACTGGGTTTAACTGGTTCCAGGTGGCTGGAACCGGATTTTTGGTAACCTTATTCTATGGTTCCCGGGCCACTTTTGTCAAGCATCCAGAATCTGGTAAATTACTGCAATTATACGCAACCTGCTCGAAATCATTGAGTTAGTACCCGGGTCTTGATTTGATATTTTTTTATTGGACCAGCCGCCAGAACGTCTATTCCGGTCTGCGCAGACGGAAGCTTTCCAGACCAATTCCAACGGTTGTCAAATCACTGCGTAGAAAGTGCCATGATGCAGGAAGAAGATTGTATTTAGGGTGGCTTAATGCTAGGGTACGGCGTCTGGTTGCATATCCCGGTCGTTACGCGCGGCAAGACGTTGAAATAATTGGTCTGTCTTTCTATATTGCCCCAAATTTTGATAGTTAACAATGCAACTCACCCTACCGACTATTTTCAGAGTTTTCCTACCCTTCGCGGCCGGCTATTTTATTTCCTATCTGTTCCGGGTGGTGAACGCGGTTATCGCTCCGGACCTGGTGGCCGATATTGGCCTGAATCCATCCGATCTGGGGTTATTGACCGCGGCTTATTTTTTGACCTTTGCAGCCTTTCAGCTGCCATTAGGGGTGCTGCTGGATCGGTTCGGCCCCCGTAAAACCGAAGCCGTGCTGCTGCTTTTTGCAGCTCTGGGAGCGTTTGTTTTTGCCCGGGCGGAAACTGTAACCGGGTTGTTGATCGGCCGGGCCCTGATCGGGTTTGGTGTCTCAGCATGTCTCATGGCGGCCTTTACAGCCTTCGTGATCTGGTTCCCGGCCAGGCACCTGCCCCTGATAAACGGTTTTCAAATGGCGGCCGGCGGCCTGGGAGCGGTTGCCGGTACGGTTCCGGTGCAAAGGGCCCTGGAAATCACGGATTGGCGCGGACTTTTTATGGGGTTGACGGGTTTTTGTCTGATCGTGGCCGCGACCGTTCTATTCATTGTTCCGGAAAAGCGGCGCGAGGCGGTTGGCACCAGCCTGCGCGAGCAGATTCAGGGCGTTCGGCAGGTATTCACAAGTTTTGTGTTCTGGCGCATTGCGCCTCTGGGCCTGATGTCCCAGGCCAGTGCACTCTCTATCCATGGCCTTTGGGCCGGGCCCTGGTTGAAGGACGTGGCCGGGCTTGGGCGCCAGCAGGTAGCCTTTGTCCTATTTCTGACAGCCGTGTCCATGATTGCCGGTTTTATTGTACTGGGCGCTTTGTCCGCCCGTCTTACCGATCAGGGTACCAAGGTCTTCACCGTACCGGTGGCCGGGATGACCAGTTTCATGGTGGTGTTGGCCCTTCTGACCGCCGGCTACGTGCTGCCGCCTTGGCTCCTATGGATGCTGTTCGGCTTTTTCGGAACGGCCGGCATTGTCGTCTACGCCGAGCTTTCCCGGCAGTTTCCGGTCAGCCTGGCCGGACGGGTAAACACCGCCCTCAACTTGCTGGTGTTTGTAGCCGCCTTTGCCGGCCAGTGGGGCATCGGGGCCATTATCAACCTGTGGCCGCCCACCCCGGAAGGTCTTTTCCCGGTAGAGGCTTACCGGGTAGGATTCGGAGTCATGCTGCTTTTGCAGGCCCTCGGTCTGGGTTGGTTTTTCGTTTCCGCAAAATTCATTCGTCAAAAAGCCTGATTTGCATACCGCGGGCCTTTTCAAAATCCAGCAGCCATTTCTTACGATCCAGCCCCCCGCCATATCCCGTCAGACTTCCATCAGATCCGATTACCCGATGGCAGGGGATGACAATGCTGACCCGGTTTTGCCCGTTGGCGGCCGCCACGGCCCTTACCGCCTTGGGATTACCAATGGTCCTGGCCTGCTGCTTGTATGAACGGGTCTCGCCATAGGGGATGTCGCGCAGCATCTTCCAGGCCGCCTGCTGGAAAGCGGTGCCGGGGGTATGCAAGGGGACGGTGAACGTTTTCAGTTGTCCGGCAAAATAGGCATCCAGTTCAGCCTGCAGGTGCTCCAAATGCGGATTTGTTGCGGGAACAATGATGGCATCAAGACGATTGACCAGATCCTGCAACTCTCTTACGATCCGTCGATTGTCGGTAAACTCAAGCAGGCACACACCCCGGCCGTTGGCGCACGCCGTCATGGGGCACAAAGGTGTTGACAGCCTGGTAATATACAAGGATGCCTTTTCGGCATCAGGCTGCGACCTATTGCCGGTGGCAAGTTTGATAAGCTTATCGAGTTCCAGGCGGTCAGATTTTTTAATCACCATATGTATCGCCATCCATCCTTCCAGATGTTTGATAAATTCTTTGAAAACGCCAGCGGGGGCAGAAACTGGAAAGTCTGCGCTACTCGGGTTTGAACGATTCCAGGTGTTCCAGATACCAGTCAGGGAAGCCGTATTCCCTGGCGGGTTTTAAGATCCGATCCACATAGTCGGTGGAAGCCGGCCGGGTGCTGAGTTTTGGCGCAATGTAGGTCAGGGCCGGCAGCCAGCGACCAGAGAGGTTCTGTACGAGCACAGCCTCCGGCAGATAGCGGCCGCCCAGGATATTTTCGGCGTGGTCATAGAGGCGGGCGAGTTCGGCATGGGTTCCTGTCGCGACAATGCCATAGGTGGTATGCTGGTCAGAGCGCTCCAGGTTCGCCAGTGGGCGGATGGTGATGTTGAATCCCGGCAGCTGCGCCGGTTCGTATGCCCGGGGCGTGTAGTCAACCTCCCTGAGCACATCCAGGTTTATGTAGGAGCCATAGAAAAAAGTCCAGACTTCGGGTTCCGGCATGCGCTGATCTCTCCATACACGTTCAGATTAAATCCCGTTTTAACCGTATTGCGCCAATTCCAGTAGAATATCTTCCGGTCCCTTGAAGTAGACGAGCTTTTTTTTGGCCGGTGCATATTCCTGAACGGCGCTGACAGGTTCGATGCCTTGCTCCTTCAAGAAAGTTACCGCCGCCTCAATATCCAATACCTGTAGGGCCAGATGCCGCAGTCCCTGGGTGTTGGCCTGGCCGGGATTGGGGATATTGGTGGCCGGCGGGTTTTTGAATTGGATCAGTTCGAGGGAGGTGCCGTCGCCCGGAAGGGTCAACTTGGCATACTCCGCATCCACATTCTCCAGGCCGACCGTGTTGGAAATCCATTGGCCATGCAGGCGGGACTGATCTTTTATTTCGAAGCCCAGCGCCACAAAGAACCGTTTTACCTCTTCCAGGTTGTTGACGACGATGTTGATGTGGTCGATGCTATGTATGATGGGTACCATGGTATGCTCGGGCAGTATGTTGCCAGCCTTGTGCTGATTGTAAGGGCGCGTGTTTGCGTTGGTGATGCCAACTCCGTTTGATATGTTATGAAAAATAAAAGTGTCGGTCTGAAATGTCAACCAATGAAAAGGTGTTGCCCGGCCGGCCAATAGCGATGGTTGTTTGCCGGGCAGCCGCTGGACCGGGATATCCGGAACCGGGCCACTTTATATTCTTTCCTTGACCGCGGGGCAGTTTTTCAGGTATGTGAAACTCAAAATCGAGCATCTATCAAGGTGAGTTATGTAATAGGTTTAGGCCACCCAGACTCCAGGGGTTGGCCTGTTTTTTTTGGAGAAACGATGACGGCGACATTACTGGTAATCGATAATTACGACTCCTTTACGTACAATCTCGTGCAGATGCTTCGCTGTTACGATCTCTCCATAGACGTTTATCGGGCAGACAAAATCAATTTGGCCGACGTCCGACAGTACCGGCCGGATTATATCCTTATCAGCCCGGGGCCCAAGGACCCGCCCCAGGCCGGGATTTCGATGGACCTTATCCACGCCTTTCACCGCGACATTCCGATCCTGGGGGTTTGTCTGGGTATGCAGTGTATCAATGAGGTCTTTGGCGGTGAGACTATCCGGGCGGCTCTGCCGGTACATGGTAAAACCAGCTTGATCAGCCATCACCACGAAAGCGTCTTTAAGGGCCTATCCTCTCCCTTCCGGGCGGCCCGGTATCATTCCCTGGTCACCTGCGTAGATGAAAACGGGGGCCTACTGGTCAGCGCCATGAGCGATGACGGCGTGGTCATGGGCCTCTATCATCCGGATTATCCCCTGCATGGTGTCCAGTTCCATCCGGAAAGTTTCCTGACGGAAAATGGTTATACACTGATCGAAAACTTCCTGCGCCTGGGCCCGCTGAAAACGCCGCGGCAGGTTCAATCGGTCCGGGAAACGTTTCAGTACGGCAGCTCGCAAAATACCGTCCCCTTATCCGCATCCTGCCGCGAAGGTAACAACCGGCAGACAGGTCAGATGTTGTCGGTTTGACCCGTTCATCACCAGAGAGGGGCCCCATGCCATCCATACCGCAGCCGGCCGGGAAGATTACCGGCATCCATTGTGAATCAATTAATCTGGGAGAGCCGTTTGAGGCCATGGCGGCCCGGTTTGCCGATGCACCGGGCACCGTTGTCCTCTTGAGCGGAGGGGACCTTGATTGTGCGCGTTATCATCTGCTTGGCTTGTGGCCCTGGCTGACCCTGCGGGGCAAGAACCGGTGTATGCAGATTTCGGTTTTAGGCCAGGAAAAGGTGCTGAACCAGGACCCTTTCGAATTGCTTCGGGAGATCCTCGATACATTTGCCCTTCCAGGTGCCGGTCCGTCCAAGCCATTGGTGGCCGGGCTGATGGGCTACCTGGCCTACGATCTCAAAGACAGCTTGGAGGAGCTGCCCCTTACTGCGGTGGACGATCTGGATTTGCCGGATATATGTCTCTACGCCCCGGCAGTCATCGTTGTTCAGGATCGTCAGGCGGGTACAACCACTCTCCAGGTTCCCGAATTTTCCTCCGGCGACCGTGATGCCGCTCAGCTGACGGCACGCTTCCGTAAGTGGTTAACCCGACCGAACTCCGGGGACTTGGGCTTTTCCGGCCGCAAGGCGAGTCTCAGGTCGGGATTTGATCGGTCGGAATACATGGCTGCCGTGGAGGCCGTCAAAGAGTACATTGCCGCCGGGCATGTCTACCAGGTCAATATGTCCCAGCGTTTTGAGGCGGACTTTGCGGGCAGCGGGTTTGATTTTTTCAGGGCTTTGTTTCAACGCAATCCGGCCCCGTTTTTTGCCTATGTGAATGCGGGGGATCATCAGATTGTTTCTACCTCGCCCGAGCGATTCTTAAGCCGGGTTGGTTCTCGGGTGGAAACCCGACCGATCAAGGGCACCCGGCCCCGGGGCAAGACAGCGGCGGCCGATCGCGCTTTGCGCCGGGAGCTTGAAGAGAGCATCAAAGATGACGCCGAGCTCTCCATGATCGTCGATCTGTTGCGCAACGATATCGGCAAGGTTTGTCGGGGGGGGTCGGTAGCGGTAGAGACGCACAAGCGGGTCGAAGCCTATCAGAATGTCTATCACCTGGTATCCGATGTGGTTGGAGAACTGCAGGCGGGCAAGGACTCGGTGGACCTCATTCAGGCCGCTTTTCCCGGCGGTTCGATTACCGGCTGCCCAAAGATACGCGCCATGGAAATCATCGATGAGCTCGAGCCGCGGCTACGCCATATTTACACGGGTTCTATCGGCTACATCAGTTTTCACGATACGTTGGATCTTTCTATCGCCATTCGTACGGCCACCGTGCTCAATAACCGAATCCTATTCTCGGTGGGGGGCGGCATCGTCTATGACTCCGACCCAGCCGAAGAGTTTGCCGAAACCCTGCACAAGGGCCGAACCCTGATGGATGTGTTTGACACCGAGCAGGAAGAGCATAGCATTGGTACCCGGGTGTGGCTGGACGGCAAACTGGTAAATGCGGAAAAAGCCGTTGTCAATGTACTCGATCGCGGCGTGCAATACGGATATGGATTTTTCGAAACCCTCCGGGCGGTGGATACCCGGATCGGTTTTCTGGATGAACACCTGCAGCGTTTCAATAAAACCTGGCAGGTGTTGTTCAATACCCCCGTACCGGATGTCGATTGGAACAGGGTCATTCGGTACACGTTGATAGCCAATGAGCTGGAAAAGGGCGTGGCCGCAGTTAAACTCTTGGCGTCCGGCGGGACCCGCGAACAGCCGCCCTACGACCACCGGCTGCTGGTGACCGTCCGGCCTTATGTTCATCGTCTGGCGGGCCGGGAACAGCCGGGACAGCACCTGGTCACATATCCGGAACCGCGCCAAAGTCCCCTGGCTGACTACAAAACACTCAATTATCTCTACTACTTCCTGGCCGGCCGCTGGGCAGCTGCTGCGGGGGGCGATGAGGCGCTTGTCTTGAATCCGGACGGCACCGTATCCGAAACCAACACAGCCAATCTACTTGTGGTCAGGGGCCAAACCGTCATAAGGCCCTCATCAGCGCATGTATTGCCGGGTGTGATGGAGAGCGCTGTCAGCCGATATTTGGAGGATAGAGGATATCGGATCGTTACAGACCAGATCCTGCCCCGGGAACTTTTGGAGGCCGACCTGGTTCTGCTGACCAATTCGTTGATGGGGGCTATCCCGGTACTCTCCCTGGATGGAGCGTCATTGTTTCCGGCATCCGATATTTGGCGGGAGATTAACAAGAACGTCCTTTAATGAACTTTATTCAGTCCTTAAAAACATGGACTTCGGGACCAGTTCAAAGCTAATTGGCTATGCCGGGTATATGAACATAGGTTGTTTAGGCGGTAGGCTGAAGACTATTAGGCACTGCCTATCCATGTTTGGAAATCATGGGTGAGAGCTGTTAGCTGTAAGCCTTTGGCTTTTAGCTTAAATGCAAAAACGAATCGCCAATCGCAAGCGCTAACCGCTAAAAGTTATACCCCGAGATCTTCCTACAGCCTATTAGCCTGAATCCGGCCACGCTGGTCTAAGACTTCTTGGATGCAGGCCCCTTGGGATAATCCAAAGCCTGGTCCTCCGGGATAGAATTCTTTACACGTTGGATACCACTTGGGTCGGGAAGCGTTGCGGAGAGCGGTCCGTACTTGCGTGTGCATCCGCATAGTGGGGAGCAATGCAGATACACACCCAATTACTGCCTTACAACGCGTACCAGCTGAAAACCTGGGGGAGGGGTTGGGGGGGACCCTGCAGCGGTTAGTCGCTGCTCAGGTTTGCGGCCTATAAGACCGTGTTAAATGAGAACGGTCCAGATGAAAAATGCAACCAGCTGAAAGGTGATCAATGTGCCGACCACCTTCGGAACTGCAATCCCTTCTCTTTTTCTGATATTTCTGGCAACCATCGCGATTCTGGCCTCGATGCTAACAAAAGCTGACCCCTTTACACTCAATTAAATTAACCCATTTAGTGCGCGTCTGTTTGCAAGATCGAATCTGATCAAAATCGGAGGTCAGCATAATATTATCGATGG
>Ga0126335_1000360_pt1 | contig 21633 bp, 24 predicted proteins | sample OlaspJWI45metaG_FD_108409 | JGI IMG/M metagenome (GOLD analysis project Ga0126335, IMG submission 108409) | Marine gutless worms symbiont microbial communities from Oahu, Hawaii - Olavius sp. 1 OAHU.JWI-45 metaG | ecosystem: Host-associated > Annelida > Digestive system > Unclassified | place... | reverse complement strand
TTTTCGGTACACTGTCGGACATGGTGGCCTCCTTCCCTGGCTAAATGTTTGGTCTCGCAACCTTTATTTAACCATATCGAGGCCACCGCCTCAAATGTGCGAAAAATATTATACGTTATGAGATTATCCGTTCGATCCTGCGGCATGCCAGTAACAATCCCGTGCAGGAGATTTCGGAGGTCGATGTCAACAGCATCGTTACGTCTGAACTGGAATTTTTCCAGATGAATCCGATTTTCCGGCGTGAAATTGAAAAAGAGGTCCAGCTGACGGAACCGCCACCGATGGTTTCCGGGCATCCCGTCCAGATTAAGCAGATTGTAAACAATCTGATCACCAATGCCATCGATGCCATGGAGGACAGTGAGGATAAGCGGCTTTCCGTGGCTACCCGGCTGCAGAACCGTCAGGTAGAACTCGCCATTGCCGATACCGGCATCGGTATCGGCACTGATGACATGGCCAGAATCTTTTCACCGGATTTTACGACCAAACCGCTGGGCCAGGGCACCGGGCTGGGCCTGGCCAGTGTCAAAACCATGGTAGAAGCCTACAATGGAACCATTTCGGTCGTGTCCGAAAAGGGCCGGGGCACCACTTTCAGTGTCCGCTTGCCGGTATCGGGGCAATCCGGCTTGCCTGTTGCTTAGTGCGGCGTCTTGCTAAATCCGAATTTCGTATTTCGTTTTTTCTTTCCCACCACCGCTACCCACCCTTCCATGGTTAGCACTTCGAGCACTTCCAGGCCTTGAGCAATCATTTTATCCATGACTGCTGATTTATTCTGCATGATGATCCCGGATGCAATCACGATCCCTCCGGGAACCAGGTGTCCCGGCAGGTCCTCCAGCAGTTGCACGATGACCTCTGAAAGGATATTGGCCGTCACCAGGTCGTAGGTGGCTGTCACCATGTTCACGAGATCACCGGCCGCAGCTTGAAATTTTGTCGGATCGGCCCCGTTTAGCTGTAAATTTTGCGCAGCAATTTGAACAGCCAGGGGATCATTGTCGATACCCAGTCCCCGTTCGGCGCCGAGTTTGGCTGCCGCCGCCAATAAAATACCGCTGCCGGTGCCGACATCCAACAAAGAGCAACCCGGCTGTACATATTTTTCCAGCAGCTTGATACAAAGTGAAGTGGTGGGATGCGTTCCCGTGCCGAACGCCATCCCGGGATCTATTTCCAGCACCAGGTCATCCGGGCGGGGGGTAAACGCCCGCCATGTGGGTTTGACCACGATGTTGCGGCCGACCCGTTCCGGGAAAAAAAACGCCTTCCAGGCCTGCGCCCAATCTTCTTCATCGATGTCGCTGCAAACCACCCGGCATTGAATCCCGGTCGCGCGCCCCAGATCCGCCAGGGCGGCTTCCAGAACACCCAGTTCGCCTTCGAAGCGCTCATTCCGAGGCAGGTACCCGGTCACGGCGTCTTTTTCCGGCAGGGACACGGCATCATCGCCCCAGTCCTCATCCGGGTCGATTTTAGGATCATCAATGACCACGCCCTTAAGACCCAGGGCATAAAATTGATCGGCAACGAGGTCGGCCGCCAGGGCCGGGTCCTCGAATTCAAACAGGACTTTCACCGCCACCCATTTCATGTCCGGTCTCCGGCAGGGGACCACCTTTCGCGCGGCGGGTTGAAATATCCATGCATCAGGTGTGGATACGACTGGCGGACGCGGGACAGGCAATTGTGCATGCCCAGGGGGCGGGGCTGAGTGTCCATAACGCCCATGGTTTGCCAGTAGCGCAGCGGATCGTAATTGAGGTTGCGCCACTGGATCATGTTGATCGGATAGTTGGCCAGAAAGTTCAAGAGGGCTTCGTGTTCAGCCGGCGTGTCGGTAAAACCCGGACAATTTAAATAGTTGATGGAGACAAAGCATTTGTTGTCAAGGGCCAGGGCAATACTGCTGAGCACATTGGCAAAACGATAGCCGGCCGGTCGGAAATAGGTTTCATAACACGCCGGCCGTACGCTGTTCAGGCTGATGCGGATGCTGTCCAGACCTGCTTTGAAAAGCGTTTTCAGTTCAAGGGGACGGCTGCCGTTGGTATTCATGTTGATGGTGCCTTCTTGAGTGGCGGCCCGGATCTTGCGGATCGCCGGCAGGATGGATTCTACCGCCATCAGGGGGTCGCCCTCGCAACCCTGGCCGAAACTCACGACGCTGTGCTTCACGTCCCGGATATGGGTCAAGGCGACCTGGGCGATTTCATCCGGCGAAGGCGTAAACGCAATCCGGTTCTGGCTCGCGGGAACGGCAGCGCTTTGTTGCTGGGAAATACAACCCAGGCAACGCGCATTGCATGTCTTAGCCGTGGGCAGCGGTGCTTCATAGCGTCCCAGGAAGAAGTTCTTGCCGGCCGGACAACCATAGGTCAGGGCGCATGTTTCCAGATGGGCCCGCAAGCGGTTGTCGGGCAGGGCTTTCTGTTTCCGTTTGACCCCCCTGGCGATATCTGCAGGTTTCATTTGGCGCAGGTCCTGCCGTGGTTCCGGATCCACCTGGATGGCCGCTGTCCGAAACCCGTTGCTGTCCCAGCCAACCGCGCCGTATGAAAAAAGCGGCAGGTAACCAGCCGCCGGCTCTTCTTCATACGCGCTCACGCCGGTGATCACATAGCCGGGTGAATTGAAAGCCGCTACCGGATAGAGGGGCTCTCCGGGAGCAAATGGATTTTCGGTGACAACTTCACAGCATTTTCGGCCCAGGTTCCACAGCACCGGGCACCGGTCGGGTAGCAGCATCAGTTCGCTGCCATGGGGTATTTTTATTGTGCTTTCGGCGGTCAGCGGCGCCATGTTTGTTCCGGCCATACCAACCGCTCCGTAGCCTTCCAGTTCAAAGATATGACCATCGGCATCGGCTACCACCGCGGTGATGATCTTTTCCGGTTTGCTCGTCGGCTGGCTCTGGTGTTTTTTCAATCCCATAATGCGTAAACCTATGCATGAATGGTTAACCGGTCCATCAGGCCCGAACGCCGCCTGCCGGTCTTATCGTTTTTGACGGCGATTTCCAGTGCCCGTGGTGAACCAAGCAGTATCACCAGCTGTTTGCCCCGGGTCATGGCTGTATACAAAAGATTGCGCTGCAGCAGGATGAAGTGCTGGGTGAGCAGCGGGATGATCACCGCCGGGTATTCGGATCCCTGAGATTTGTGGACGGAGATGGCGTAAGCCAGAATCAGTTCGTCCAATTCCCCAAAATCGTAGTCCACGTTCCGGTCGTAATAGGTGACCCGGAGTATCTTTTCTTTGGGATCGACGGATTTTACCGTCCCGATGTCGCCGTTGAAAACATCCTTCTGGTAATTATTGCGCAGGTGCATCACCTTGTCACCCGGGCGGAAGGCAACCCCGGGAATTTTTTCCGTCGCCGGGCGGGCATTGAGCTTTTTCTGGAGAACCTGGTTTAGATTGATCGTGCCGACCTCGCCTTTGTGCATGGGGGTCAGGACCTGGATATCGTGTACACGGTCCAGGCCGAAGGTTTCCGGTAGCGTCCGGGTACACAATTGGCAAATCCGGGCAACCGCCTCGTCCGGCTGCTGTGCTTCAATAAAAAAGAACTCCGACCGACCTTGTTCGATGGCGTCACCATCGAGGTCGGGAAACAAACCTCTTCGAACCCGGTGGGCATTGAGTACGATCGGGCTCTCTTCAGCCTGTCTAAAAATCGTATTCAGGGAGAATACCGGGAGAATGTCGGCGGCAATGATGTCGGCCAGTACGTTGCCCGGTCCCACGGAGGGCAACTGGAAGGCATCCCCCACCAGGATCAGGACCGCGGAGGCCGGCAGGGCCCGGGTGAGTTGGTACATGAGGACGGTATCCACCATGGAGACCTCATCCACAATCATGACATCGGTTTCCAGGGGATTGTCTCGGTCCCGTTCAAAGTATCCTTCTGTCGGATTGTAACCCAGCAGCTTGTGCACGGTAGACGCCTTTTTGCCGGTAACCTCACTGAGGCGGCGGGCGGCCCGGCCGGTGGGCGCTGCCAGGCTGATGATTTTGCCCAGGCTTCCGAAAACGGCGCACAAAGATCGGACCAGTGTGGTCTTGCCGGTTCCCGGTCCGCCCGTAATGATACCGACCCGGTGGGCCAGAATCCCTGCGACCACCTGCAACTGCTCGGCCGATAGCTTCAACGCCAGTTTTTTCAGAACGTGTTCGGTAATCTGTTCCGTGTTCAAGTTCGGGTCGGTAAGCGGCAAAGACATCAGGGCCTGCAGCTTGGCGGCAATACCGATTTCCGCTTCGTGCAGGCGGTGGTGATAGACAGCCGCCGAATGTGGCTCCGGGGATGGCTCCAGCACAATTTCATATTCGGCAGTCAATTCCGACAGGGCCGTGTCGACCAGGTCCGGATTGATTTCAAAAGACTCGAAACATTGCTGCTTCAGGTCGTCTTCCAGGCAATAGGTATGCCCGGTTTCGGCAGCCTGGAGAAGCAGGTGGAGCAGGCATTCCCGGACCCGCAAAGGATCATCCCGCGAGGCCCCGGCATTGATGGCAATGGTGTCGGCGATGTGAAACCCGATACCCGGAATGTCGTGAACCAGACGGTAAGGTTCGGTGCGCAGAATTTTTTCGGCATCGTCGCCATAGGTTTTTACGATGCGCTGTACATAGGCGGTTTTGATACCGTTTTCCTGTAAAAAAGCCATGAGACTGCGCAGGGCGTGTTTGGTTTTCCACTGGCTGTTAATCTTGAAGGCCAGCACGTCGCCGATGCCGGCGACTTCTTTGAGCCGCGCGGCATGGTTCTCAATCACGTTGATGGTGTCTTCTCCAAAGTGGGCCACCAGGCGTTTGGCGGTCTGTCGTCCGAGACCGCTGATCAAGCCTGACGAGAGGTACTTGACCAGCTCATCCCCACGGGCGGGCATAATTGCTTCATAGGTCTTGATCCGCAATTGGGGACCATACCGGGGGTGAGTTTCCCAGCGGCCGGTAACCTTCAGGGTTTCGCCCGGCGTCGGTTTCGGCATGGTTCCCAGGATTGTGACAAGGCCTTCGGTTTTTTCAATGCGAAAACGGGCGATGGTGTAATGGTTATCGCGATTGTGGAAGGTGATCCGCTCGATGTGGCCTAAAAGTGTATTGGCTTTGGTATCGCGGGGCATGCTCTCTAGGCCTCGCCTTGTAGAACCCAGGCGGCGGCCTCCAAAAGGTCGGCGGCCACGACATCGGGCGCCGACTTTTCTTTTTTTAGGAGTGCCTGAGCGGCATTAAAATTGCCGGTCTTCACCAATACGGCGGTCTTGCATCCGGCTTTACGGGCGCACAAAATGTCCTTGGCGCTATCGCCCACCATGATGGTGGTGGACACATCAATTTGATGGGTCCGGGCGGCCTGCTCAATCAGGCCGGACGCCGGCTTGCGGCAATCGCAGCCGTCGTCCGGGGTATGAGGACAGAAGAAAATATCGTGTACCCGTCCGCCGTGCGCTTCAATGGCGGTGCACATCCGATCAAAAATATCCTGGAGAATTTCCGGTTTTACCCGCTTACGGCCGATGATCGATTGATTGGTGATGATGATAATCCGGTAGCCGGCGGTGGTCAGATTCCTGATGGCCGTAAGACTGCCCGGCAGGAACTCGAACTCTTCCCAGCGCTTGATGTAATCGGAGGAATCCCGGTTAATGACACCATCTCGATCGAGGAAAATATATTTGGGCGGCGCGCTGGACGTGGTATCACTCGGCAATGGTAAATGCTCCGGGGAACCCCTTTTGACGCAGGGCGGTTTTATATTCAAGGGCCTGTTTATAGGAAGTAGCCAACCCTATGCGGACCCCGTAAAGTTTACCATGATCTGGATGGTAATAGGGTTTGATATGCGCATTTTTATATAGGCTGCTCAGTTTGGCCTTATAGCGGTCGGCATTGTTGGGATCGCTGAAGGCTCCTACCTGGAAGGTAAAACGCCCCTTGTTCCAATCAACCGGCTGGTAAGCGGGCAGTTTGGCGCCGGTGGTTGAAGCGCCTGACACCCGGCTGCCCAGGGCGGTCAGTTTTACATTTGCCGTTCCGGGGCCCACCACGCCCAGTTTTTTGGCAGCACCATAGCTGAGGTCGACTATGCGGCCATGCACGAAAGGTCCCCGGTCATTCAGGCGGATATCCAACTTACGACCGTTGTCCAGATTTTCAACGCGGACCCAGGTTCCCAGGGGCAGGGTTTTATGCGCGGCGGAGATTCCGTACATATTATAGCGCTCTCCATTGGCGGTTTTACGCCCATGGAACTTCTTGCCGTACCAGGAAGCTTTGCCGCGCTGGGTGAATCCGTCGGCTGAGGCTACCGGATGATACCATTTGCCCATGACCTTATAAGATTTTTGGGTGGCCGGCGGGGGCTTTTTGGCCTTTGGTTTCGGTGGCACGTATACCGGGCGCTTGTGGCTGGCCGGCTGCCGGGGCGGTGGCTGGCTCGCGCAGGCCATCAACAGCATGGCTGCAACAGCCAGCACCAGGGCCAGTCGCAGAGCTCGTCCAATTGGGCGCATCAGAAAGGGCATCATTGTGACCGGTTAAGCGAACTCATTCCCCGCCGCTTTCTGCGGGGTTAGTGGGCGAATCTAAAATGTAATGTTCCTCACCGGGGGACGATTCCCCGTAGCTTGTTGGAGCGCAGCGGAAATCCCGCTAACCCGGGCTGCGGGCAGCTTTCAATTAAATGCGATCTTGACCACATCGAGCATCTTTTCCGGAAAATGAAACTCAATGTCCTTGAGGACCTTTTTGGGAATATCCTGGAGGTCCTTTTCGTTCCACTTGGGCAGGATCAAGGTTTTGATGCCGGCCCGATGGGCCGCCAGCACTTTTTCCTTGATACCACCCACAGGCAGGACCTGTCCCCGAAGGGTTATTTCGCCGGTCATGGCCAGGTCCTTGCGGATGGTTTTACCCGACAGAAGCGAGGTCAGGGCGGTCAGCATGGTTACCCCGGCCGAAGGCCCGTCCTTGGGTATCGCGCCCGCGGGGACATGTATATGAATATCGTGTCTGCTGAAGAAATCCTCGTCCACCCCCAGGCGTTTGGCGTTGCTGCGAATGAAGCTCAGGGCGGTTGTGGCGGATTCCTTCATGACATCCCCCAGTTGCCCGGTGAGGGTGAGCCCTTTTTGGCCCTTCATGGCGGTCGCTTCGATAAACAGCAGTTCACCACCGGTCGGTGTCCAGGCCAGTCCCATAACGACTCCGGGGGTAGACACCCGGCTCTTGGTTTCGGCATTGATTTTTACCGGCCCCAGGTACTTGGTGACACTGACCTTTTTCACGGTGACGGCTTGGACATCACCTTCCACAATGGTTGCAGCCACCCCACGGCAGATGTTGGCAATTTCGCGCTCCAGATTTCGCAAACCGGCCTCTCGGGTGTAGCCTGATATCATCAGTTTTACGGCGCCTTTGGTAAACGTGATCTGGTCTGATTTCAGGCCATGGGCCCTCCGCTGCCGGGGAATGAGGTAACGGTTGGCGATCTTGATCTTCTCGTCCAGCGTGTAGCCATGCAGTTCCAGGACTTCCATACGGTCACGCAGGGCCGGCGGAATGGTATCTAGGACATTGGCGGTGGTAATAAACATCACCTTCGAAAGGTCGAAAGGCACATCCAGGTAATGATCCGAAAAGCTGAAATTCTGCTCGGGATCCAACACCTCCAGCAGGGCAGAGGAGGGGTCACCGCGGAAATCACTGCCCACTTTGTCTATTTCGTCCAGCATGAAGACGGGGTTGTTGGATTCCGCCCGGCGCAAGCCCTGGATAATGCGGCCCGGCAGGGCGCCGACATAGGTCCGGCGATGACCCCGGATCTCCGCTTCATCCCGGACCCCACCCAGGGAAATGCGGTGGAATTTGCGGCCCAGGGAGCGGGCGATCGATCTGCCCAGGGAGGTCTTGCCGGTGCCCGGAGGGCCGGCCAGGCAGAGGATCGGTCCTTTAGATTCAGGCTTGAGTTTCCGGACAGCCAGGTACTCCAGCACCCTCTTCTTCGGTTTTTCCAGTCCGTAGTGGTCTTCATCCAGCGTTTTGCGGGCCTTTTTGATGTCCAGCACATCCTCGGTGCTGGTGTGCCAGGGCAGGGCGGTGATCCAATCCAGATAGGTCGCGGCCACGGTGTACTCCGCTGAAGAAGGATGCATTTTTGACAGGCGGTTGAGCTCCCGTTCCGCTTCATTTTTGGCATCCTTGGGCAGGTTGGCGTCGTCGATTTTGGTTCTGTATTCATCCAACTCGACCGTGGCTTCGTCGCTTTCACCCAACTCTTCCCGGATGGCCTTGAGTTGCTTGCGCAGGTAATACTCCCGCTGGGTCTTGTCCATGTCGCCTTTCACCTGGGTCTGGATCTTGTTGCCAAGTTCCAGAATGTCCAGCTGCTGGTTGAGCTGCTTGGTGACCTCCTTGAGGCGCTTTTTGACGTTGGGGGTCTCCAGCACCTTTTGTTTGTCATCCGTGGGGCTGTTGATGGTGGACGCCACCATGTCGGCCAGGATGCCCGGCTCTTCTATGGAGCTGGACTTGGAGGCGATCTCCTTGGGCAACCCCGGGGAAAGCTCGACAATCCGGTCAAAAAGGCTAATGATGTTGGCTTTCATCGCCTCGACTTCTTTGCCACTATCCTCTTCGTCGACGACATCTTCGATATCGGCCCGCAGGTAGGGTTTCTTTTGACTGAAATCTTTGATCTTAAACCGCGCCAGGCCCTGTACCAGCAGTTGGGCCTTGTTGTCTTCGGTCTTGGCCATTTTGAGAATCATGGCGCTGGTGCCGATGGCCGCAAGGTCGTCTTCGGGTACCGTTTTCTCTTTGGATTTGCTTTTGGATACGAGCAGGCCGATAATGCGGTCTTTGCTCATCGCCTCGTCCACCAATTTAACCGAATGGTCTTCAATCACAACCAGCGGCAACACCATTTTGGGAAAGAGGACCGCATCGAAAAGGGGCAGTACCGGCAGGTTGTCAGGTATATTTTCAGTCCCGAAATCGGCAGACAATTTTTTTTCTTCCATGGTCGCCTCCGGGCTAGGTCCACGTACAATTAGGTTGAGATGCGCTATTCATCAGTAATCGGAACACTGTGCGTAATGTTTTTTTGTTTTTTGGCCAGCCGCAGTTGCAGAAAGCCGTTGGAGTATGAGGACGACACCACTTCCGTGTCTATCTGGGCCGGCAGAAACAGGGTTCTTTCAAACTTACCGTACTGGATTTCAGCCAGCCGATAGGTGGAATTCGAGACCAGGGATGATTCCGTTCGCCGGCCGAAAATTCTCACCGCCTTGCTGTTTATCTCGACTTCCAAATCTTCCTGGTCAACACCGGCGATTTCGGCCTGTATGATGATCTCCTCCGGTGTTTCGAATATATCCATCTGGGGGGTCCAGGAATGCTCCCCGGAAGAAAACATCGGGTTGGCCGGTCGGGGTCTGAACACCCCCCCGATTGATTTTCCAAATGGTCCGCCGATGGGTAGGCTGCTTCCAAATCTGATCTTGATATAGTCCATGGCCGGCTCCTGTAATAAAGCCCCGCACGGTGCGACCGCTGCCGGCGGGTGTTTAAATGCTTTTGGTACCCCAAAGTTTCAGATGAAACCGGGTTTTTTGATAGGTGCAACGCTTGCCTGAACAGGCTAAACTTAACACCGCATTGGCAGTTTGTAAAGCTGTCAGCGTCCCGGTCAAATTGCGGTCTTGACAAGGAATCACAGGTGGTTAATGTTTTTTTTAGGGATTGCAGGATTGCCAAACAGCTCCCAAAGGAGGACCACCATGACCATCGTCAAATGGGATCCGTTTCAAAACGTCGCCGCTTTGCAGGACCGCATTAACCGTATGTTCGAAGACTCTTTTTCCCAGTCCCGGGGAGAGGGTGAAATGTCTTCTTATGGCTGGCGGCCGAGCGTCGATATCTACGAAGTCGAGGGCGGAATCGTCATCAAAGCCGACCTTCCGGGAGTCCACAAAGAGGATGTGGCCGTCGAAGTAAAAGACAACCTTTTGACATTAAAGGGAATACGAGACGAGGACGACGATTTGGGCGATCAGTGCTACTTTTGCCAGGAAAGAGACTTCGGGCAATTTCAACGCACCTTTACCCTTCAATACCATGTTGAACCGGAGAAGATAAAAGCTTCCTTTAAAAACGGTGTTCTGAAGGTGACGATTCCGGAACCCGAGGAGGAGAAGCCTAAAAAAATCCGCGTCAACATCGATTAGAAGCGCTGACAGCAACGTCTTTTGGCCCAATCTCGGCGTTGGCCGCGAACATCAAATCCTCGAAATACTACTTGTATTCCTCCGGTTTGATATACGCGGCCGCCTTGATATTGAACCAAAATACGTTGCTGTGAGCGCTTCTAACCTTCATTGTGTCACATATATTCAATACCATTATAAGATCCTAATCGCATTGAAAAGAAGGGGCATTGCCGGTATAATCGGCTATGCCCCATAACTCATCACGCCCTCTGTTTCTGGTTATCGGTCCGCAGTATTTTCTCTATTTCGGCGTGATGGGTGTGTTCCTGCCGTTTTTCAACCTATACTGCTACCACCTGGGTTTCAGCGGTTTCCAGATCGGGGTCCTGTCCGGCATTCGTTCAGTCGCCCTGGTGGTGTTTCCTCTGTTCTGGGGGCTGGTGGCCGATCGTTTTCACGCCCGGCGCAAAATATACATCGGCTGTAACCTGGTGAGCACCCTGTTCTGGGCCCTGCTTTTGTTCCGGGCGGACTTCAATACCATGGCGGTCATCATTGCCCTGTATGGCATGTTCTACGCCCCCATCATCAGTTTCCTGGAAGCATTTACCATGGACGCTCTCGGGGACGACAAGAAAAGCTATGGTCGGCTGCGGGCCTATGGCTCCATCAGTTTCATCCTGACCGTGCTGATCCTGGGCAAAGTGCTGGACCTGGCCGGCGTCGGTATTATCGTGACCCCGATTCTGGCCGGCTCACTGGTGCAGGCCGTGGCCGCCTTCAAGATTCCAGATGTCCAGATTAAAAAGCGGGTCAGCGAGCGGGCCGGTTTGCGGTTCTTCATGCGCCCCCGGGTATTGGTGTTTCTGACCTGTGCGTTTTTAATGCTGGTCAGTCACGGGACCTACTATGGATTTTATTCCATCCACCTGGAGACCCTGGGGCTGGATAAAACTTTCATTGGATTTTCCTGGGCCCTGGCATCCACGGCCGAGATTCTGGTGATGGTGAAATCGGACCGGTTGTTTGCCCGCTTTTCCCTGGAAAAGGTCCTGGTGTTTTCATTCGTCGTGGCGGCTTTGCGGTGGCTCATTTTGTTTACCACCGCCGCGCCCGTCATCATCCTGCTGTCACAGGTGCTGCATGCCGTTACCTACGGCACCTTTCACATGGCCAGCATCCTCTATATCGACCGGTTGACGCCCGATGCTTCCAAGACCATGGGGCAGGCGGTCAATAATGCGGTTACCTATGGTCTTGGTTTGGTGGTCGGATTTCTTTTCAGTGGAATTTTATATGAGCGCTTGGGCGCCTACAATCTGTTCGGGATCAGCAGTCTTATTGCCCTGGCGGCCGGTGGCGGTTTCTGCCTGTTGTACCTTTTCCAGCGGAAGCAAGAAACATAAACATTTGGGGGGACAAGCGCAAAGTCCTGAATACGAAAGGCCGGTTAAAAGGTTTGGTGGCAAAATGTTAGATAGAGTTCTCCTGGTGATTTTTACCTGTTCGGCACTTCTTTTCATGGCGACGCTCTCTGTAACCCCCTACCCGTTCGATTACCTGGTCAAGACCCTCCCGATCTTGTGTCTCGCGGCGCTGGCTTTTCGTGCTATTCCGGGTGCGAAAGGAAGGTTGATTGGGGTGGGGCTGCTCTTTTCCGGGGCTGGCGATATCTTGTTGCAGGTTGACGGGGTCCGCCTTTTCGTACATGGGCTGGGGGCTTTCCTGATTGCCCACTTATTTTACATTGCGGCGTTCATAAGGCGTCCGGCCCTCGTCCGGGCCCGTATGGCGATACTGGCTACCATTGCGGCATATGGATGTATCATGGGTTTTCTGTTATTGCCCCGGCTGGGCGATATGCTTGTCCCGGTGACGATATATCTGGTGATCATTCTGGGTATGGGGATATCAGCTTCCCTGGGCACCGAAAACCACGCCCTGGTGATCGCAGGCGCCTGCTTTTTTATCGTTTCGGATTCTCTGATTGCAGTCAATCGGTTTCTGGCGCCGCTGCCGCTTTCCGGTTACCTCGTGATGGGAACGTATTATGCAGCCCAATTGTTCATCACCATTGGTGCCGCCCGGCGAATTCCCCCCCTGACATCAGAACTGACATCTGGTAAAAACTTCAAATAAAAACAAGTTCTTGCAATATTGGGCGACTATGGCGGGACCCCCTCAAAGCACAGGCAGTAAAATTGTCTAAAGGCCGGTCGGCCACCAGTACGCCCTCGCGTGGGCATCAGGTCTTGACAGACGGCCAGCGAATCTTAGCCTATCTGGTATGATGTTTTGAAATCAAACACCTCCAGAACGACCGTTTCAAACGGAGTTGCACATGCAGATAGATTTGGATCCAATATTTCTGGCAAGAGCTCAGTTCGCATTCACCGTTTCATTCCACATCCTCTTTCCAGCGTTCACGATCGGCCTCGCCAGCTGGCTGGCGGTGGTCGAGTGGCGTTGGCTCAAAACCGGTGATGAGCGTTTCAAGGAAGTGTACCGGATGTGGGTGAAAATTTTTGCCGTAACCTTCGGTATGGGTGTTGTTTCCGGCGTGGTGCTGTCATATCAATTTGGCACCAATTGGTCCGTTTTCTCCGACAAGGTGGGCAATGTACTGGGCCCGCTGTTGGGCTACGAGGTGCTGACCGCCTTTTTTCTGGAAGCCTCTTTTCTGGGCATCATGCTATTCGGCTGGGGGCGGGTCAGTCCAAAAATGCACTTTGCTTCGACGGTGATCGTCGCGGTGGGCACTTTAATTTCCGCGTTCTGGATTCTGGCGGCCAACAGCTGGATGCAGACCCCCCAGAGTTATCGTATCGGGGCGGACGGGCTGTTTTATCCCACCAACTGGATAGAGATCTTTTCAACCCCTCATTTCCGTATCGCTTTTTCCATATGATTATAGCCGCTTATCTGACCACTGCGTTCGTGGTGGGGGGTATTGGCGGCTTTTACCTGCTGCGCCAAAAATTTGTACCCCATGCCCGCATCATGTTCGGGATGGCCATGATCATGGCGGTGTTTGTGGCGCCCCTGCAGCTGCTGGTCGGGGATATGCACGGTTTGAATTCATTCGAGCACCAGCCGGCCAAGGTGGCCGCCATGGAAGGTCTTTGGGAGACCCAACGCGGGGCACCCCTGAAACTTTTCGGCTGGCCGGACCAGGAGGCTGAAACGACCAAGTTTGCCCTGAACATTCCCAAGGTGTCCAGTCTGATCTTGACCCACAGCCTGGATGGGGAAGTCAAAGGCCTCAAGGCCTGGCCTAAAGCTGAGCGGCCCCCGGTCGCGGTTGTATTCTGGTCTTTTCGGATCATGGTCGGCATCGGAATGGCCATGATCCTGACCGGCGTATTTGCTGCGTTTCTCTACTGGCGTAAACAGCTGTTTGAAGCCCGATGGTTCCACTGGTGGTGCCTGGCGTTGACGCCCTCCGGGTTCATTGCCGTACTGGCCGGGTGGTGGGTCACGGAGGTGGGGCGCCAACCATGGATAGTTCATAATGTGATGCTGACATCAGAAGCTGCCTCCCCGGTGAGCGGACTCCAGGTTGGCCTATCGCTGCTGGCTTTCATCGTTATCTACCTGCTGGTATTCGGTGCCGGTGTTTATTATATTGCGCGACTGGTACTCAAAGGGCCGGGAGAGAAAACCCAGGATGCCTACGGAACCCACGGCGTGGACAAACCGCCCATTGTGACCGATCTGGTGTCGGAGTCTGGAGGTGAGCATGTTTAATTTCGGAGACGTTATTGATCTGCCGCTGATCTGGTATGCCCTGATTGCCACCGCCATTTTCCTCTATGTACTCCTGGACGGATTTGATCTGGGTGTCGGCATCCTGTTTCCATTCGCGCCCTCGGACACCTGCCGGGACCGGATGATGAATTCCATTGCCCCTTTCTGGGACGGCAACGAAACCTGGCTGGTGCTGGGGGGCGGCGGCCTGTTTGCCGCCTTCCCCCTGGCCTGTGCCATTCTCATGCCGGCGTTCTATATGCCGGTCACGCTCATGCTCCTGGGGCTGATATTAAGGGGGGTCTCCTTCGAGTTTCGTTTCAAGGCCGAGGGCCGTTCGCGGCGGCTCTGGGATTATCTGTTTCACTTCGGATCGCTGGTGGCCACCTTGACCCAGGGGATGATGCTGGGCGCCTACGTCCAGGGGGTTCAGGTTTCCGGGCGGGCTTTTGCCGGTGGTGCCCTTGACTGGCTGAACGCCTTCAGTCTGATGACGGGGGTTGCCCTGGTCTGCGGCTATGGATTGCTGGCGGCGGTCTGGTTGATCATGAAGACCGAAGACATTACCCAGGATTGGGCCCGTAAGTGCGCCGGCTACCTGTTCGGCTATGTGGCCGGTTTCATGGGGCTGGTCAGCCTCTGTATGCCGCTGATGAACGATCGTATCCGGGAACTCTGGTGGTCCCTGCCCAATTTTTACTTTTTGAGCATCATGCCGCTTTCTTGTGTTGTCATGTTTGTGCTGCTCTGGCGCAGTCTGCACCGCAAGCATGAGTACCGGCCCTTTTTTCTCGCCCAGGGCATCTTTTTAATGAACTACATCGGCCTGGGAATCAGCATGTATCCCTGGCTGGTACCCTTCGAGGTCACGTTTCGCAAAGCCGCGGCTGTAGGGGAGTCCCAGTCCCTCCTCTTGGTAGGTACCGTTGTCATGCTGCCGGTGATTCTCGCCTACACGGCCTATTGCTACTATGTCTTCAGAGGTAAAAGCTCCCATGAAGCCACTTACTGATAAACAGAAGCAGTGGGCCTGGTTTGTCGGACTCTGGTTTGCCGGCCTGATCTCGGTGGCTCTGCTGGCCTACACATTTCGGTGGGTTGTTCGACTTTAGTCTCGCACCGTCCGATTAGATGACGCAACCCTGGTTTTACTTTGTCTTTGAAAAGGTTCACGCAATGAAAGCACTCTGGAACGGTCAGGTCCTGGCGGAAAGTGACGTCACGGTCGTGGTCGAAGGAAACCATTATTTTCCCCCAGCCTCTATAAAACATGAGTTTTTCAAGGCCAGCCCCACCCACACAACTTGTCCCTGGAAGGGCGAGGCACGCTACTACTCTATTTTGGTCGCCGGTGAAACCAATGAAGATGCGGCCTGGTATTATCCTTCACCCAAGGCTGCGGCCCAAGAGATTGCCGGCCACATCGCTTTCTGGCGGGGGGTTGAAATAACCGATCGCTGAACGACACATGGATTTGGGCCGATAGGCCTGAATACCACCGTACTCATACCCCGGAATAATCAATGCAGCTGGGATGGCTTGAACGGCATTTAATGAACAACCCCCTGCGGCGGTTCATACAGCGAACGTTCGAAGGGCGTCAGTTGCTGCACATGGGCGGCGCCCGACCGGGTGCCCAAGTGCTGGAGATCGGCTGCGGCAGTGGTGCGGGTCTGGACCTGCTGTCGAACCTATTCCACGTCCGGCGGGCCGACGGCTTTGATCTTGACCCGGCCATGCTAAAGCTTTGTTTGCGCCGGCACCGTCACAATCACCACGTAAATATCTGGCAGGGCAATACCCGCCATATCCCCGTAGATGATGCCACCTACGATGCAGTCTTTGATTTCGGCACCCTCCACCACGTTGCGGACTGGCAGTCTGCTCTGGCGGAAGTTTTCCGGGTGCTGAAACCCGAGGGCCGGTTTTATATCGAAGAGATTACCCGCCAGTTCATAACCCACCCCCTGTGGCGTCGGGTGCTGGACCACCCTCAGCAAAATCGTTTCGATGTCGATGATCTGGTCGGTGAGTTGAGCGCTTGCGGCTTTTCAGTACCACAGTACAAGCGGCGCTTCGGTTTATTCATCTGGGCTATTGCCGACAAACCATAATCAGGTTACAACCCTGGTGGGGGGACACCCACCAGTCGATTCAATCCTTACAAACCTGGTCCTGAGGGCCAGGATGCTTTACTCCTTCAATGGCCGCAAGGACCAAAGCGTGCAACTTTCTTTTAAACCTTTGATACTGGGTCTCTGGAGCGATTTTGAGGCCTTGTTTGGTGAACGCGGAGCTTGCGGCGGGTGCTGGTGCATGCTCTGGCGTCTGCCCAGGAAGCAATTCGAATCCCAGAAAGGTGACGGCAACAAACGCGCCATGCAGGCCATAGTCGCGTCAGGCGAAGTTCCCGGCATATTGGCCTACCACCGCACAAAACCGGTCGGTTGGTGTGCCGTGGCGCCCAGAAGAACCTATTCGGCTTTATCCCGCTCCAGAGTGCTTAAAAAAGTCGATGACCGCGAATGCTGGTCAATCGCTTGCCTGTTTATTGAAAAGGCGCACCGGAAAAAAGGGGTTGCGACTGAACTGTTACGGGCTGCCGGCGAGTATGCCCGATCACAAGGCGCCAAATTACTGGAAGGCTACCCGGTTGAGCCGAAAACGGACAAAGACATACCACCGGCCTTCGCTTGGACTGGTATCCCGGCTGCCTTCACCCGCGCCGGGTTCAAGGAAGTTTTGCGACGGTCGCCAACCCGACCGATCATGAGGAAAGAATTGACCTGATCCCTTTCTGATGATTGAATGTGGACTACATGCCAGTCGCATGTCAGACTCTTATTCAGGTGAATCAATGAACCTCTTAAAAGCTGCGGTTTTCATCCTGGCGGTAACACTCACAGCGAGTGTCGTGGTTGCCGCTTTTCCCGAAAACAAATTAATTGGAAAAATCATATCTTTTGGGCTCTATGAAACAACGGGAGAAACAATTGAGCTGCCGGCTCCCAACTCAGCGGCTGGTAAAGCATTGATAAACGAACAATATACGCATCGTGAAACAACAGATAAGATTCCAATGACCCTGGGTAACACCTTTGGATTCAAATTTCGGCTTGAAAACATACCGACCGATGTAATGTCCCGATTCAAATTTGTTTGCCGGCATCCGCCCATAAAGGGTGCTGATGGCAAGCGATCACAGGTTTCATCCTATAATCTAAACGGATTGTCTCCTGTAAATTATTTAGAAGATTTTTTTACATATGAGCTGTCAACCCCCGCAGAACTTGTTGCCGGCCATTGGACTCTGGAGATTTGGCGGAACGGAAAGAAATTGATCTCGAAAACGTTTGTAGTGAAATAGCCTATTCAATAAAGCCAGTCCACGTAACAATTAAAAGGGGCCGGCAATCATATTACCGGACCCGTTTATTTTAGAAAAATGTGTCCATCCACATGCAGTGGTTTTTGATTCAGTACAAGGCCGCAGTTGATTTGAAAATAACCCAAAGAGCATGATGTGCATTCAGAGAAAATTAAGATGTGTCCCCCCACAAACAGTGGATTTTGATTCAGTACAAGGCCGCAGCCAATTTTCAACCGGAGGCGTAGTAGTACTACGTCGAGGATTGTAAATCGGCGAGAACGCCGTAATGGATAAAAAGACGCTGTTTGTGGTTGGACACTACGGGTTCATTTCATAGGCGTTGTTGAGCCCCGCCACATGCTTTTCCCACACCCGATTGAACCGCTCTTGATCCGTCACCGGCTTTTTGATCATTTTAAGACACAATTCCATCTGTTTTTCGGTGGAACCGGTTTTGGAATAGATTTGCAGGGCGAATTTGGAAAAATCCCGGACCATGAAGTCGAAGATCTGGTCCATGACATCATCTTCCACGCCTTCGATTTTCGCTTTTTCGATGAGCACCTGGCCATAAGCCACCAGGGTGAACAGTTCGCCCAGGTTGAGGAGAAAGTCGATGTCCTTGGCCTGCTCTTTGTCCGGGGTCGCGGTAAGCAGAAACTCCTTGAGGACCTCGATCTGCTCTTTGAAAATATTCAGGTTGGGCAGGTCCAGGCGACTGTACGCCAGGGCGCTGTCGTGAAACTGGATTTTGCCGAGACCCTTGGTGGCACCCTGTTTGAAGAGAAAGTCGTCATTCTCCTGTGCGTCCATTTTCGGAATTTCCGGGAACTCGGCCGGGTTGAAGAAATAGTTGGCCATGAATTTGATGATCAGGGCCATGTTGACGTGAACGGTCCCTTCGAGTTTCGGTAGGGCGCGGATATCCCGAGCCGCCATCTCGAAGTACATATCCTTTTCAAAACCCTTGGCGGCAATGACATCCCACAAGAGGTTGATGACCTCCTCGCCCTGGGTGGTGACCTTCATTTTGACCATAGGGTTGTACAGCAGGTAGCGCCGATCAGTCTCTGAAGCCGCCCGCATGTAATCGGAGGCCCGGTGGGCAAACATCCGCATAGCCGCCAAACGGGTCCAGGCATCCACAAAAAACTGCCGGATGTGGGGAAAGTCGGTAACGGTATGGTCGTACAGGCGGCGGTTGGAGGCATGGGTGATGGCTTCATAGAAGGCATGGGTACAGATACCGATGGAGGCCCAACCAAGATTGTATTTGCCCACGTTGATCGTGTTCAGGGAACTGTCCCAGGCCTTCCGGCCGGAGCTGAGAATATCATCCTCGGTGATCGGGTAGCTGTGCAGAGCGTACTCGGCCACATAATTTTGCGAATTCACCACATTTTTCACACAATCATAGTTTTCGTGGTCCGTTTTGACGGTAAAAAAGACATAGTCGTCGGTTTCCGTATTCTTACCGAAAGTCGACACCAGGGCGGCCTTGTTGGCGTTGCCGATATAGTATTTCCCGCCGTCGGCCACATATTTATCTTCAGCCAACGGGGTCAGGGCCATTTCCGAGGAGTAGAGATCGGCCCCATGGGCCTTTTCGCTGAGACCGAAGGCGAATATGCCACCTTCATCAAGGAGCTGTGCGGTTTTTTTCTTGACCATTTCGTTGTTGCTCATCCAGATTGGTCCCAGCCCCAGGATCGTTACCTGCCAGGTATACCAGTACTGCAATCCGTAAAACCCCAATATTTCATTGAAAGCGCAGTTCCGATAGGTATCCCAGCGCTTGTCGCCGCTGCCGTATTGCGCGGGGGTCAGCAGCGTGGCGAACACTTTTTCTTCTTTAACAAACTCAAGGAAATCTGCATACCAGACCCGCTCATGGTCGTCATGCTTGAGTTTTTGCTTGCCCTTGTTTTCAAAGAATTCAATGGTTTTTTGCATGATTTCCTGGGATTTCGGATCCAGGTGTTCAAAGGTTTCGTTTTTGGGGTGCAACAGCATGGGGGAGCTCCTTCTCGTTTGTATACTAACGGTAATGACAAATTTTTTTGGTTCCTCTTCGATGTTTTGGAACAAGGTTTCAAGGCGTCGAGAGTCCCAGGGGTCAAGTGATTTAAGTTCCCATAGCGCCTTTTAGTTTAACTTCAACCCTCGAACCCCGATTTTGTTACATTAAATCTTTTAAAAAACGTTTCAGCAGGATTTGCTCTTCAGAATTGAAACCTGAGAGCAGCTTGTCGTTGGCTGCCCGTCTGAGCGTAATAAGCTCATCTTTCATTTTATCAGCCTTTTCAGTTGTATATAGACGGACAACTCTTCCATCATCCGGGTCGGCCTCTTTATGAATCCAGCCGGCTTCCGCCATGCGGTCCAGGACGCCCGAGAGGGTCGCTTTGTCCAGGACCAGAAACTTGCCCAGTTCGGCGGCTGTGAATCCTGCCTGGTACCAGAGTGCTTCGAGCACCAGGTGCTGGATGTTGGTCAACTTGAACGGCTTGAGCTCCTTTTTAAAATCCCCGTGCGCTTTCTGGTAGGCCTTGGCCAGCAGAAAGATGGTGCAATCCGGTATATTGGGGGGCAGCTGGCTCATATCAAACTCCTTCGTATACGAACCATTTAGGGGCAATCCGAACAAATGTCAACGGAATATTTGAAATTAGTAAAATTGAGATGGACGAACAATCACCCGCTTGAAGACGACAGCGGTGGTTCTCAATAAGCTGCATGCGTCATGACACAACAAGATTAGGTCGGCCTTTCATGGTAAGCAATTCCGCACCTACCTCAACAGCCAACCTAATCGCGTAAATCCAACTGGTAATAGGCTGCTGGCGGCAAGCTGCAATATTTGTAGATAAAAAAGCCACCATCTAACCAAATGTGTAACTTCAAATCCCGGCAGAAGCGCTCAGCTTCAAGCAATAAATATTGCCTTTAGGCATAAATCCCCGCCCGTTTTGCAGCGACCCGTTGCAGCTGTTGCGTAGCTCATATCCACAAACGACCTTCAATATTGAGAACCCTCATTTGGGCCTCGATTCGAATTCCTGCCGGGTGGCCAAACAGTGTTTAGAAGGATTTCAAAACAATGGCATGTCATTAAACGGTTACAGGCGGAAATGAACTTAAATGTTAAATTCCAATTAGTTAAGCGATTGGTAGGCGTGTAAGCCAACTTGTAACGCCCGTGTCATCCTCGGGACAGTAAGTTCATGGCGCTACTCTCACAGGTCATTGTTGGGTTCAAAGCCAAGGCTGGGGGAACGGTCAGGCGGGGCGAGAGTCAATCTTTTGACTGCCATAGTCAAACCGCTAAAAAGGAATTTGCCGATCATTTTGGTGAATTTCCATAATCGAAGGAAATTAGGTGGTTATTCTTAAATGGAATCAGTCTGAAAAAAGGTATACTTTTTGCACAACCCAAGGGGGAGTGAAAATCCACGTTCAAAATTTTAAGGAGATCGGAATCCGATGAATAATTCAATCGAATTCGATATCAAGCCGGACTGGGACGAAATTGAAAAGATTAGAAATGAGAGTACAGATTTTCTGCAGTTCCAGGGAATTTCTGACGATACGGTGCATTCGCTTTCAATGATCATCAGTGAACTCATTGAAAACGGCATTAAATACGGGAACTTCGATAATGGTGACTATAAAGTCGGTGTGACCCTGCAGTTGGAAAACGACAACGTGACCATTGAGGTGAATAATCCGGTAGGTCGGCATGCCGTCGAACATTTATCCAGATTGGATAAAACGATTCAGTGGATCAGGGGGTATCAGGACCCCTTTGAAGCATACATAAAACGAATTAAAGAGGTCTCAAAAAAACCGCTATATGACGAGGAGAGCGGGATTGGACTGGTGCGAATCGCATACGAAGGAAAAGCTCTGCTCGACTTCTTTGTGGGTGAGAACCACATATTGAATGTGTCTGTCGTTTCTAACCTCGAATGGGAGGAAAAGAAATAGTCATGGAAAACAAAGAGATATTTTCAGCCGAATTGCTGACGATAGAAGTTTTCGAAACTTTTAATTCGATCGAGGTAATATGGCTTGGTAAAAGTATCGATCGGCACCCCAGCAAATTCATTTCACCCGTACTGGTGAAAGTCTTGAATATGGCAGCTGTGGTGAATAAACGCGTGATCATGGCCCTTGACGCTCATTTAAACTGACCCGCCTTTACTCAACCGAGTTGACCCACCTATAGAATTATTCAATTCGCTCAAAGCAACCTATTTTCTTTGAAATCATAAACCAGGATCTTTTCGG
>Ga0126335_1000358_pt1 | contig 21640 bp, 16 predicted proteins | sample OlaspJWI45metaG_FD_108409 | JGI IMG/M metagenome (GOLD analysis project Ga0126335, IMG submission 108409) | Marine gutless worms symbiont microbial communities from Oahu, Hawaii - Olavius sp. 1 OAHU.JWI-45 metaG | ecosystem: Host-associated > Annelida > Digestive system > Unclassified | place... | reverse complement strand
GTGGGACTGAAGCCTATCTCAGTGGCCAACTGGCTTCCTTCAGTGCTTTGACGCTGTTGGTTGGGTCATCTGGCCTGTAGAAATCGTCCCCGAAATGACCTATGAAGTGTCGAGTGGGACGTTAAACCTCTGCTCACTCACTCTCTCACTCTGGCCGACTCACGGCGCACTTACTGCAATATGCACGAGTTGCAGCTCCTTAATTGGTTGATTACATTAGCTGGCAGATGCCGAGGCTTGCGTATTGACCCATTGGTTGATGCTGATCTCGGTTTCTGTAACCGGCAGCCCACAAAACAGCTTACACCGCCAGAAGGCCAATGTTGGTGCTGCTGCATTGTATTTTCTGTTTACTCTTCAGATTCTTGGTACACCCTGTAAGTAGGCCTACCCAAGGAGGATCGCAAGCAGTAGTAACTGGGCCGATACTGAGTAGTGAATAACTGTGCTCATTAGGGTTAGGACGATAGTCCCATCGTACTATTGCATCGGGCGATGGTCGCACTATCGGACGACAATTCGACAATCGTTGATAGTTTTTGCCTGATAGTGCCGACATTGTTCCATGCTGTGACTGATATACCTATCTGTTGTCATGCATTCTGCCGCGAGTCTGCAGAGCATAATCTGCTTCAGTCTGGTGAGGTGAGAAGGCGGGAAGTGCATGCAGTGACAGCAGCCGGGGTAAGGCTGTTAAAAGGCAACAGAATTCCAGATTAACATGGTCATATAATAATCATCATCTTTATTTCACCAATCTGATAGACAGTAGACTTAAGGAATTCAAGGAAGCGTGTTGAGCTGGCTGGATTTATCAAGTGCAGGCTAGACGTACGGTATATGATGGCTGTGATGATATTGATTGGTGGTTGTGTTGTTGCTGCTTGTGACAACAAGTGGCCAAAGTAATTTGGAGGGATCTTTCGATCCCCAAACAAAACGTTGACCCGTTTCGCCGTTTTGGCACAGCGAAGCCGTTTGACAGACTGACAGGCGCCCGGGATCATCGATCACAATAGTCCGCATCTCATGCGTTCGATGTGGCCTAATGTTGGTGAGCAGAAGATGCCACCTTAGCCAGGTTATCTCAGCAGCTGTTGCTGTTGCCGTCTCCGTATTGAGTGTTTCGTCGTACAGTGAGCGCCGCTGACGCCATTGTCACGCTGATAGGCTGCAGTGGCAGGTGCGAGTTGCGACGTAAATGGATGGGCGAGCGATGACGTCACGCACGCGTATTATCGCGCAATATATCGCGGCGTTATGACGTCATTACTGGACGGGTGACTGATATGTGGCCAGTGCTATCATTAGCCGCTGCTGCAGCCGACCGACCGCCGGCGTTGTGCTTAGTGCTGCCGACGCCGGACAAGTGCTTGCTTGCTGTCAAATGCTGTGCTTGTGTGACGCTGTAAACTCTGTTGCTTTTGATTCAAATAGGCTTATTTAAAACATTTTACTCTGTATTTAGATATACCAGGAAATTGTGATAACGGCTCTGCATTACTACATGACATTGCTACATTTTACGTGTAAAATTCGTTAATTAGATGTGAGACAATCATTACTCACCAACTTCCGACCTCTGATTTAATTTTTCTCTAAATAAGTATTCATTGGTCAAAATGGTCATAACTCATGGTCAACAATCAGTATTATTTGCCAGGTATATGGGTCGTGGGCCAGTTCTCAGCTTGGCCTGTATGATGCCTGACCTTCGCCTTGGTCTCTAACATCATGCTGTCGTTGGTACATCCCTGCTTTTGCGTGGCCATGCCAATCACGGTGTGGTGTGTGCCTGCCAATGACGTGTTTTATTGGAGACTGTCAGAGCCGAATTCAGCTTATGGCTGATTTGGTGATTGATTGGGTGATAACACTTTTTTGTGGACGCAGTTGCTCAAAATGTCTGAGTTGAAACTTGAAATGCTGCTACAGTTCAGTGAATGGATGCTGCATCTATATTTTGAAAATTATGCGGATTATTTTAGCAACTTACTATTGATTTGTTCAAAAACTTTTCTTGGCTGATTTTGATTAAATTGATTTCATATTTTTACAACGTTTACTATCAAGGTTTACTATCAAGGTTTTCTGATCACTAGCAGCCCTGGTGTCACTAAATCCACACATACATTTTGTGTGAAGTTGTTCCTGCTAATAGATGTACGTTGTCAATGTCAATCAACATTTTTAGGGTGGCTAGAATAGCAGAGCTTTACGAACTCCACAGAGGCGCAGTAGAGTCACAGAGCTATGTTGGGGAAGAATTGTGAAAAAGGAATCTTTATAGATGTTGGCGGAAGACGGGCAGAGACGGGGATGTTTGGATGTCAGATGGCTGCGAGTGCTAGAGGAGAGATGCAGCGACTGGAAATGTGTGTCGACTGACGGTTGTGAGCCGGAGTGATGTGATGAAGACGAGCGAAGTCGGCGACGACCAGGCAGGTCGTCCCCACGAACAGAATCGTTCAGGTATGGTGTCGCGAGACTGTGCAGCACCTGAAACACCGTGACATACACCTTGAAGTCAACACGTTGTGGTAGATGCAGCCAATGTAGAGTTGCAAGAGCGTCTGAGACATGATCGTAGCGACGTTGTATGACATAAGTAATGCTTGTGACAGTGGTGAGAGGAACAAGTGAGTGAGGCACGACAATGGTCAACACTGGAGATGACGGTGAGGATTCGTCACCTGCCAGTGGCTCAGCTGGTGAGGCCCAATCACCATCCAGTTCTGACACCGCTGCCTCAGTTGCCACTGTCAACGGAGCACTCGAATGGATGCACAACTTGCCAAGTATGTACTTTCATGTCTGTTTTGCGGGGCTACCAGCATACTACTTACCAAGAACAGTTGGCGGGATTTGAATAGAGTTGGAGAAATGTCAGCGAATTGAGGAAAGGTGAAGTGAGTGATGTAAGTTTGAAAAATAGTTGCAGCTGCAAACGGTTGGGCATTTTCACTCTTACATTTGTTTGTTATTTCATTGGCTGCTAGTTTATCTGGAATTTATCGTACCTTAATACTACTAAGCCATCACATGGTGTGCACAATGTGATTAATCTTTAGTGTTTACTGTAGATATGCTAGTAATAGCTTTAGCATCATGTGTGCATGCCATTTTTGTTTTTGAGCGGGCCAGACTCACGTTGAACATGAAATGAAAGGGTCACCCAGCACGCCATGTAGGTGACCATAGTGTAGGATAGAGTGATGAAACCTTTCTTGCACACATCAGTCAGTTGAAGTACTTTTCTGATGTTTTCAGTTCCGTTCTGGGCAGTGATCTGCATTACCGTTGCTGCTGGTCTGGTGCTGCTGTGCTGCTGCATCTGCATCTGCAAGTACTGCTGCTGTCGCCGGAAGAAGTCCAAGGACTCCAAGAAGGGACTGAAGGGAGTCGTGGACCTGAAGAGTGTTCAGATGCTTGGAAATGCATACAAGGAAAAGGTCCGTAAGTTATTTTATATAAGAAATTAAGAATCGACCTGCCTGTGTGTGTGTATTTCAACCGAGAAATCTGATATCTCGAAAAAATTATTGAATATATCCCTAATGCCTGTGGATTCTGCAGTTGTGGCAGTAGTCGTGTCTGCAAACTGAGCATTTGAGTTTGGGATAGATCATAGAGCTCGTTAATACCATGGTTTTTCTCTGTTTTTGCACCATAGCCAGTAGTTTGGCCATATATTTTTGGAGTTACTAGCTGAAATGGTTTTCTGCTGCTGTTCGAGTGGTAATGTGGATTTGCTGTTTAACATGTGCCGTGTGGACTTCAGAGTTGTAACAGTAGACTCTCTTTGTTTCCTGGCCAGATGCCATAGCAAGCAACTAAATTTTTAACATTATGTTTTGTTCTGTGTGCTTGTCTGCAGTTAGCTATTTGTGATTTTTTTTAAAATTTGGTGCACATTTTTGTCTTTACGTCATTGTCAGCTTTGCCACATTTTTATGCTGCATCGACTACTGATACTGATGTGTGCAGTGTCTGTCTGTCTGTCCATCACGTGGCTGAATTTGGCGGTGCATGCAGTGTGTGCAGGGTGATTTGGTGCAGCCTTTGCCTAACTACTTTGGCCTCTTGTTCTGCTTTGGACACTTACGACTTGATAGGTGTGGTTTCTGGTTTATTGTGTGTAAAGAATTTTGCTTTAGACTCGTGCGTTGATTGTGAAGGAGAGTGGTGCACATATGTTTGGACAGGTACAGCCAGATCTGGAAGACCTGACAGTGAACTTGGAAGACCAAGAAGGTGTTGATGGGTCACAGCCCAAGTCTCTGGGCAAATTGCAGTTCTCGCTTGACTATGATTTCCAGAAAGGCGAGGTATTGCACTCGATACTACACAGGATCATGTCTGATAGTACTGATGTATTCAGTATCTGTTGTTGAACGTGACACAAGTAGGCCTAAACACCGATAACCAGTTTGTATCGAGAAATGGGTTACACTGTAGTTAAAATGTAAGTTTGGTTTTAAACGTGGTTCAGTAGAAGCTGTTGGTTCTAAATTAAGTACTAACCAAACTCCTTTCAATTTGCCACTTTTCTTTTTTCATAAATTTGTTTTTAGAGACAGTTTAGTTTAAAGCTTTGGTTTAAGCTTACGTGTAAATGATAGTTAATAATAAGTAAATAATATTTACTGATTATAAAATAGTACAACATGAAGTACATGACAGACAGACGTAGAGTAAGAACAGTGAAGACAGCACTAAACACAAACACTAGATAAAACATCATCTGTAACATCACGTGAAAACCGTGTAGGCAGTGATAACTTTTTTGTCTGTTATTTTTTTGTTCTCTATTTGGGTTTTCCATGTTGGCGATTTTTCTACAAAGTTTGAACGCAGCTTTGTCACTTGTATCCACATAACAGCAGAGTGCCATGTATTGCTGATACTGTTGCTGCTACAGCTGTCTGTTGGAGTCATTCAAGGTTCAGAACTACCTGCGATGGACATGGGTGGAACTTCTGATCCATACATAAAGGTTTTTGTTCTCCCAGACAAGAAACAGAAATTTGAGACAAAAGTTCAGCGCAAAACTTTGAACCCAATCTTCAATGAGACTTTTGTTTTCAAGGTGACTTAGATTTATGTACTCTTGTTACAGTAACATGAACTGAAATTATTCAGCCTAGCCAGCTCATGCATTCATAAGCAATAGTTTGATTGATGAGAGGAGGTGCTGGTGTTTTGTCCTGCAGTTTTGCCGTGCTATAAAGATGCTTATAAGGAGCATTTATTACATGAAGTATGGCTGGAAGTTAGTGTGTATTTTTAACTATTATAGTCAGTTTTGTGTTTTTATTTTCTTTGGTTTTGTTGAGTTTGCATTCAATTTCTGGAAAAGACTTGTGTTTGAAATAACTTGTTTTGTGTTGTATCAGTATATTATTCTCAGCGATTGTCAAGAGAGCAGTGCTAACTGGTGAGGGTGATGAAAACCACAGTTGATGCATAGCATTTGCAGGTTGGCTTGAATTATGCGGAAGAAGAAAATGAAGTGATGAATGAAATACTTCGGAACCATTTAACAGGTGGAAGTTGAATTAGATTTTGCTTTGCCATTGAGATTAGCAACTTGGGCACTCCTGGAGTTTCACAACCTCACCTGGAAAGTAGGCTACTTTCCACACCCTAAACCCTAAATTCTGAAACTGACCCTAAAACCTAACCCTAAACCTGACTCCTAACCTTAACTCTATCCCTAAACCAGTAGTCTTATGTGATTACGGAAAATTAGAGTATGAGGAGTATTTACATTATTTGAAGTCTTCATTTTGTTCTGTAGGTTCCATATGCAGACATTGCATCAAGAACATTGGTCTTCAACATTTATGACTTTGATCGTTTCTCAAAGCACGACCACATTGGCCAGCTGAAAGTTCCACTAAACTCTGTTGATCTTGGTCGAATCATTGAAGAGTGGCGCGACATTCAGCCACCAGATTCGTCTGATGACAAGGTGACACATTTTATGTGATGCTTGGTTTAGTAATGAACTGTTGAAAAGCTTTTGTGTGGTGTTCTTGTTCTTAAGAGAGAACAAATGGAAGTAGGACTGTCAAAAATATCATACCAAAATTTAAACTCATAAAAGACATGTACATCGCACGAAAACATGTATATGTATGTAGCACAAATTCCATATTTTATAGTTGTGATTTTGCCATAAATATGAGTGCACATTTTAAAAATGTATGGCATACATGGTGATGTTCAGTGCTTACAAATATGTATAATAATAATAATGGTTTTATTTGTATTGCAGCATGCATGCTGGATTACACAATATCTGCCACGCAGGACAGTGCACATAATATAATACAAATCATCGTATGAACATAACATAACATTATCAGTTTAGCACAGTAATATACACGCTGCCAAATAGCGGCACAAGGCTTACTCATTTCCGTAAATTGACAGTTGTACAAACCGAAACAACAATCAAACACATAATATAACATAAGACACAACTTAATAATGGTAAATATTTACAAACATGCATTCATTTTTTTAGAATCTTGCTAATGTGTGAGAGTGGCCATGCAATGTTTCAATGCATATGATAGTCTGACTTTAGCTTGCTCAAATTTATCCACTCTACAAATTTCATATAATGATAATAGTAAAAATGTCATTGCTATATGGTATTATTAGTGCCATGGAGTTGTCCCAGTTGATATCGTTGCTGGCGTGTTGTCTGTCGTGCAGGAAAACCGACTTGGTGATGTCTGTTTCTCACTGCGTTATGTTCCAACAGCCGGCAAGCTCACAGTAGTCATACTGGAAGCCAAAAACTTGAAGAAGATGGATGTTGGAGGACTGTCTGGTCTGTAGTCTAATTGCGAATTCCAGCTGTAATATGCATTGTGTGCATTTTCCGATGTGTCCATCTATCTATGTGTCACGTGCAAATATCGCCAGATTTAAGCGAGATAGAACTATGATTCCGAGAACAGGAAATCGAGGTTTCTGCTTTAGGATCTGCCATCAGATTTGCAACATGAAGTACAGTTCTATCATTTCGAGCTTTCCCAGTCGAACTTTGGGTGATCGTCTCCAACTAAACTTTACCGTCGCAGACCAGCTATCAATGCATCACATTGGGGATAATGTCTTGTTGATAAGTACTCTGTAATCTGCGAATGCAATAGATTTATAACAGAGATGCATAGAACTAGCCAATTGATGGTTAAATTTGTTAGGTTTATTTTGCATTGGGTACAGTAATTCTTGTAATATGACGTGTATAAATGACCGTGGAGACTACACTTGGTGAAGTTAATTGGACTTTCTGTGAAGAATATGTTCACTTATGCGTGAAATGTGTGCGTCGTGCTCAACTCAGATCCATATGTAAAAATTTCTCTTTGGCATGGGACGAAGCGACTCAAGAAGAAGAAGACGACGGTTAAACGCAAAACGTTGAATCCTTACTTCAACGAATCATTTTCGTTTGAAGTGTCATTTGAGCAGATTCAGGTACTGGTGGTGTTGTTGGTGCCATTGGTGTGTGACAGCTTGGTTCTGGTTTTGTGCTTATGACATTTAGTTTCCGTGTTTTGTTGTTGCTTTTGTGCTGTGCTTGCATGATTTCTGGCTTTTTATTTGTTGTGTTTGCAGTGCAGTGCAGTATGGGGGTAAACGTGAGACACTTGTTTTCGATTGAATGGATATCTTGCAATTTTTCGCTAATTTTATATTAGGATAAAATCAGATAAAATAAATTTTAGAATACATATGACACCATTTTATTGTGGTTCTAATGTACATCCTGCACCATATCTGAAGTTATTTCAAGGATTGACAACGAAAGTAAGGCCAGACAAGTAGGGGATGTGTTTCGGGACTCCCAACTGATCCTAACAAATAGTCACCAACCCTAATGATTTGTTGGCTTCCCAAATGTGCCATTTTTTTCAATGCAATTTTTGTCTTGTTTGCTTTCAGATATTCTGTGTCTTTGGCCGTTTTTTGACGCTGGTAATTTTGAGCAGTTCCGAATTTTAGTACATGCTGTGACAAATGGTGATGGGGGTTTTGGCACCAAAAAACAGCTAAATAATATCGTCACACAGTGTATTTAATAAGAACAAAGCATTTACACACTTCATGCATGTTTATCTGGTGCCAGCTACGATATAATATCATATACGGCATGCACAAGTGGCTATGAAACTGAATAAAAATAATATTAAAAACTGACCTATTGACCCTAACTTTTTAGGGCCATGTTTCCCAAACACACATCTAATTTTTTGATCTAAGGTAAGAGAACTAAGAAGTTCAGCAAAAGTTGCCCCATATTGCACTTTTACCATTTTTTATATTTTATGTTTCGTTGTTATTTTTATTGTTGTTACAATACTTGTTTCATTTCTAGATCCATATGTTAAAATGTCGCTATATCTCAACAACAAACGGTTGAAGAAGAAAAAGACGACAGTGAAGAAAAACACTTTGAATCCATATTATAACGAGTCATTTACTTTCAATGTGTCCTTTGAACAAATACAGGTTTGTTACTGATTCAGCATCTGTTGAAATAACGTTACTCAAGAGTTTCGCTAAATTGAATGTGTCCAAGTAGAGCATCAGCTTGTGTGCTTTTAAAACTGGTGTTTTGGGTTCTTTTAATTTTCGTGGTTGATGGAAATTTATGATTTTGTTGCAGACTTTTCAATCAGTGCATTTTGATACGTGTAGTGTATTTTGTGTTGCTTTTCTTGATGTATTATGTTTGCATGGGTTGGTAATTAACAACATATTGGTATTCATTAAAAATGTGAAGATAATAGTTTGGCTAGACTTTTGTAGTAATTGTAAATTTCTGCAGATTCCTCCTAGAGGTTCCTTCAAACAACTAACGTTGCTGTTTTCACTTTTTGCTCTTTCAGCTTGCTCACGCCAGAGGTGAAATGTGTAGCCAACATTTTAGTGCAGTGTCTTTCTGGAAATTGATATGGGGAACTGTGCCATAGTACTTGCAAATATTTACCTGCTATTTTCATATTTTTTTTCTTTGCGATGCATATGTCATCTTCTATTGGGAGTTTCAAATGGCTTGACATAGCAACTTCATTTTCGATGTAAAGGTACATTTTTAGAATATGTAGGTCACCTTCAAGTTTCTAGGTCATCGGGTTAATGTCAAGGTCACAATGGTGAAATAGTGGCCACACACAGGTATGTGCTCACCGTGGACACAGTTTAATTTATAGCTGTCCTTATCTGTAGTACACAACACTAATTAACACTACTTCTACAAATGTTATTGATTTAGTGAAAAATTGTGTTTTAAGATGATCAGTGTAGTAGAATAGCAGAAATTCATATAAAGTGCAAATTTGGTGTATTATAGTCGTCTTAATAGTGCAGTGAAAATATTCTTGATTCTGTCAGTTTGGATTGAATTGATTACAGAAAGTATCACTGGTGATTACCGTGGTGGACTATGATCGCATTGGCTCCTCAGACCCCATTGGCAGTGTCACACTCGGCTGCACTTCGACGGGCACTGAACTGCGTCACTGGAGTGACATGCTTGCCAACCCACGCAGACCCATAGCACAGTGGCACTCACTGCAGGAAGTGCAGGAGAAGTAGCACAGCGCAGTGAAATGTGGCACAGTGCCAGCAGCTGCAGCAGATGCAACACAACACCAGTTTATTTGCCACTTGAATGTTGTGATTTACTGAGTGAAAAGTCGTCACTGTTGTACTGTGGCTGCCTCATAGCTGGTGTCATTCTCGATGTTGTATGCAGTTCTCTCTTTATTGCCGAGTAAGGCCTGCATAATTAATGCAGTTTTATTTTTGAATTTGTGCAATCACAAATTTCAGATTCTGCAACCAAAATTCAAAAAGTATGCAAGATTATGCGACTGTCATTTTATGTGCAGTTGACACTATCACCAGCACCAAATGTGACTAAACAGCACTGTGGTGTATTCAGTATTGACAGAAAATGCTGAGCACCTTGTCTGCTCACTGCCAGCTTTACTCTATGTACCTCGGAATGTAACTCACTTACAATCCGTAACAGAAAGACTAATGCGACAATATTGCTTTTTTGTTGATTATGCGAGAATTATGCAAAATTTACCGAACTGTGCAAAGAATTGCATAATGACATAATTCTGCAGGCCCTACTGGCAAGTATGGTCACTTCAGTCCTTGGCAACTTCGATCTGATGCAGTTTTCCATTGACATAGACTTGATGCAACAGACTCTATGCACACTGTAACATTAATCTTACCTTTGAAACTATGTGAGGAAAAGTGCTATGGATCAAAGTGACTGAGGACTGAGGTAGTAAGACAGTTTTATTGTACACTTTCAGTATTTCCATGTTGTTATCTTAATTCTTCACCTGTATTTTATTGTCCGTGTTATTTATATTGTTGCATGTTAAGTCATGTTTTGATTACTGTCTATTCTGTATGAGAACTGCAGCATGTGCCACAGCATTGAAGTTTTGCTTTAATTATTGTTGCAAGTCCAGGCAGCTAAGTTATTTACTGTTATAGTTAGGTAAATTGTATAAGAATCAAATTAAATTTAGTAAATTTTATCAAAAATACCATTTATCTTCATTTAGAGGATGTTTTTATTGGGCTACATATAACACCACAAAAAACTGAACAAATCATGAATAGTATCTCCAGTTATTTCTCATCTTCATTATTTAAGATGAAAAGCTTGCAGTGATATTTTAATCATTAGAGGGAAATGTTGCATTATGAAAATGCCAGCTGAATTGATTTGTTGTCAGGTGATTAATTCATTTTATATTGTATTATTTTTGTAATTTATTGCTAATGCTGTTAGTTATCAGTTATTGTTGTATTTATTTATTCAGGGCCATGACACTCTGACCGTCTAGTCTTGTCTTTGTTATGATTTTCCTGTTGCATAATTCCTCAGTACGGAGTTCACAGATCATGAAATAAACTCGGTGTCTGTCTGGGTGGGTGACTTTTTTTCTCGTGGGTGGCATCTAGTACGAGGTTGATGCATGGACTTAGATTTCTGGAGAAGGTTTTTTAATTACAGCAAAATTGGCAGTTTTTGCAAAACGCTGATCTCTTGCAAAAACACTCTGACTGTGGTGCAATGTATATGGTCACACCACGACCATGCAAGTGGATTGTCGACACGCTACCTCATACAATGCACAACACTGAGGACACTGACTTGTTAGCACATTGCTGTTGAGTATTTTTATGTTGCTTGGGAACAAAGGTGTCCTTTATTGCCTGGCTGAATGCACTGCATTTTTTCAAAGGTGAGGTTTGACTGTGGTACTTGTACTTCTGAATTGTTACCATTTGTATTGTTTAGTCTCCTTATATTTTTACTCTGAACATGTATGTTGGGAACTGAATGCACAGTCTTTTAAAATTGTCATGGTTATTTTTGTATTGTTGTACAAAATGAACTATAATTCATTGAGTGAGACATGAAGCCTCCACTCACTCACTTATGTATTGTTGTAACTGAATTAGGTTTTCTTTCCAGTTCAGCTTTTTCTCTTTCAGACACCAGCCTCTGTTTGCATTTTCACTCTGCCATTCCAGTAGTTCTATGCATTGACTGTTTTTTATGGTTTCTGGTGAATAGTGACGTCGCAGTGATTATGTCATCATCGTCTTTGTTATTCTGATGACAACTGGAGTTGCCGCAGTGGTCGGTTGCAGATTCTTGTACATATAAAAGATTGTTTAATTTTTGTATCTGAAACTATATATGTGGTTATTGGAGCTTTATGAAGTAAACAGTTGTTGTTCTCAGTGATGGATCGGTTGCTACATGTGCTGTCTGTAATGCGTAGTGTCAAAATAGTCATTATAAGGTTGTACTTGCAGGTATACTCCTTTCCATTACAGTATTATGTAGCTTCTCTGGGCAGGTTGTTCACCCCTCTCTGTCAGCAAGTAGTGTGATTTGGTGCTGGTCAAAGGGTCATGATGCTTAGCAGCTGGGAAGATAACCGTGGCTTTGTAGGAAAGTTGTGATGGCTGCTGCTGGGTTTATATCAAGCCATCTGTGGGCTCACTGCTAAGAGACTGGGATTGGCTCATGTCCTATAGCTTGTAATGAGAATGTGAGTATGCTTAGTGTTGCTTTGAGTTACTGAAACCAGCTTGCATTCATCTTCTGATCATTCTGCATTGGTGGCCAGTATTGCTTGACTTGAAGGTCATTGCTATCTAACAGATATTTGCTTGCTGCTGTGGTGTAAAGAAACAAATGATATTTTGACAACGTATAGAAAATACAGAATAATTATTCAGATATTTTTTGAATATTTATTACAGTTGACAACAATTTGTTTGGCCTGGTAGCAAATAGGTCAATTGCATGCATTGTTGTGGTGTATGTTATGATGTGATTAATTCGTTCACTGGATGAATTTGCTGTTTTTCTGTCATCGACACTTGCATGTTTAGCTCAACTGATCTGACAGTGTGTAGATAATTATGGATCACTGATTCTTAACTAGTTAGATTCTGAGGTTGAGTAGGCTTTAGTGAGCAGAATTATTGTGTGACTGAGTATGATGAACTGAAACGTTATGAGTGAATGTTGTTCATATTTGAATTCTGTTAATAGATGTTGTTTAGGAAGTAAACTGCCAAACTTAACTCTTGTTTTGTTAGTACAAGCACACGAATGGTTATGGCTGCCCAATTGGTTAAGGCTGTGCAAATTATTTGGTTGTTTGATGTTTAGTGAGTGTCGTGTACGTAAAAAATTATACATGTTACTGAAAAATGTGATAAATGTATTTCATTTAAAGTTGGAACAAGTGAATCTCTATGCATATCTGACATTTTGGGTTGTTCGTGGTAGTTAAGCTAACGTCTGTGAATATGAGTCGTGTTAGTCACGGAAGTCAATGTGTTCTAGTTTCAGCAAGAGTATAACTACTTTAGTTCAGATAAATGCTCAGAGCAAGGGTCCATTACTGGTGAAACAACTCATGTATTAAGACTGTTATTATTGTCTATGCATGCATATTGCATCTGTGACGAAAGGTTGTTATTTAAAGGACTGCAACTCTAATGAAAGGGTTAAATGTTCTAGCAAATGGAAACTGTGGAAGTTTGTAGTGTTTACGCTCTCAGAATGTTATACTATTAACGGAATGCAAGTGTAAATTTGTTCGTAGTGTTTTGCAGATTAATGAATATTATGCAATGCTTGAAACAGGTTTGATTGCACCATTTTGTGCTACGTATTTTCTGAACTGTATTGCTGTGCTGCTGTCATATTTTCTCGTGCTGTTCATTGATGATGCATATGTATATTTTTGTAGTCAGTCTGCATATATATTATATATCAGCGTTGTTATTATTGTGTGTGAATCTGTCAAACATTGTAGTCGTCGTTAATTCTTCTGAACTTTGTTGTTTGTCATTTTGCGATGAACAAAATTGGTCAGTGATCATGCTCCTGTTTGCACTATCTGATTTTAGGCTGCTGTTTCTACTGCTGCTGAGCACTTCCGTATTGAGTGTATGTTCACTTATAATTTTATTGATATTTCTCACATTCGAATATTTGTAACGCTTTTAAAATTCAGCACCTTTCAGCAGCCAGGAAAATGCACTGGTTGCATGCAAGCAACCATTGCTTTGAGGATTTAGGGCTACATTGTACCTCACTGATTGCGCAGTTTAAAAAACAGGAAAAGTGTAGTCACTAACGAAAAGAAATCTGTTCTGTTAAGAGATTTTCGTAATAATGTTGGTCCATATTTGACATCTGCCATTGATTGAATTATCCATCACAAATATGTCGTCGTTTCAGTCATGCTTGATTCTTGATGTTGTGTCATTTGTGCAGTTTTTTCTTGTGATGAATGTTTGATGTCATCAACTGTTTTGAGAAATTGCGGCATGGATATGCATTACACCGTTATCTGGCAATGCCGTGTTGTGTTTGTGGCTGAAGATATTTCCAACACTTAGATAGCATAGTCTACACTAACCACAGGTATGTGGCTCTCTTAACAGTTTTCTTTTAATGGCCTAGAAATGCACTACCATATGGACATTAGAAACACAAATCTATGGTAGAAATTATGCTGCCGGGTCCATGTTAACTCTGTAATAAAGTTCACGTTGATCTTCGTGAAAATCAGCTACATGCCATAATATTGAAAGTATCAGTTTTTCAGTTCAGTGAAGCCTGCAATCCTGGTCAGCGTAAGACTCAATGTTTTCTAAGTATACTGACAGTCTTCTGGCCGACATGGGTAGTGGGCTTTATAGGGTTTAACTCTTACCATGCAGTAGGCCTTGGTCTGTGCAGGAATCTTCTGTTTGCTGTTTTATACATAGCACTGAAACACCTAGCCACTATTTCTGCAACTAACTTAGCCCATGAGTTCTAGCAAGCTGATCTGATGTTGCAGTTAACACCAATACGCAGTTTGTGAACTTCACCTCACCGCTACTGGAAATCGCATACGAGAAGGGATCACAGTGTTGCCTGCCACCCGGCAGAGGTGACTTTACCGCCTTTATCCCAGTCGAAGCTGGTACTCGGTTTAGCGACCCCGAAGGGATGCAAGGCTGAGTTGACCTGGCCGGCGGTTACATTCCCAAGATAGAAGGATACCTCAGACAAATAACCAGCAGTGCCGTTACCAGGATTCAAACCCACGACCGTGAGTCACTAGTCAAACATCCTAACCACTGAGCCACCAGTATAGGCGAATCATGTCAAAATAGCAAGGTGTAGCCAAAGTTGACGGGTGACATATTAATGAGTTCATTTCACATGTGTTACTTTACAGCAACTATGAAATTTTTCACTGGAATTGCACCACAAGCTATGACAACTGTAAATGATGCGTGATGAATCATATCATTTGACTGACAAGACCATGACTGATTACTTCGTGGGTGGTCTGGTGAGCAACAGATACACTGTGGTCTAGCTATTAAATTTACAAATAAATTTGTCAACAGTTAATGCTAAGTGCAATTTGTGATTTTTTTACTAGTTTTATTAAAATAAAAGAGTTGACAACAACCTCTAACAACGACATCCAACACTCAACACACATGTCTAGCATGGCAAATGAACATACACGACTGAGTCTAACGACTAGCATGACTTGATGATGCAGCAGCAGTACACAAGAAGCATTCAGTAAGTTTTATGACTTCTGTCACACTTCTCCATCTAGAAATACTTGCAAAATAGCATTGAGGAAGTGCTAACAAACATCTGAAATTAACAAAAAATCTAGATAAACCCAAAATTTTCATTGTCCATCTGTCAATATTACTTGTAAAAAGTAAGCTGCATAAACTAACTATTATTAGCCTCATACTCGCCATTTCTGACAGTAAATTAGCAACTGACTGAATGTGCAGTTTTTGAGGCAACCAACTGCACTGCTACTGATAACAACTGGTGAACTTCCCACAACGAAGTAAAAATACACAAATACCAATCCTAAACTGAGGAACCTAGTTTTAAAAACATGCAAAACCAGAAAATTAAACTAACTTACTGAATGCTCCTTGTAAAATAAAGTAAACAAATTATAGCAATTATTATTTACCACAAAATGCATAATACTGGCAAATGAGATCGATGTGACTAGATATTACACATGAAACTCATCAAAATACACAATGCTGTACGGTACGCTAGTAACACAGAACCAAGCTGACGGTCACATTGTTAGTGGCAAACAAACACAGCAAAATGTCAACCTCCATGGCACAACGCGACTTCAAGTAAAGACAGCAACAGATTCTACAGCATTTGTAATATTTACACGCTACACGAATAGCTGCCGATAAGTTTGGCTGAGTGAGTGAGTGAGTAAAGGCTTAACGTCTCAACAGACATTTTAGGCCATTTCAGGAACAATCTTTCCAGAATGGATCATAGATACATGACAGCATTCAATCATGTTACACTGCACATCTGACAAACACTAAGACCATCGGCTTTCACTCAGTTACAATTCAACTGTACTATTCTACCAATTGGAATACAGTGCTGCTAGTAAGGATCAGCCATGACAACAAGACGGCAAACATCAAGTTAATAGGATGTAATACGCTAGACAACAGTGTAACCAATGTGATATAAATACTAGAGCTCTTGATTAAAAATATTTTAATTGATTACTCAGCAGGTAATCCATTAATTGTCAATTAATCTGATGCTGCTCAGAGTAAAATTCTATAATGATGATTATCCAAATTTATTACGGCTTATACCGCAAATTAGAGGATGTGAAATGAAGAATCAACATATCACCAAACTCAATGGTTTTTAATACATTTTGGTGACAATATTGCATTAATAAATTGGATTACTGATACTGAACTTGGTAGGCTACTCCAAAACTGGTTGCCTTCGGTAGTAAATGAAAGTAAACCGAGTACAAAACCGGTTCACAATCACAACAGACAGACATAGCAAAATTTATATGGTTTCGTTAACGCCTCGTTAAATTATGCTAAATTATTTTCCATTCATTAGTAAAGCCACTTTATTAGTGAAGAATATCATTTTCTAAAATGCACTTAGATTTGACTTAGAAGGTAAACTTTTTGTTTCCCCACGTTGACCGAGTTATTAGAGATGCATTGTTGCATAATTTTAGTGCGAAATTTACATTCTCTGCTGTACAACTATGCATACTTGTGACATTTATAGTACTACCTCATTGGCAATTAATCACATCTTTAATCATCAGGACAAAACTGATCAATTAATCAGACATTAATTGATTAATAGGTTAGAGCTCTAATAAATACCCAGTGGTGATACTATAATGACATTGTGCATGCTAGTGCTACAACTAACTGAGCATGCAACCTACTCACACATAGACGTCTGCGTGATTACCATCTCTACCAAAGGCAGATTTAATCACAAAATACTAAAACCTAACCTACCAATATCCTACATCACACGTTTTACCATACGGTTCAGCTCCAGTTTTTCTCGACTTTTCACAGCAAATTGACTCTCATATTGCCAGGCTGACAATATTCAATTAAGTGACGGTGTATAGCAGTAATGTTCACAAAATTCTTGCCTTTGATGCCAATCATTTAACAGAAAAGACAAACTGAATGCATAGCATAAAAAGTCATCACGTTAATTTATTTACATCAATATGCGCCATAATTTCAAACGACAGAAGTATACTAACTGTCACATTTGTGGTAAAAAAATTCTGGAATGGGTAACGTATAGTACAGTGAGTGAGTTAGCAGAGGTTTAATGTCCCACTCGACACTTTATAGGTCATTTCGGGGACGATTTTTACAGGCCAGATGACCCAACCAACTAGAGCAGCTGTGTTAATGTTCCCTCTTTTACTCCAGACCATCATCAGTAATCAGATGAGGCTGCGGAAGTTGAGGGGTGCCTGGTTTAGTCGCCTTTTACGACATCCGGCAAGGAGTGAGTGAGTGAGCAGATGTTTAACGTCGCACTCGACACTTTATAGGTCATTTCGGGGACGATTTTTACAGGCCAGATGACCCAACCAACAGCGTCGGCAAGGAGACGGAGTGGGTCTATTCTAAGCCCCGGAACCCACACGGGGTAACGTATAGTACTATTAGGAGTGATAAAAATGCATAGTCATAACTCACATTTAAATAACTTATAACGTACGAATATTATATTAACAATGTTAGTTGTGGAATCATCAACCTTGCTACATGCTGAAGCTCAACGTCAGCCGTGATAAATACAACATTACTTGCAACAGTACTTGGTGTATGACAATTATACAAATATAATAAATAAATACAACTGCAAGTGTAACACAATATCTAAAGTCCAACAAACACAAAAACGACTACGATGGGCTGTCTCTGTTACAATACATGAGTAGAGGCCATAAAGAGATTACAAAACAAAAATGCAAGACTAAGATAATTACCCACTGATCCGTAACTCTACAACTCATGACTTTACACTATAACTTCACATAAATGCTTGGTGTGTGGTAATGCGGACAAATATAATATGTAAATACGATAAACAATTAAGTGTAACACAATATATACAGTCCAACAGACACATGATGACTCAGTTACAGTACAGAATGACCTTCAAGAACAAGGTCAAGGTCACTGATATACTATACTGCTCTTTCACACTGCAGCACCGACACAAGCAACATCTCTTGTGCAACAAAATGTCATAAAACGACCATGTTATTCATAATTTAACAAATCAATATGAGACCACTGAAATAAAAGTATTTTACACTGCCATAAAGCCTAGAAATGCCTAGATGTTTGGCATCAGGCCAGTCTAGCCGAACAGATATGTGTTTTAAAGTGTTTGAAAATGGGATTAAAAACAGACTGCAATAAGTGGGTCTTTGGGAACAAGGAAAGACTGTGCCAAATGCATGTAAAGTCACATATTTCTCATCCCCCCATACAGGTAATGATAGTACAGATGCCATAGCATGGCAAGTTAAACAAAAAGCAGAGGATAAATACATAAGACTTAAAATACAAATCATGTTTTTCTACATTTAATCAACTGTGCATTCATTAATAAAACATTCTAGCAACAAAACTTTCAATCAATATGATAGCAAATTCATCTGAGAGACATTTTGTTTTCTGATTAGTTAAATCAATGCTCAGCACAAGACAATTAGCTAGTCTATAACTGCCAGTCATAGCAGTTCATTCATTACTTACCCAGAGCCAATGACAGCGTAATTCTAGATGATTACCATCAAATCTGACAGTTACATAAATATTATACACAGGGAGTTATCAAACTAAAACCATTTCACTATGCAGCTAACAAGGATCGTTATAATAATAACGGTTTTGTTTATACTGCAGCATGAGTGCTGGATTATACAATATCTGCCACGCAGGACAGTGCATATAATATAGCACAAATCATCATATGAACATAACATAACATATGCAGTTTAGCACAGTAATATACACGCTGCCAAATAGCAGTGCAAGGCTAACTCCATTATTTCCAGTTCTATTATGGTAAATATTATGTCACAAAGAGACGGCATAAAACACCTAGGGCTGGTTGCATTAACATCAGTTCACTGATACCTAAGTGATACTGAAGCAAAAACTCTGTTGCATGAAACACTAAGCAACATTGAACAATACTTAAGTGTTGCTTAAATTTAAATAAAATGTTAAGCGATACTTAACTTTGTAAAAATGGCACACGAGTTTCATCTATACAAGTTCTGCTGAGTTCATACTGTGTTTTACTGTACCATCTTTCCTTCATATTTAATACACGTAATATTTTCTCTGCAAATATATGACTTATTTGCAATTCGACTATCTCAGTTTGCTTTGCTTCCTATTACTGCTTTTGTATATGACGTTTTCACTGCCAATCAATAGCAAGTGTTGTAACAAGTAACTAATGCTTATTTTCACACAACAAAATAGACTCAAGTGTTTAAAGATAACTGGGACTTAGCTAACTACTGATTTAAATGACGTTAAATGCAACTGGCCCTAGACAAGTTCTACATAGGACTGGCTAGACTATGGTACTGCCTATCCATCGTGGAACCTCCACAGGCAATGTGCGAATTATCAAAAGACAATTCCATATTCTCATCCAGCGATTCAGTCATACCTCGCACTGGAGCACCAGGTATGTACCGAGGCCTAGGCTTGAATAAACTGGGCAGACCTTTCCAGCTGTCCTCCTCGACATCTAGTGTTGTCGTAGAGCCGCACTCCATGCTGTCAGGAGTGGAGTTGCGTGGTGTGGCACCGTATGACAGGAAAGTGTTGAAATTGGTCGGGCTGTGTATTGGGCTGGTAGCATGGCTCTGGGCTGGTGATACGGGCAATGACTGTGCCCAACGTGATGTGACCGGGAGGCAGCTGCGGTTCCGGTCAGATGATGCTTCACTGTGCATTGATGGAGGCCGTGATGCACGACGGTAGTCGCTGGTCTGCACTGACTGGCGGCGCCGGTACGGAGACGAGGAGATGACTGACGAGTAAAGACAACGTTTGAGCACTTCAGATGAGATGCGGTGAGACTGGGCATCATCCTGCATCGAGATCATTTTGACAGGGTCCAGCAGATTCTGCATTGAACCTGTTGCATTCATGGCAGATTCCAACAATAAGTTACTGTGCAGAATTTAACTTCTTACTCAAGATATTTCATTTCACAGAAGTCTGAAGTCCAACTGATTCCACCATGCTTTTATGAACATTGGTGCTTGTCACTATTCGTTTTAAAGTACTTAATTTATAACATAGACTTCTAAGCCGCTAGATCGAAGATTGGCATCATTCTGTGTGGCCAATACCAATTCATACCAATCCACTAGAATTGGCCACCCATGCTCTATTTTAAACTGGACTCAAAAGTATAACACGAATCAGTTGCCAACTGTTGGTTCATTCCATGTTATGTAAAATCTGATACATAAATTGCATAAACCCAAAAACTGCTATGTTACTGAGTCAGCAAAGCAAGACATTCCATTCAATACAACATTGTGAAGAACAACCACATTTATCAAATCCATTAAATCCTAATATCCAAACCTGCAATAACCAAGAAAACATATATTTTAGAAACATACATATTGACAAACTAACACTAAACAACAAACTCTGAACTAGTGTTCGTATCTTAGCAGTACGATATCTCGTGGTGTTTCATACTGCGATATACTGAGTTTGGTAATGTAATAAACTGCAGGCATTTCAGTTTGTTTTGCAAACTACTTAATTAGCTTGCATCTCGTAAACTGATGATGCTAATTAACAAATCATAATGAACACTTGTTAATTATCAAAAGCTGTTTGAATGCAGTCTCTTGACAGGATTAATTATTACTACCACTCGAATTATTAGCGTTGTCTGTGTCTGTCACAGAGTTGGAAGAGAGTGAGCAGAGCATTCAGCAAAGCCTACAGATACTGGACTGTGGTGAAGTGGTCACTGATCAAAGTGATCATGCCTCCCTGCTGCTGCCACTGTATTGGCAGAAATGCATGGGTGGTCGTGTTGTTTGCGAGTGGCTGGAAGTGACTGGCCGTCCACTCACACGATCAAATGAAGCGACATTAAGATTACCAATGCACTTTGTTTGTCAAATAGCAGTGGCGCGTATCTGCATGTGCAATATCGTGCGACATTCTGTGCACTGGCATTGGGCGATACGTCGATACTAGTGTAGTATTGCAATATTGATTTTTGAAGATAGCAGTATCGCAAACCTGACGATACTTTTTGATATCACAATACCATGGAGTATTGCGATACTGACGACGATACTTTTCTTGTCTTTCTTTACTTCTTCTTTTACTTTTACTTTGCACAGTTTAGTACCACTTGCCACATTGCCAGTGACACATTCAGGCTTAATTTACTTATTTATCCCACATATTGGCATTACTGGCAATCCAGTAAATCCATTAGCGTGTGATGTCAAACTTCAAAGAAAGTTTTTAAGTTGATCTTTTAAGACTAGAAGTTTGGTGTGGATACGCTGGAGTCGCGGCGTGATCAGCTGACTAAACGTTTTTTCACACGCAGTGTGTTGCCAGAGTCATCGTGTTTGCACTATTTGCTGCCGGACAAACG
>Ga0126335_1000357_pt1 | contig 21640 bp, 15 predicted proteins | sample OlaspJWI45metaG_FD_108409 | JGI IMG/M metagenome (GOLD analysis project Ga0126335, IMG submission 108409) | Marine gutless worms symbiont microbial communities from Oahu, Hawaii - Olavius sp. 1 OAHU.JWI-45 metaG | ecosystem: Host-associated > Annelida > Digestive system > Unclassified | place... | reverse complement strand
GCAACTGCCTCTAGGCTAATCACAGTGTAAGGGTCCCAGTGTGACAAAAACCCAATCTGCTGGACCTATAAGCTGCCTAGAACATCGTGCAACAAGAGTATTGCACTGTGCTATAGTAACTAGTGCAGCTGTGTTAATGGTCCCTCTTTTACTCCAGACCATCATCAGTAATCAGATGAGGCCGCAGAGGTTGAGGGGTGGTTACATACAAACATGATCAAACTTCAGACACCAGTCACACTATTTCCCATCAGCAGCCGTCTCCATGTTTCAGTACACTTTAGTACTGTACAGATCAATGAATTAACCACTTACAACACACACACACATGCACATTGCACACACTGCAATATATTTAACAGAAGACAAAAAATGAAGGACATAGTTAGCTTTATGAACAAACATCTTGGCAATAAAAATCAGTATTATAAGAGTCAAATTTTATTAAACACTGATTAAAATATTGACATCTTGCCAAGAAATAGAACGTTAATAAAACAAAACATGCATAACTATCAGCGTCTACTAATATTAGAAAACCTAAACTATGGGTACTGTTTTCAGAAAATTCCTTTGTAAAATAAGCCAGAAGGTTCAAGTGTTAAAAGGAATGAAAAATATGAATCAATGTTCATAAAAAGTAACATACATCACTTAAGTGCTACAGATAACAAATATATTTTAACAGTATATGCATAAATCCGTAATAAAACAGTGACAATCGCAGCAGCATTCTTAGGCTTCAGAAGACCCTGCCTGTTCAACACATACAGTGGGCTACATAAGCCAATGGGCCTCTTGTTGCTTGATTATATATATATATATATATATATATATATATGATAAATACTGTTGCTTGAGAGATTGACACTACTGTCAACAAAGGCCCTAATAGCTACATGGCTGGCACTGTACAAATACTCAAATAGACAAACATGGTGCAACTGGAGATCACAATACGGCACATATGATATACATGAAGCCTTTGGTCATGATCTATAATTATAATACAATACTAAGTTTAATTAATAGAAAATGTGGAAATATTTCTATCGCAAATGCAACACAAAATGCTGCATAACCAACCAATGCATTGACATGATAACACAGACAGGCAGAGCAGCAGATTCATTTACTGCAATAATAATAACATTAACACAAGCAATGCTGACTACTGAACAACATAAAGCCAACTATACATAACTCTCATGCTGACATTACACAAAACAACTATCATTTATAGCTTAACGGATATAAAAAGATTCTTGTACCCAACATTTACAAGTAGTACACCTGCCCGCCCCATACTGCACAATAACATGAACTTTTACACGATGAGTAACAGGTTATGATGACCACAACTGCAGCCAGCAAGCAAGACCAAAACTAGATTAACTATGTCTCAAATATCAAACTCAAGCCACACATGAAATTTCATACATGCTTTCAGGCGCCAGAAAAATGCTTTAAAACAGTTCACAAAACTGTACCTAATTTACAACAGAAATTGCAATATGCAAAATTAAGAAAAATCCATTTCAGTCACATAACGAGATTCAACCTTCGAACAAAAAATATGGCTTATAATCTCATGCTGACATACAAGTGTAAAGTTTCTGACACAGTGGGTGCAGAACCAGCCACAGTCAAACCAAAAGCTCTGATGACAAAAAGAGATGCACAATGCAAAACTAATAGATGACTCAAAAGACTAGATCTGTATGCCACACAATTCAGAGCCATTGTGCCAAGGATACTTAATCACTCCACGGATGGCTATCGCTGACGTCGTCTGTTGAGGTGTCAGAAAATGGACTGAACATCTCAGGTAATGTCGCCCGATTAACTGGCATCTGACTCAGTACCCACGCCACGTACTCGCCGACGTTCACTTCGACCTCAGCGCTGCGTTCGATAAAACGATGCTTCTACACAACAGCCAACACTGACACTGCAAAAAAACTATAAATAAAGCATAAATGAGACCAAGAAAATAATTTAATAGTCTTCCACTTCCATCCTTTGGCATTTCGATTGTTAGCAAGGTCGTCTGCCACAGTCAAGAGTGTCATACAACAAAACATGGAAGCATGACTGATAGTTTGACTCCCATGGATCACCTAACAAGACGTGAACATGTCTTTACAGTTTTCAGTCTACTATGATCATGAACAACTTTCCAAGAAATGATACTGTCGAAGAACAGTGGCATTTTTTCTTGATTCGTACTGTACTGACCAGATGCATCTAATAGGCCACAAGCACCAATGCAAGGTACTTAGTACTTACAAAATGTATATTACATAGAAAAAATTATTAAAGATCATAATTACTTCATTAGTAACTGTAACGATAAATTAAACCACACCATAATCACAAGATACGTAAAAATATCAGATTTATGTGAATTTCCTCACAAGTACTGTACTGTATATTGCATTGGATATTCGTTTAAAAACAAGTTGACAGTTCGCAACTCTAAACATGAAACCGTACAACAGCAAAAACAATAGTTAGTGTAACAGCAAATAAGAGTTCAGCACAGCCAAAATTTCAGGACATGCATGTTAATGAGTACAATCTTATTACATTATTACCAATACATACCAACAGCTTTTCATACTTCGGCCTCTCCTCATAGTCTTTTATTAAACTACAAACACAAACAGATGATAGAAAACGACATTGAAAACTATAAAGCACTAATAGACTGCAAGCCTCTGTGATGCCTGACTACAACATCTTATAGCACGTGCTGTGCAGCAGTTGATATGCTGGGCTGCTCGGCACTGCTAAATGCACATTTATTGCATACAGTACCAAATAACCATGATGACGAAGGTTAAGGTCAACCATATTCAATACACTTCTTCCCCCATATGCATTTGGTGTGACTTTGGTGAGAGTCAATTCATTGGTTCAAGAGTTGTTGTACAGCCAAGGCATTCAGAGAAAAACACACACATTGCTGATACAAATATCCCTATGAACAGTCTTAAGGGTAAAAACAAGTAACTTACACAAACTATACCTAACTAAACTGTCTGCTTAAGGTGGGTTTTACACCATCCAGGCAGACGCTAACTGTATCATTTGTAAGCCTCTCACTGAGAACTGAAGATGACCACATGAGAGGCCTCGTACCAGTGGATGAGGAAAATCCAAGATAATTTTGTTTTGATAGGTCTACGGCTGCATGAGGCTCGAGTTGCAGATGAGAATCAATCTCTCAGGAGGTTGATGGCTTTAGACAGTGCTATGCAGTCACAGTGGTGCATGCAACTATTGAACTAGAAGCAGCTACAGTCCTCAGACTTACATAATACAAAGTACAAACAAAACTCTTCAAAAAAATACAGCAATGAACAAATCACTCATATCTCACCAAGTGTTGACAAAGTCAACAAAATCAGGTGAAAACTGGTCCCTTTCAACATCAAGACAAGGAGGATCACCCTGCACAACCTGCATCAGCTGGTCAAATATGCTGTTCCACTCGCGGTACGGAAACTGGCCAGTAGACACTTCCACCTAGTCAATCAGAAACGATTAATGATAAATTAGGCTATTTTTATCGTTTTTATTTCATATATACATTCCGTTATTCAGCTGTAAAATAGCTGCAAAAGTGCCAGTATATTCTCGTATCTAAAAATGGACATTAAAAACGTGGACTGGGTAACATTAACATCACACAGTCAGCACAAACAGTTGACACTTTTTACATCAAGTAACACACATCTTTGACACGGGCTGAACGAAAGATCAAAGACAAGGATCACATAGGTGGCAGTGTGGTTGAGTGGTAAGAAGCTGGTTTTGACCAATACACTTGCTCAGCACTGAGCCCAGTAAGTACTTGGCTGGGAGACCATATGGACATCTCAAGCCCACAGAAATCTTCCAGAGTCATAGCTTCATAAAGATCATACTGCATGATAAAGGCTTTATTTCAATCAATATGTCAAATCTGCTGTATTAACAATAAGAACAACACTGATAGGTTTACGCAAAATGAAAATGTTCAATCACACAGCTCACCAGCATTATTCCAAGACTCCAAATATCAGATCGCACGTCATAACCATGCCCAAAACTCTGCGGATCAATTCTTTCAGGCTGCAGAATTAAACGTCCCAAACAATTTAACAACATCAAAAGCTGACAAATAAGTAACTATTAACACTACATGCACAGTGAGTGAGTGAACAGTTTCTTAACGGCACATCAGCACATAGAAGGCCATTTCAGTGCCATTCCATGGTGTTAAGATTAAAAACGAAATACATCTAACAACGATAAGAAGAAGAATGTACAATGCATGGTTTAAAGAATAACAGAAATGATGTATAAAACCTAGTGGAAAAATACTTCTAACTTTAAACAAAAAATTTAATAACTTAGTCTACAGCAAAGTGCACTTGTGCTGGAAATGCAGATACCAGCACTAAAGCTACTGAACCTTGCCTATTAAGCTTCACTTGCAAGACAAAGTAAGTAAGTAAGTAAGTAAGCAAAGTAGACAACTTACATAAGCAACACAAGCTGCCTCATGCATGCTTCACAACAAAATATTATGCTGTGCGAGTAAAATTTCGAATAGGTGCGATTTAAGGCCACTGTATGATAAAGTTAAATTCCCAAAATATTCCTTTGGAGATCGTTTTCCTGTGGTGAGCAGAAAATAAAAGACTACTTGTTATTAATATCATTACAACTAAACAATTACAGACACATGACATTATGACACACCTCAATTGTTTTATACTGACATCAAGTAGTGAACTAAAACACACCGCCATATAAGGCCGGCAGCCAGCATCTCTGGTCTTGGCTACGGAGTCAATGAGTTGTCCACTGATGCCAAAGTCGCACATTTTGACATTGCCATATGTATCAAGCAGAATGTTTGATGGCTTCACATCTACATACAGCACGCACCAGTTCACGTAAACGTTTAACTGTTGCCTTTTAGAACAGGAGAGCATTTCTCGCATGAGAAAACGGTGGAAACCAAAATAACTCAAGTCACATAATGTGCCACACCTATTTTAAGAATGGCACCATGCCGGGTCACTTGACAGACTTATGAACAAAAACAAAGCAGAGTGGTTGCACTGTTGATTTTTCATCCATGGTCACATGAATGTGAACTGCCCAGGTCTTACGGAGTTAGCCCTCTAGCCACTTCCATAAACTTCACCTGATAGCACACTGGCCTTTGATCTCCGCAGTTGCCAATGGCTTTGCTTAGTAGTTCTACATATCGGCCTAACTTTATCAAAATACTCCCATATCAGCTGCTATGCTGAAAAATAACATTCTACTTCCTGATTCAATTCTATATCATCTAAAACTATAATAACATATTTCAAGAAAACTAAATGATATCCAAGGTTATGAACTGAACTTACCTCGGTGAATAATCTGAAGATTTTCTTTCAAGTATTTTAGAGCAGAAAGTGTCTACAACAGCAGTATCCATCAGTTACTATACACAAATAACTACACTGCAAATCACCAATTCAACATGATTTCATGTACTAATATTTTCGACAAAAAATAATTTATGTAAAGTGTCCAATAGTTGAACTACATACACTTTGTCTCCCAAGGTAGTGTAGCAATGGGTGACTTTATCTTTCGCTAAAACTAAAGTTTTAAACTATAGTTTTAAACCGTAGCTTAATCTGGACATAAAAATTTGATTTTAAACCAATGCTCAGTTTGACTTTGGTTTAAAACTGAGTTTGAAATTGGGTTTTAAACAGAATTTTGGACCAACACCATAATTTTTTTTAAAATGCAGCCAATTCACTTTGTATTTGTTTGTAAATAGTAGTTTTATACTGGTAAATAATCCAAGAACTGACAGACAAATAAATAAAATGCGTGCTAAATTCGGTGTCTGCGATTAGGTGGAGCACCCGTCGCTATGGCAACATTGCCATAAACAAAAACATCCGCCATATTCATGCCATCTGGTTTCAGTGAAAGTTAAAGTGGTTTCGGTTTAAGACTGAAGTTAAAGACTTGAGTTTTAGCAAAGATGCCTATCTAAATGCATTGCACAAATTTGGTTTAAAATTGGATTATTCAGATTAACTTTGGTTAGTTTCGGTTTGAAACTGAATTTAAAACCGAAGACTTTGGCTTTGAACCCAGCTTAAGTTTGAACTTCAGCGTCACTTCACTTTTTTATGCTAATTAGGTTTTATACCAAACTTTGGTTTAAAACTTTAGTTTTAGTGAAAGTGTACTTTTAAAATATTACAACTCTGTAGTGACACAAAGAAATAAGAGTGGCTAGACAACATTATGGAAGACTAAGTACTTAAAAGAATTGTACGACTGAGACTACTTACAGCTAGCGTGATTCTGCCGAGAATGTTTTCTGGAATGCGTTGACACAGTCCGCCGTGTATAAACCGATAAAACTGATCCAGGCAGATAGACATCAGCTCCATACAGATCCAGCAGTCACCCTGTACAGCATACAACCAACAACACTCAGCGTCTACTGTCAGTTCATTTTACAAGTGCCATAGCTGCTGTGGTCTCTAACCAGTTGAGTGAACTTGCTTTCTACCTTGCGGCAGACTAGCTTCAAATTTTGCTGATAGACATATGTCACTTGTAGCCACCTCTAAAACAGCCTGCCAGACAACATCACTTCGGCTCCAACATCTGCTATCTTCTACATCTCAAAATTCAACCATTTCCTCGTTCGTACTGCATATAACTGATTTGACTGATTAAGGTTAAAATTAAAAACGTATTTATAAAGCGCCATACAGTCCTACAATTCAGAGGTGCTTTACATACTACACACAACAGTTTAGCAGTAATTATGCAATGCAATGTAAGGCATCTGTGCATGTTTGCAAGGCATGGGACTTGACATGACTGGGAGTAATTCAGCACACATCAGGTGCAACAAAGTAAATAATAAAACATCGGAACAGAAACAGCAAACACAAAACAATTACAACGTCACCAACACAACATTTAAAAACAGCAAAATACATTGTCTGGTTGAGGAACAAACAATGGTACATAACGACAAACCTCCTTGAAAAGAGCACCATAAAATTTTACGATGTATGGGCATTCGTTACTGCGCATGACAACATCCAAGTCCATCAGTAACTGCTTCTGCTCACGCTCATTTACAGTCGACCGTATGCGCTGCAACCATCAACAACATAAAAAAACTTCCACTTGCTGTGGTAGCAGACTGGCTACTCCTGCTCTACATCAAGCCTGTAAGCTGGCATCTGGCTATGGCACAGAAATGGAAGTCAGCACTAAACAGTAAGCCCATATCAATCAAGAACAACACGGTCACCCTCCCTCAGCTGGCTCTACAAATGTTGGCAAGGATGTACGAAGAATAGATCCACTCGATCAATTCCGCGATGACTGTAATCACTGCCCTGTTAAAGAGTTGACTGGGGAGGCACATGGTCCATCTGGGTCACGGTGCTGACTCAATGCTTGGATTGCTCGCTGACTATATGGAACTGACAATCTCCTTCTTGCATGTGCATATGACTAGCATTCAAGCACCTGCTACTGACTTCTAATACTACAGCTTTTACGTAGTTAAGTGGACAGTGGCTTAACTCTAAATCTCAATACAAAATTTTAAATGTCACTACCTTTACTGCCATCATTGTTCCACTGCGCTCATGATACATTTTATTCACGGTGCCATAGTTGCCATGACCGATTTCTCCCTGATCAATCAAATCTTCTGCCGTAAAGTCATACACCTGCCATTCCATGCACAAATAAACTTGGTAAAAACAAAAAACAGACAATTCAACAAATTCTTTTCAGTTCTGTTCCAAACTATTTCTGTATTAGTTATTTGTTATTACTAAGATAAAGGTAAAATAAAATTACATGAAAAATATGAGGTAATAATAGTAATGACTCACGACGTTATATTTTGTAACTAAATTTAGATACCACAGTGATCAACATCAGCGAATGAACAGACTAGTTTACACATCTGACATTAACAATGAATTAGCTTAGTTAACCTGGCCTGGAGCTATTGTCAACTTCCCGGCTTTCTCCAATCCATGTGATCTCATGCGTTCTCTGTAGAAAACACATCAGCCCCCAATCTACTGCTGAATCATTCATAATATCTGATACAACAGACTAATTAGCCAATTAATTAGCAGTTACAGATTATGAGAATGAATGTTGTTAAGCCTAAAGACAAGCCAATATTGTTACTGCCGTGTTATATGCCACATTTATCTCAACCAGATGACTAAGAATTCGTCAGCCATACACACAGAATGCAGATCACCAGCAAGATATCACTAACACTGTGTGACATCGTTTGGACTTCTCCGCAAGCATAACTATCACTGTCTGATAACTGATAAGCCCCACGTCTTGACAGGCAACACAATGGCCGTGGAATAAGTAAAAATAACTGAGTACCATAACAACTACTGGCGTCCAGGAAGATCAAAGCCAAATGGTCAGACTGTGGGATCATGCACTAGAGAACAAATGATCAAGGAAAGCTCACTGCCACTAATACATGCTAATGATGACATGAAAAGAAGTTAAAGGAAGCTGTGATAATCCTAAAACAATGCATTCAAATTCAAACATTTTTTGCATATGCAAAAGAACCCATTGAATTCTTCTCTGGCTTTTCAGTAGGCTTACTATGCTTCACAAAAATTGTTCATGTGCACTTGAAACCACACAGCTTTATAAGTTAAAATCCACATCCAACAGATGCAGTTTTTGATCAGCTGTATCAAATCCCCAGTAAATTCAGAAACACAATTGGAACATACATTTGGGTTGGATGTCCTCGACTCTGCAGTATGCTTTTACAGCCAAGAGATGATGGCACTGGAATTGGTGGCACAACACGTGCCTGCGGAGTCGTTCTTGACCGCATGAAGCCTTGCAAGAAACTCGGCAAAGTCAACTGCAGGCCACGACGATTATTGGCTGTACAGTGACAAAAACAAATGACAGAAAGTGAACATACTGTTATCTGGAACAGCTACAATGCCAAAACTAGTCATGATTTTATCATTAGAAAACTACACTCTGGGGCAAAAACTGGAATGGGCAGATGCAGTGCTGAGTATTCCTGACAAACAACAGATCAGTTCAGAAAGTGCGTTACAGTCAAAGCAATACAGATTTGCATCCACGCAATCAAATGAGTCACAGTCAACACTAGAAAGCTATCTATCTCACATAACCCACCAACTCGATACCTCGATAGCCAAACTAGAAGAACACTAATGTATCAAAAAACAACCAACAGACAACAAATTATATTAAAACAACAATTATTTATTAATGAACAATTTTTGACAGTTCTGCAAATGCTACCTTGGCCTGGCGATTCAAATGAGTCTGACGACATGGACAGTGTTTATGTACAGGATGCTTCAGTAGCTCAGCACACACACATCTAAACCCAACAAAATCTCAAAATGACATCTGTACCAACACTCGGAACCCAAGATGGAGTAATCAAGTTACCAGTGACACAACAATTATTTAAGCAAGGCAAACACTCAGAAAAATGAAGGTTGCAAATTGCACAAACTGAGACCGGCGAAACGTAAATGTAAGTGTAAATTACTTAGCATATTATTTATAAGATTATATGCAACAGACAACAGTAAGAAGCAGGAACAAGAACTTGATGGCTGCTACACAAGAATGCTGAGGAAAGCACTGAACATCAGTTGGAGGGAACATGAACAAATGAACTGCTATATGGGGACCTACCAAAGATTTCAACTAAGATACGAACAAGAAGGCTGAAGCTGGCAGGTCATTGTGCCAGGCACCCAGAAGAAGCTGCATCCAACCTTATGCTACGGGCACCAGATAGGGGTAGCAGAGGAAGGGGACGCCCGACTGGCACTTTAATCGACACTCTGATGAGGGACACAGGACTACAGCTGGAGGAAATGCATGCCTGCATGCAAGACAAAGGACAGTGGAGGACCGTTGTAGCTCGAGCTGGAACGAGCTCGACATAGTAGTAGTAATAGTAGTATGCAAAAGACATCAGTAGGGTTGGGTTGGTTCCACTTTTAAAATTTCTAGTTCGGTTTGGTTACCATGGTTTTGGTTTGGTTTCAGTTCCATATTACTAATAATGTGTCAATTAAACACTCACTGCTAGAATGCCTCAGTCATGTCACGGCAACCCAGCCACCGCATGCTGCAGTTCAGTGGTGATGCGCCACTGGTGTGGCTGAATGATGTGCTAAGTGTCTGGTAGATAAGATTCAGCGATAAGCAAACTTAACTGAATATTACTAACTACTAGTTTAACTATCTGAAGCTGCATGAACAATTGAAGTAAACTGAATCAGTTCAGATAAAGTGCAACTTTAATTTGCATATTTAGTCTGTACACTTGGTTTACTTCTGTCAGTCACATTTGGTTTCATACTTCAGCAAATTTAGTCAAACTGAAAAACTGCCCATCACTGATGAGATTAAGCTGCAGGGACAGACTGCTGAGACTCATGTGGCGCCCTACCTTTCCTCCTTGGCATCCTCATGTATGCATGTGTGCTACTGGCCCACTGTCCAGGCACCTATATAGGATAACTGAGGGTACAGTGGCTTGCATTCAGTATATCAATGTCAACTTTCTCACAGAGTGGGCAGTTTGTGTTCTGTCAGAGTGTGATGCCACTGACTGTGGTAAAGTGAGTGGGGAGGGGGAAGTAGCAGCAGCATTGCCACGGTCGCATCATACAGGCTCTTGCGTGGAAGTCCAGGGGTGCAATTCATTGCATAGTAGTGTTGGGTAATACTTCAATACTATCATAGTATCGCGATACTGACGACGATACTTTTTCTTGTCGCTTGTACTTTTTTATTTTGTACAGTTTTGAACCACTTGCCACATTGCCAGTGACATACTTAGGCCTAATTTACTTATTTATGCCACGTACCAGCATCACTGCCAATCCCATGAGTCTGTTAGGGTGTGACATCAAACTGCAAAAAAGTTTTTAAGTTTAACTTTTTAGACTAGAAGTTTGATTTACATTAGGTACTTGCAGTAAAAATATTTACATTAAAATGCTCAATCAAACTGTCACTGTCAACGTGGGCATCCAGGAGTCAGAACAACAACTGGGGGTTCAACGGCCGCAACACCCCATGCAGTTCTCACACTGCCAGTAGTACACGACACTATCGCGTGTTGCGATACTTTTTCACGATAATTATCGTGGCATCAAAGTGTTGGTATCGGCCAACACTACTGCATATTACCGATAGTGGTGTGCGTAAAGTGAGCATTTCACGCAGACTTTGCTAACGTGCTGTCAGTTACAGAGAAAGTGCAAATGTTAGGCCTATTCAACAATTGTTTGATACTACCAGCATCAGGGCATGCCGCCACTGCAGCATCACTGCAATGTGTCAGGGAGTAGGTCAGCTGATAGGCGGGGTGACCACACTGCACACAGCCCTGGGCATGGTTAATTATTGGCAAACAAGTGACAAGAGATGCAGGGCCCTGCCGCACGAGCTTACTACCATAGTTGTTAACGACAGCTGCTCTCAACACTTCTACTGGCGACCACCCACATACTTGAAAGAGGCACTGCTGCACACATAACGCATACATTGGCTACAGCTGACAGCAGAGACAACGCAGTAGGTCTAATAATATGTCTGTCCCCGCTTTCAGACTAGCCACCTGGACATAGTGGACCAAATGCAAGGCAAATATCGCACGTGGGAGAGAGTGTTCAGGGTTTAGGGTTAAAGTTAGCACTACTTAACTAATACGTTAGTTAAATTTTCACACTAAAACTGCGGGATTACCGACAGCAGTTATCAGCTAGTTACATTTATGTAGTAAGTTACTACATGGTCATATCAGAACTCGAAACGGGTCAGTATAAACCGAGCACTGGCACATCGGTCCTAGCTCATAACCCTAACACTAACCCTAATGCTATAATACTAACTCTAAACCAAACCCTAACTATACACCAATAACCCCAACGTTAAAGAAGTGGCTACAGATACCCGAAATAGCTGACGCACATGTATCTGATTCGGTGTGCCGGTGCGCGTTTTACAAGGTTGCGTTTAGATGCAGTTTGCTGGTTTTAACACATATCAATTATTAAGGCCTAAATTCCCATTTTCAAATTCATCTGTCATCCGCAAGCTTGTCAACCAAAATGCCATTTTCGCATATTTGGTGTAACCGTGCGTACGGTGAATAGTTTTTGCACTGACCTGAACGCTCAGAACAAGCACACTGATTATCAAAACATCAGAAATGACAGTCGACTAAATTGCTTTATTTAAGTTAACTTACTCTAAATGGATTAAAATAAAATCGTAAACGCCGAAATACTTCCGTAAAAACACAATTCAATAAGAAAAACCACAGTTAAATAACCAGAAAAACAAAGCGATGACTCATACATAGAATATTAAACTGTATCTCATCAGTCATCATTTAGTCATCACTCTTGTCACTTTCGGAGTTTCGGTCAAAGTCACAACGGCAAAAAGCCCCAAAACGCGGGTGGTTAGCATTCTATTAAAACTATTGTTTTTGGACTGTTATTTTTAATGCTTTTGTGTTTTAGTTTAAAATCTCTTTAAAAAATAAAAATATTTCACAGTTCGCACGGTCTTTGCGGCCCGTTAGTTTCCAAGTTGTGTTTTTCACCGAAGTCGTTAACTATTCTGGCGTTGTTTGCATTACATTTTCTTTTTTTTCATTTTTGATTGATTTTATCACGATTTTGTTACATGCGTTTATACGCAGGGTGAATGGACTCAGCCAAGCGGCCATTCAAAAATCACGTCACACATTTTGGTTGGTGTTTTAACCCCCTCCCCCCTCTGTCGCATCTTGTTCGACTATCCCCGTCTGAACATTCTCCTCTTGACCCCCCCCCTTCAGTCCCCTGCCGATTTAGTGATACTAATTTTTATACATGCACAAGATACACTAGCATAGGTTTGTTGTATAGCATACTACATTAGTCAGTGTTCAGTGTCAAGTCGTCTGTCCATGGTGACGAGAAGTGACCAGATATGCTGATGACTGGAGCATGCGTATCTGTCTGCTGCCTATTAAGTTAGAATAGTTAACCGAGATTACTTGCGTAACACTGCTGCTTCCCCCCTCCCCGCAATGTGTGACAATTTTTGAATGGCCCCAGTATAAAGGCTCCCCTAGGAAACTATTTTGCTATGACTGGAGCAGTTGATTTGTAATCAGATCATAGCGTGTGTTGCTTGTAGACATGAGTGAACTTGATGATACAACTGCTGTAGCCACTGATGACTGCATCACTCAGTACATTGAGATAGTTCCACTTGCCACACAAGATGGTTTCCATACAACAGACTGGGACACTCCAGATTGGTCTGAGCAAGAACACTTGCAACAGATTAAACAGGAACCCGACGATGTATGCTATACTGTCACTATACGTGCATCTAAAGAGTATTTGTATAGCATAGTTGAATACATATTTAGTCAGGAAGTGCTGTAGTCGTGACTTCCAAAAATTTGTGGGAACTGCGACATTATATACACTCAGAAATGCTGCTCACTAACTCGTGTACTTGATCGTTGTGTTTTGCGACAGGATGGTGAGTTGACAGCTGCATATTTTAATACATGTGACAGTTCAGCTGTTCATGATGACAGCACACATCCCAGCACAGGTAGTGAAAGTATTTTTAGCCGCCAGCAAATTTTGCCTGAGACTATATGTTTTACCTGTACATTTTTAGTCGCCTGCACTTAATGTGACAAAACCGCCAATTGCCGTCGGGTAAAAAGTAACTGAGTACCATAACAACCACTTAGAAACGAGGTGTGGCACGAATAATCCCTACAGATTTTTTTTACCAGCCCTCCCCTATTTTTCACGGGGGTTAAAAATGCAAAATTTTGCCCCGATTTTCGACCCAACTCGCGTTCCGAGTGCTGTGATTTAAAAGCAGAGCAAAAATTCAAAAATCTAAAACAGTAGCATATAGCGCCGATGTCTGAGCTCTCATCTGATCTGCTGCAGATCCCGTGAGCCTTCGGGCCCCCAACTCTGCGATCCATTTGCCCAGTTGGAGCCCCTAAAGTGCAACAATTGGAAAAACGGTTACATCGCTCTAAGTCAGCCGCATGTGGACAGATTACGTTCATATTCCACAAGATGGTACTGTGTCATACCAGGAAAGCTGCAGAATTGTGAAAACCTACTTAGGGTCGAATGGAAGATGGCAGATGACGCCCAAATTTTTAATATACGTGCCCCGATATCTTTGGAACGGCTTAAGCTAGAGACTTCAAATTTGGTGTGCACATTGGCTATTAGGAGTAATTTTGACGACATGCAAAAACTAGGTCAAAGGGGACATGACCCAGCTTAGGTGACCTAGATTTCAAATTTATGCACCCTTATGAATATCTCTTGGATGGCTAATGCTATAGGGATGAAATTTAGCATGTAGATAGGCTACAAGGTGTAGAAAATAAGAGTACAAAAGTAGGTCAAATGGGACATAATATAGGTCACATTGACCCACATTTAAATTTTGGAACTTTATCTATGTTTCTGGAGTGGCTAAGTCACAGGAACTGTCTTTAAGTTTTGGGGATGGCGGCTCGGGCAGTTATGGCCAAAAGTTTTAGGAGGCTGGCGATGAGTGCTGAAGGCACGAGTCAAGGAGCCCAGGAGCAAGCGCCGAATGGACAAGAAGTTTGCATTTGGCCAGGGGGTCTAGGAGAGGGTTGTATGCTCCCCAATTGGGTCCGAGCTGAGCCCCGGATAAAGAATGCTTCCGGTGAATTCTGTCGCAGATTTTTCAGTGTTTCCAAAAGTTGGTACATGGTTTGGTCACTTGACAGCCGACTCAATACCAACGTTGAAGGTCATGAGGTCAAAGGTCAAGGTCATGTCATATAAACGAGATCCATCACGTATTAAGTAAGTAGTAATATGGTGTGTCAGTAAGTCGTGCTTCACTGCGCATCATAGCACATGAGCACGTGCGTGTGTTGATGATACATGGCTATGTTGATGACACTTTGTTAGCCTTGTCAGGCAGTGGAGTCGGTGTAGCCATCTGAAATCGAGGAAGTAGTTGTTGATACTTGCTGACATGAATTTAGTCAATGCGAATGACTGTCGTGAATTACCTAGTTGTGTTGTGTTGCTGCTTACTGCAACTTCGTATGTCGGATATTTTGGGAGAGAGAGAGAAAGTTTATTTTCCACATAGCAACAACACTTGAATAAGCACACAACAGAAATACAAAATTAGGAGAGTTGCTTGGGAGCCTTGTGCCGGCAGCTAAAGTGGCAATACATCTTAATTGCTGCATTTTCTAGTATGCATATATTTTATGTTTTTTTTCCAACGTTCTATTCCACATGCGTTTAATTGTCCTTTGTCTCAATGATCCCATGAAGTCCATATTAAAGACTGCTCGGTGATGATGTTACTGAACTTTCTTGATGTATATGACTGATTCAGTAGACTGCATGCGCATGTGTGTTACCCCAGGGCAAAGCTCCTATTCTTGCAGTTGTAAAGAATATGAGTCTTGCTTTGTGGTAGTGCTTATGCACATGTCTGCATAAATTACACATATGGTCTATTCCATGTCAGGTGTATAACAGTGAGCTCTGATTGATTGTTTTCAACCTTACTCCAAGGTTCCTGGTTGGTCATCTTGTCATTCCAGCTAACCTTCAATATTCTACTTATGCAGTTGTATATTGGACTGAATTGTTAATGTGTACAGAATACACTGAAATGGTCAGTGTGAAGGAAGAGGAATATGAAGTTGAAAGTTTTAATACGAACACCAAAGAGACGTCACAGAACGTTGAAGACTGGTCAACACTGATAAAGTATGACCAGCGTAGATGTTGCTATGCATGCATCATTTGTAATAAGCTGTGTATGCGTCGCGACGTGATAAAGAAACACGTATGCAGTCATGCAGGTAGTGATGCATCAGAGAGCATGGAAGACTGGTCGGCGCTGATAAGGTATGACAAGCACAAACGCTGCTATGCCTGTGTTGTGTGCGATAAACTGTGTGCCCGTCGCGATGCGTTGAGGCAACATGTACGGAGTCACACGGGCGAACGGCCATTCAAATGTCAAGTGTGTCAGCAAACATTTGCACAGCGGCATCACTTAGCGGTGCACATGCGATCCCACACTGGAGAAAAACCTTATGAATGTGCGACATGCAAAAAGACATTTGCTAATTCATCGTCACTGAAACGACATGTTCGCATACATAGTGGCGACCGACCTTTTCCCTGCAATGTCTGCACGCGACGGTTTGCTTACTCGAGCAGTCTTGACAAGCACATGGCCTCCCATATGAAAGACGCCGTCAACTGCACCCCTAACAGCACATCCACAGACTCTAGCCATTCAGCCATCTGTTCTGATGAACTGTCATTTCCAAATACTGTCAGTTGTTGTCCAGATACCACATCACAGACTCTGGATGAAGGCAGCTTGGTTGACTTTGATGCGGACACAGAACGGTACAGCTGTAAAATCTGTGGTAGGCAGTATCTACAACTAGATGTAATGAAACGGCACATTCGTTGTCATAAGAATCCAAACATGTGCAACATTTGTGGACGTTATTTTGCACTGCCGCATCAGCTGACCAAGCACATGCTATTGCACAGTGGTCTAAAGCCACATCGTTGTGTCACATGTTTGAAGACCTTTGCTGACCCATCTTCTCTGAAACGACACACTCGCATGCATGGCAGAAGAGAGCCATATTTCTGTAATGTCTGCACGAAACAGTTTGCAACTGTGGAAGTGATGAGACATCATATTTGCAGTCATAGTGCAGACAAGGCATATGTGTGTGACATTTGTCAACGTGCATTCTCCCAGCCAAGCTATCTGACCAGCCACAAGAAGTCACATGATGCAGGGAAAAGAGTCGAAAGACCAAAACCATATCGGTGCGAGACTTGTTACAGGACCTTTGCCGATTCATACGCATTTAAGGTGCACGTCCGAAAACACACAGGTAACTGGCCACCACCACATATACCTGTATGTATTATATTTGTCACTTGTCTCCTGTGTGGTGGTGTGATAATACGTTTGGTTGTTTGCTTGAGTCTGTGAGTCTCTCTGCCCACTTGGCTGATTTGCAATATTTGGTTTTAGTCAAAATTGCCAATCAATTAATTATATAATTTTTTCAGGTTAACCATTTTTAAAAATTAATCATTATTGGTCTTAGTAGTTATTGTTTATTAAATGCTAACAAGGTTGCCACTGACTTGGATGGTTGGGGAATTTCAGTATGTCGGAAAATTTTTTAAAAATTATTGCATTTGATTTTCTATAAGTCGGTTTTATTTTTAGGCAAAGCTAGTTGCTAATAGCTCCTTGATCTTCTCTGCCAAAAATTATCCACAACTGGCTTGTTTTGGCGAAGTTATGCCAAAAAAATCATAGGGGTCCTGTTTTTTGAGACACGGTGTAGTTCTGTTGCCCTGTCAGATCATTTAACAATCTTTTCTCCTGCCACAGGTAGCTTTACCTATCACTTTGGATTGGGCATATTCTGAGACCTGGGCACACCTGTTTGCTCCCTGCTGTGGTGCTTAGACCAACTCAGCCTTTAATCTCTTCAGGGTCAGTAAATAAGGACCAGCTTCAGTAGGAAGGCAAAGGCAGATAATGGTATGGTTCATTCCATTCATGGATAAATGGGTGGGTGTGCAGGTAAAACTGCAAGTTCCCTCAGTGAGTGCCATACAGGGTTGGCCGATTTAAATCATCTCGTGTAAATCGAATGATTTTTGTCAGAAAATCATTTGATTTAAATCACAAATATTTCCTTATTTCTGACTAATTTGTATACAAAAATATAAAGCATAACAACTGTCAACAAGGAGTTTAAACTTGTTGTAGGTATATTTAACTGATTTCAGTAGTTATTTACTTTGTCACAGATAGAAAGCTTACACTAACTGACTTATAATCATGGAAGTGCATTTATGTGTATTATATACACCGAAAGTAAAGCAGCCATATGCTGATTAGTTTCACATTCAGTAAATTTTATAAGACCAGTTTTGCTGCTTTGTCAGTTGCTGGACCAGTTGATATAACTAGAACATGTTTTACACAGCACAAGCTGACGATAAAACTGACATTAGCAGCTGCAAGAGGGAAGATTGCCATTACTTTGTTGGAGTCACCGAATACATAAGGATGAAACCAGACTAGAAGTCAAGAAATGGCTTTAAATGACCCTGAAGAGTTGTCTTAATATGAATGTACTTTGTGTGCAAATATTCCCTTTCATTGCTGATTAGTGAATCACATTGATACTGTGGATGCAACAGATATTCTGTCATGTAAATATCATAAAAGTCCTATTTAAGCCAAAAAAATCGATTTATATTTTTTATAATCTGATTTAAGTAAGAAAATCTTTTTTTAATTTTTTAAAATGATTTTTTCTAACCCTGGTGCCATGTCATGAGGTTCCCTCATGAAGAGGCATTATGTTAAATGTCTGTTTACCTTTACAGTTTATCTTACCTTCTTCATGATGTTATAGAAGCATGTGTCTGTGTGTAATGCTAAGCAGGTGAGAGGCCGTATACTTGTACGATCTGTGATGTGACGTTCGTACATTCCCGCAACCTCAAAGAGCATTTGGCCATGCACTCCAGTGACCGTCCATTCACGTGTTTCATCTGCGACCAAACGTTTGCACGCAGCTCTGGCCTCAACCAGCACATGCGCTGCCACTCCACCGAGCTCCCGTACTGCTGCAGCATGTGTAGTCGGAGGTTTTGTTTCATGTCGGGACTGCAAAGCCACATGGCAGTCCACAACGACGAGCCCTCAATTTTACCATCGCCAGTCATGGTGCATGAGGAAGAGCAGACTTATAGCTGCGAGTTATGCAGTAAGAGTTTTCAGTATTTGGGTTCACTGAAGGCTCATGTGAATTCACACTCGGAAGGTGTGTACACCTGTCATGAATGTGGGTTTGCATCTGCCAGTCCCCTGCTTATGCATCGACACACGACATCCGTTCACTCCAGTGACCATCCATTCACGTGTTTCATCTGCGACCGAACGTTTGCACGCAGCTCCGGCCTCAACCAGCACATGCGCTGCCATTCCACTCATTTGCCCGATGAGAAGTAAACAGAATTCTTCTCAGTCAGAGATGGCAGACTGTTTTTTAGCTTGACCTTATGATCTTGGTATACATATTATAAAGATGTAGCTAAGAGCCTGTGCCCAAAATGAAGTTCATTGGTCATTACATTCAAAAGTTATAGCACGAACATACAGAGAGATGAATGTGATCGAATGTAATGGTTTACAGTCAACTCGGCCCCGGTCAACTCATCCCATTGCTAACCTAACCCTGGCCCTAACCCTATACCCTAAACCTGACCCTAATCCTTAACACTAACTTTCCCCTAATCTTAACTCTAACGAATCGACATGGGGACGAGTTGACTGCCACCTAAAGTAATAACATGTTGCTGTGTGGATGATAATTATTATAAGCATTAACTGTAGCCTATACCAGTTGCCACTATGCAACTTTCCCGTCAGTCAGCATCGATGGGGTAGGCTGCCGTCGATTAGATGGCCGTTGACCTGCGGCATCCCACAAGGAAGCGTGCTCGGTCCTTTTCCTCGTCTACTGTGCTGACGTCATCGCAGTCGCCCGACAACATGGACTCTGAGTGCACTCATATGCCGACGGGAGCTGTGTTTCCATGCAGACTCATCGGCAGTAGGCAGTAATGTGCAGAAGCTGGTCACATGTGGGTTATATCGACCGGTTGAAATTAAACCAGGACAAAACTCAGTTCGTATGGCTTGGTACACTGCACCAACTGTCTTAAGCTTTGGCTCCTGGCCATTACTCTTGGGGGCATCATCATTAAGATCTCCACTGAAGCGATGTGACTCGGCGTGTTGCTCAACAGTGCGCTGACCTTCACACCCAATGTACGACGTCTGTCGGGCAAGAGTTTTTACCATCTGCGGCAGATGAATATCGTGCGGAAGTTAATCACGGAAGATGCTGCCACAACCATGGTACACGCGTTCGTTACGAGTTGGGTAGACTACTGTAACAGTGTCCTCCACCGTGTGAGCGCGGCCAATGTCCAGCCTCAGCAGAATGTGCTCAACGCTGCAGCTCAAATCATACTGCATAAGCGGAAGTTCGACCACATCACCACTGACGTTCGACTACGTAGGAGCCAGTTCTAGAGGCCTCGCTTGTTGCACCACAATGCCGCTATCCATTAGTTTGATAAAAAAGACGGTAATGATTCATCTTGTCAAAAGCCTTAGTGACATCAAGTGTACATATATTTACAGTCGACCCGGAGGCCAACTGTGAATCTACGACACATCGTAAAATATAGATTGCATGATTACATCATGACTTTTTATATGCCAAACTGATTATCAATAGTCCAAAAAAATAGCATAGCGATCAAGAATACAGTGTTCAAATAGTTTAGAATTAACAGGACTGATGGGTATTCCTCTAAAGTCATTAACTGAAATAGATTAATTTTATTATACACAGAGTTATTGTCTTTAAGCAACGGCACAGAGTGCGACTGCCCATAACTAGCTGGTACCACAAACAATAAAGCGTGACTGTATTAGTTCAGCTATTACTCCGTCTAGACCAGCAGCTTTGCCGCGTTTCATATTAGCAATTACACTCTCAACCAACTCGGTGTCAAATTCATATGACTCATCAGCCAGTTGGTTGGCCGCAGTAAGAGAATCTCATCTGCTCATATTTCTCCTTCAGTGTCGCGGTACCTGCTGCATACTTCTGAGAAGTGTGCGACGAAGTGCTCGGCAATTTTACGATCTGAGATCCCGTCAACATGCTTTAAATTTTATTATACGTTTTACACCAAGAGCATAAACTTAAGAGAATGTGACATTGGTACTCAGTCCATACTGCAATTCACTGTTTGTTTTTTCTGTGATTCGAGCAAGCTAAACGAAGGCGACTCTGGCGACGTATTATAATTATCATAACAACACGATCAGTATGCCAAACGTAGGTTGAAAAGCTAGATAGTAGATACCTGTAGATAACGTTTAATAACAGATATAAACAAACGACGCAAACACCGTCCTGAAACAAATGGTGGCCGAAGTAATTTCGGAGACCGCATCGAATGTGTCGCCGTCGAGCGAGTCGGACAAGTCGCATTTAAGCTTATATTTTTTGTAATGTGCAAAATTTTACCCCACTCCCCCACCCTGTAAGCCCTCCGGACCCCAACCTAATATACCTTGGGTCCCTAAGAGTCGCCATCTTGAACAGGATCTCGATCCGTTCAGCTGTATTTGTAGGGCGCAACCGCGTAACAGACTGACACCACGCTGTGGGATCATCGACCTCAATAGGCCGCATTGGATGCAGCCTAATAAAGAAAACAACTACAGTAAAATAATAACAATTAACTGATGCTGATTTGTAGCATTAACTCTTAAGAGCAATGTTAAGTTGCTGCCTATTCTGTAGAATTAAAAAAATTGCAACAGTCAGAAG